>Ga0326726_10005272_pt1 | contig 11727 bp, 9 predicted proteins | sample MHFenrmetagenome_2_FD_207603 | JGI IMG/M metagenome (GOLD analysis project Ga0326726, IMG submission 207603) | Lab enriched peat soil microbial communities from Michigan Hollow, Ithaca, NY, United States - MHF15MN | ecosystem: Environmental > Terrestrial > Soil > Wetlands > Peat | place: USA...
CTATTAAAACAGCAAGCGAGTAAAATATTTTCTGGATTTTACCATCCGGTTTGGCGCTTAAAACTACAAATCCAATCATTATCCACAATAAAGCACTTAACGCACTTGCTAACCATTCAAATGTCACAAGCTTTTTAACGTACACTTTTGTTGAATAAACTTTTCCATCACGCGAATATTTATACGGAGCATAATCGCGTTCATTAAAACTATTAAGTATTGACTGAGCCTGCAGATCTGAATAAATTGGAATTCCTTTGATTTCTAAAAGCCTGTCTCCGTTTCTTATGCCGGCATTCCAGGTGACACCATTAACTTTAACATAATCGAAAAAATAACCAACACTGTCTTTACTTATTTTCTTCGGCATCCAGAGACACTCATCATTACTTTTTACTCTTATTTCAACTGAATAATAAATATTCAGCAAAGCAATGCCTATCAAAACAATTGAAAAGATTGCAATTAAGTTAGAACGATATTTCAACAAAATTGATTTTAATGGTCTCATAACTTTACCTGACTTTAATTACAATCATTGTAATATCATCTGATTGCACATTGCCCTGTGTAAAAATCTGAACGTCTTCCTTAATTCCAGTTAGAATTTCTTCTGCAGTTTTATTAACGAGACTTTTAGCGATTTCCTGCAATTTTTCTTCAGAATATTCTTCATTATTAAGATTCATTGCCTCTGAGACACCATCGGTATAAAGTATAATCACGTCATCCTTTTTAAGTTCTACCTCTTCAAAGATATATGGGAAAGAAGTTTTCATCACCCCAAAAATCATCCCGCCCTTATCTAGTTTCATTATCTTTCCATTTCTGATTATATAAGGAGGATTATGACCTGCATTAACGTAAGTTAAATTATTGGTCTTTGTGTCTATGTATCCCCAGAAAAATGTGATAAACCTTCCTTCGGAAGTGTTTGCAGTTACGAGATCATTAATCATTCCTGTGGCTTCATCTATTCTTATACCTTGCCGGCAAATTACCTGCAAGAAAGCTTGTATATTAGCCATCATAAGAGAAGCAGGAACCCCTTTACCCGAGACATCAGCAATAGCAATATAAAATTTTCCGTCTTCAAGGGGAATAACATCATAATAATCGCCGCCGACTTGCTTAGAAGAAACATTTAATGCAGCAATATCATAATTGTCATAATCAGGTAGAGTTTGAGGAAGTAAATTCCGTTGAATATCTCTTGCGATTAAAAGATCTTCCTCCATTTTTTGTTTTTCCAAAGCTTCATAGAACAGCCGGGTATTTTCTAGTGATATAATCGCAAGGTTGCCGACCGAATAAATAAATTCCACATCACTGTCACCGTACTCTCTATTACCCGGTCTTTCACCAAGAAATATTAGTCCGCGTGTTTTTCCCTGAAGCTGCATAGGAACAATCAGTTCAATACCAAGCCTGGCAAGCTCAGGATAGTTTTTTCGTATTCTCTCTTTTTTTATTGAATCATGATTTTTCTGAAGCTCGTATTTTTTTATTAATAAAAGAATCTCTTCATCATCAAACTTTGAATCAAGAATTTCTATGTCCTCATTTTCAAACCTGACCAGGGCAATTTTTTTTAGAAGGAATTGTCCCAGCAACGAAAACACAAGAAGTCTTATTACTTTTGAAGGTTCAAGAAAAAGACCGAACTCCTTGCTTAATTCAAATAGAGAGCTTAATCTCTGTACCCTTGAATCAAGCTGACGGTTCACAGATTTTAACTCATTTATTACCATTGAGTTTTGAACGGCAGTTGCTGAGATGTTTAATATCGTACCGAGAAATTCAACATCGTCCTCAGTATAATCGGACTTGTTAAGTTTTTCCCCAAGACATACTAAGCCAATACAATCTTCTGAAGAACTAATCTTTTCAGCAACTTTTAAGTTTGCATCATGCATAAAAGAAATAAGAACCGGATTATCTATACATTCATGAGTAGCTTCCAATTCCGGGAATTTTTCCTTAATCTCTATTCCGAGCCCTTTAGAACTTTTAAGGACAATCCTACCGTTCTCTTTCAGAGCAATCAAACCCCTGGTAGCTAAAAATTTTCCAAGGCAAGTTAGCAGTACATTATTCAGGATGAAGTTAAGATCGATGCTGGAATTAATAACGCGGCTGAAATCAATCAGAGCAGCAAGGTTTCTTTTTACTCTAAGACTTTTCGCCTCAACCATTTTTTAGGAACCACTTATATTTTTTGAAAGAAGAACTTGATTATATTCACCTGGGACAGAGGTATATTTTACATCATCCATTAAAGATTTCATTAAGTACATTCCGAGCCCACCTACTTTGTGTTCGCGGTAGTATTTCTGAAGGTTTGGCAAAGGAACACGATCCGGTTCAAAAGATTTTCCATAATCTATTATAGTGATAGTAAACTTTTTTTCATTGTAATTAATATTTAAAATTATTTCACCTTCTGGTGAAGATTTGTACGCATGTTTAATTATGTTGGTGCAAGCTTCATCAACTGCAAGCATAATATTTTCAACCGTAGCCGTTGGTATACCCGCATTAAGAGCTTTTTCGCTAACAAAATCCCTGATAGCAGAAAGGTTTTCTGTTTTACTTTTTACCCGTAATTCGCTGAATTTATTTTTACTTTTAATGGTCACTTTTCAACTCTTAATGAACTTCTTTATTGCTTCATCTTCTTTTTTATAGATTTCGTATAGAAGTGGAAATCCGAGCAAGTCAAAAATATTATATACTTTATCGCTCATATTAGTGAGTTTAATGTCCCCCTCATTTTCTCTTACAGATTCAATGTAAGCCATAAAAACCCCAAGACCGGCACTGCTTATGTATGCGAGATCTTCAAAGTTTACAACTATCTTATATTTGTTATTTTCAATTAGTTGGGTAAAGTTATTCTCAAGAGTTGGAGCTGTGTGTGCATCCAGAAATCCTTTCAGGTTAATAACACTTACGTCCCCTTTTTCTTTAATTGATGTACTGAATTCAGCCATTCTTTAACTCCCTCGATTAAATAAAATTATTTTTGCCACTTAAAAATAACTAAAGTTATATCATCGTACTGTGCGTGGTTGCTAGAAAAAACTGTTATTTCCTGTATTATTTTATTCGAAAGCTCTTCTGCTGTTAGCTCATTACCAGCACGAAGAATCTCTAAAAATTGTTTATCCCCAAAATCTTCAAGGTGTTCATTCTTTGCTTCGGTAACTCCATCAGTATAAAGAACTATTGTGTCGTTTTCCTTCAGACCAAAAGAATATTCCTCCAAAGTCTGATCAAAATAATTATTATCACTTAAACCCAGTCCCAGACCAGAGGGTTTTATCTGTTTGAAATCATTATCTCTTAATAAAAATAAAGGACAGTGACCGGCACGTGCAAAGTAGAGTTTTTTTTCTAAAATATCGATGTAGCCGTATGCCGCGCTTACGAAAGATTTATTATCCAAGGTACTCCTTAATATGTCATTCGCCTTTAATAGAATTTCTTTGGGTCTTTCGATCGTTTTTGAAAGAGATTCAAATATTCCTTTAACTTCAGCCATAATAAATGCTGCAGAAATTCCCTTACCTGACACATCTGCAATTACGAAACCAAGTTTAGTTTTGCTTATCTCGAAAAAATCGTAATAATCGCCCCCAACTTCAAAAGCAGGAATGAACACAGAAGCAATCTGCAAACCCGGGTAAACTGGAATTTTTAACGGTAGAATTTTTCTCTGAATTTCTCTTGCAACATCAAGCTCTTTTTCCAGTCTTTCTTTTTCAATTGATTCTTCAAGCAGTCTTGAGTTTTCTATTGCTACGGAAGCATAATCAGAAAAGGTTTCTATTGCACTCAAATCATCTTTGGTAAAAATCTGACCGGCAGCTTTTGCAGCAACAAGAATTCCCTGAACTACTCCACGGGTTTTTATCGGTGACACAGAAATAATCGAAAACCTGTTTCCCTGAACTCCTTCATTAACTTTTTCTTTAAACTGCAGCGTCTTTGTTACGTTCAATTTTTCAAACTCAATCCTTTCTGTAATTTGCTGCGAGAGTTTATCAGATTCTACATAACCGATATTCTTGTTAGCTAATGAAATAAGTTTACCATCTTCCTTCCAAATTATCCACGCAGCACCTGATCCGCTAAGTTTTAATGCTATATCGGTGACGGTTTCGGCAAGGTCGTTAAAATCTAAAACTTCCGTAATTAGCTTGCTGAAATACTGAAGTGAATTTACTTCCTGTGCTTTCCTGTCGTAAACTTCTGCAGTAGGTAGATGAAAAAGCGTTGTAAAGAAAAGCACGAAAAAATAAATAGATCCATAAACCATCACTATTGTGTTAAACTGGCTAAGCGAAGGGGAAAACGCATCCATTATCTGGCTATGAATATTATCACCTGAACTGCTGCTTATATTCACAATGAATAAAACGGAAATAACCAAAGACAGAATTAATAGATATATTTTTTCTCTTTTAGACAAAAAGGCCATCCAGGAAATTCGTATCGAATTAAAAATCATTAGTAAAACGGCAACTATAAAAAATGTATTGCTAAGGAAGGAAACACTTTTATCCTGGAAGAAATTATTTGAAAGCGCGGCAAGCACGAAAAAGATTAGCATCGTATTAAAATAAATCTTTACATTTTTTCTCTGATTTAAATAGAAAAGATGTCTTAACACCAGCAAGAAGTACGAAATGAATCCTACAAAAACAAGTATATAAAAAAGAGAAACGAGATTGTAACCAAGCCCGGGATTTTGCAGCCTGAGATTTACATTATCAAACAGGTATGGCATCAGGAAATCAGAAAATTTTATAATAAAGAACATGATTGCGCTTAGAATGCCTACATTCATAACCAGAGACAATGGTGAAGCTGATCGGCCATTTTCAAATTTTATTAAAGATAATAATAAAAAGAAGATTGAACAGGCTATAAGGAAATCAAATAAAATCTTCAACAGGAATGTCTCGGAGCTTCCTACAACCAATCTGAAAATAAAAAGAAGGAATGCAGAAAAGAAAAATAACTGCAACTGTATGCTTACAATATTTTTAGATGTTTTTACCATTTAATTAAAATTTACCTGGCAAATAAATTTTTTACGACCGCTTAAATTATTCCATCATAAAATTAAACGAAATTGCTTAATAATTAAAGAAAGCAAGTATAAACGGATATATTCTAGGATGATTGAATAAATAACAAGACTATTCTTTTATTCGGGGGTAGTCCCAGAAGCAGATAATGGGTCGGTTTAACTTAGCAAATACTAAAGTTTATTTTCGGGGACTTTTCGTTACCTCTTTATGTACTCTTATTTTCCAGTTCCCTTGCTCTTTACTTAGCTGCTCTAATTCTCTTTTAAGTTCCTCCATTTGCTCCTTCAAATCATCTTCAGAGAAATAACGGTTGTAGTAATCTTTATCGAATTGATATTTTGCCAGCATTGAATCATCGAATGGTTCAACTTTTTTTAATTCATCTAACTTATAAAGATCGAAGCCGGGATTCGCCTCGGCAAGAGAATCCATATTAAGTGTATTGAGCTTAACTTCATAGCTGTGAACCGAATCGTTATCATAGTATTCAATTTTTATCCCGGATTTTGATCGCTCAACTTTCGGTATCTTGTATGCATAGAAGTGAATATTGTTGGTAGCTTGCTCAATAAGTGGGCCGATACTATCAATATCCGGAATTCGCATTACCGCTATATTATTTTGAGGAATATCAACCCTGCAAATATTTGAATCAATGGAGATTTTAAAAGTGCGTGGTAATTTTTCATTTACTGCAAAATGTCTAAACGTTGAGTCAAACCTGATGTTCACTGCAAATTGTTTGATCTTTTCTTCATATTTTTTTGCATTTTTATCTAATTCCTTTAATTCTTTTTCATACTGATCAGAATTAAATTGGTAAGAGTCTGCAAAAACTGAATCGGGGGTTACAAAAATGTACTTACCCTCAGGCGAAGTTTTCAAACTCTGCATTGCATTAACAACTCTTAATTTTTCGTTATCAGTAATCCCAGGGGGAACAATTCTGTTAAATCCTTTAATGTTTAATTTTTCTGCTGCAACCAGCAAATCAGCAAAAATGGCTTTTCGGTAATTCCACAAATTTGGATTAATAGCAAGGGTGTTTTTGTCATTTACAAGTACCTGCGATTCAAGAGCTTCACCATAGCTGCCAATTATAGAATCTAGCGTTTCCTTTTGTTTATCATTCAGATTCATTGCAGAAATGAATTCATTATAACTTTTTCTCTTCACTTTATCATTACCAGAACGGATCTCAAAGAATTCTTTTCCTGCATCATCATATCCAAGAAGCAGATACTGCTTACGGGAATTATCGAGCGGCAGTTCATTGTTAAATGCAAAATTGAATATATCTTCGTGCGTTAGATTTGCAGCGTACAAAACCGGTTGAAGATTTTCTTTATAGAATCCCGCAAGTGCTTCCTTTTGCTGGTTCCATACTTGATTTACAAAATCGGGATTGAACTTTAATATTACCATCACAGCGATGGTAACAATCGCCAGGGCTGCGGCAGGTACCCATCGACTTTTTCTGACAGCGTCACTCTTCTGTCCTTCAATAGCTACCATTAACCGGGTTTCGAAGAAGGGAGATTCGGGTATTCTTTTAACTTGCTGAGTCAGCTGCTTAATCTTTTTTAAATCCTCGAGCTGTTTCCTAAGTTCAAGTGAAGTCTGTAAAAGTTTTTCAACTTCGGTTTTTTCCGATTGAGATAATTCATCATCAAGATAAGCAGAAAGTAATTCCCTGTTCATAGTATCATTACTCATCATATTAACTCTCTTTCCAGGGGTTGCAAAATCTCCTTCAATCGTTCTCTTCCTCTGAATATTCTTGATTTAACAGTGCCCATTTCACACTTCAAAGTTTCAGAAATCTCCTGGTAACTGAATCCTTCAATATCCTTTAAAACAAGCGGGATTCTCAGTTTCACAGGCAATTTTGAAATTGCATCCATAACTATTTTGGAAACATCGTTAGTCTCGACAGGTGCGGCATATTCAGCAATTTCAGTTCCCTCTTCAAGAGGCGAAAATATTTTTCTTACATTCATTTTTCTTAAATAATCCTTACACCTGTTAACCGTAATCCTGTAAAGCCAGGTTGTGAATTGAGATTCAAACCTGAAATGTTTAAGATTCCTATAAACCGTAATGAAAACCTCCTGAGCAATATCATCAACAAGCGCGCTATTATTCATAGTCACGTAAACTATATTCCTTACTTTTTCTTTATGCCTTTTAACCAGAATCTGAAAAGCAGAACTATCGCCATCAATAAATTGCCTGATTATTGCATAATCATCATCTATTGAAAGTAGTTGAGGCTGCTGCAAATCCTTTTCTTTATCGTTTGAAACCATTTTTTAGACGTAAATTTTTCTTTGTTGTTCCAATTTATTAAATAACTATCAAATCAGAAACTAATGAAATAAAGCTTAGCCGAACAGTTGCAAAAGTATGCATAACTAATTAAATTTCGATGAAAATTTAAAGGAGAATTTCATGAAAATTAAAACCACCGAAAAATATGGAGCAGTAATAATGGAATTAAAGGGAAATGTGATGGGTGGTGACGATACCAAAGATTTTAACGATCTGCTTCATAAATTAATTGACGATGGAAAGACAAGAGTAATAATTGATCTTGGAGATGTTAAGTTTATGAACAGCTCAGGTCTGGGAATGTTGATAGGCGGTCTGACCACAATGAAAAAAGCAAACGGGTTTTATAAACTTGCTAATGTAACTGATAAAATTGAGAGCTTACTTATTATAACTAAATTGATTACGATTTTCGAACATTACGAATCTGTTGATGCAGCAGTTGAATCGCTGCCAAAATAAACCTGACAGAAGAATTAATCTTTCAGAAACTCCGGATTGAAAAATTCGGAGTTTTTGTTTTGCGTCCTAAAACTATCCTAAAACAAATCAAAAATATATGAGTGTTACAGTTCTTGTTGGAAGCCAATGGGGCGACGAAGGCAAAGGAAAAATTGTAGATATACTTAGCGAAAAGTATAAAATCGTTGTAAGGTATCAGGGCGGCGCAAATGCCGGACACACAGTAATTATTGGTGAAACCAAATATATCTTGCATCTGATTCCAGCTGGGATTTTAAGAGAGGATGTTATCTGTGTAATTGGTAACGGAGTTGTTATAGATCCCACTGCTTTACTTGAAGAGATAGACCTTCTTGAAAAAAACGGAATCAGCGTTGAAGGCAGATTATTCATTAGTCATAATGCTCATCTAATCATGCCTTACCATAAATTGCTGGATTCAATAAGCGAAAGTGGTACATCAAAAATTGGAACTACAGGAAGAGGAATCGGTCCTTGTTACATTGATAAATTTGCCCGTAAAGGAATAAGGATAGTTGACCTGCTTGACAGATCAGAGCTGGAAAAGAAAATCAGATTGAACCTGAAGGAAAAGAATGAACTCCTGGTAAAAGTTTATGAGCACAAGGGTCTTGATGTGGATGCAATTGTAAAAGAATATCTTGAATTCGATCGTACAATTGATAAGTATATTAAAGATGTTCCTTCATTTTTAAACAACGCCATTGCAGATGGTAAATCCATTTTACTCGAAGGCGCGCAGGGGACATTACTGGATGTTGATCACGGCACTTATCCGTTTGTTACTTCAAGTAATCCAACTTCTGGAGGAGCCTGTACCGGAACCGGTATTCCACCAACAAAGATTGACTCAGTTCTCGGAATTGTTAAAGCGTACACAACGCGCGTAGGAAATGGTCCCTTCCCTACTGAACTTTTAGACGAAGATGGTGAAAAATTGAGAAATATCGGAGCCGAGTTTGGTGCAACTACCGGCAGACCAAGAAGATGCGGCTGGTATGATGCTTTTCTGGTTGCTTATTCTCAAATGATTAATGGAATTACTTCGGTCGCAATAACCAAGCTTGATGTGCTTAGCAGTTTTGACAAGATAAAAGTTTGTTTTGGTTATGAAATAAACGGAAAGAGAATAAAATACTTTCCAACTTCAGTTGAGCAGCTATCTAAAGTAACTCCGGTGTACGAAGAACTCGATGGATGGAACAAAGATATATCAAATTGTCATTCCTACGATGAACTACCGGCAAAAACAAAAGAGTATCTCAATTTCATTGCCAAACATTCTGGTATCAATATCGGTATTATTTCCGTTGGGGCACAACGCAAGCAAACGTTTTATGTTAATAATTAGATTTTAATAGTTTTATACTTCTACTCGATTTTATTTTCTCCCTGAATTTTACACACCTTTTCTCTAATTTTACCTTCAATCATAACTTCATTTCTTAAGGTGATACATGAAAATGTCCGGCGGACCTGCTTCTGTAAATATTAAAATAATTCTGCTGATAATTGCTGTACTGATTACCATCGGGACACTGTACTACACGCAAAGTCTCGTTCAAAAGCTTCAGGTAAAAGAAAGACAGATAGTAGAGCTTTACGCAAAAGGTATTGAGTATGTTGCAAATACAACAAATCCTGACGTGGATATCACATTTCTTTTTGATAACATCATTAAACCGATTGACTTCCCTCTGATACTTTCCGATGCAGAAAATAAAGTAAATTTTTATAGCAAAACAGATATAAGAAATATTCAAATTGATTCAACATTAAATGACGAACAGTTTAAAGTTTTCATTACAAATATGATATCTGAAATGGACGCTGCGCACCCGCCGATTGAAGTAACATACGAAGATTCTATTGTTCTAACCAAAATTCATTATGGTGATTCCGAACATATAAAACAGCTACGGTACTATCCTTACATCCAGCTATTGATTGCGGCAATGTTTATAGTGCTGGGTTATATAGGATTCAGCAGTATAAAGCGCAGTGAACAGAGCAACATTTGGGTCGGAATGGCAAAAGAAACCGCACACCAGTTTGGAACACCGATCTCAAGTCTTATGGGCTGGCTGGAAATGTTGAAAATAAATTATAAAGAACCTGACAAAGTTTTGGATATCTCTGAAGAAATAAGCAACGATGTTGAAAAATTAAATAAAATAACTTACAGGTTTTCGAAAATTGGGTCTAAACCGGAACTGACCAAAACAAATGTTATCGAAGAGCTTAAAAGTGTCACAGCTTATTTTGAAAGAAGACTGCCTCAAACCGGAAAATCTGTTGAGTTAAAGATCTTTGGTAATGAAAATGCCTGTGCACAAATTAATCCAGAGTTGTTTGAGTGGGTGATTGAGAACCTGATTAAAAATGCTCTCGATGCAATTGATGAAAATACGGGTCGAATTGAAATGACAGTTCAAGAAGTAAAGAAGCATGTTGAAGTTGAAGTAAAAGATAGTGGTAAAGGCATAGAAATCAAGCGAAGAAAAGATGTGTTCAGACCTGGATACAGCACCAAGAAAAGAGGCTGGGGCTTGGGATTAAGTCTTTCGAAAAGAATAATTGAAGAATACCACGGCGGAAAGATTTTTGTAAAAAGCTCGATGCCGGGTGAAGGAACAATCTTCAAGATCATCCTTAAAAGTTGTTAACTCATACTAAATTTTGTCTAATTAATCTCATGAATTATTCTTGCAGCTATTACTACTATATAAGAATATAGATTATCCCGTGAAGTGATTTTAAAGGCTCACAATTTGAACTCCCCTATTCTGCTTAAATCCTGAATTTCAGATTCCTTGTAATATTGACCAGAATAATGGCATTCAACTCATTCTTCCTATTATAGTTTATTCCGCAAGATTTGACGGAATTTAAACTTGACTTTGCTTCATTTACTTAAGTCAGAGGACATTTGGTATTTGCGAACACCATTTTACAGGTAATTATTACCCCCATATTAATTTATTCGTTAATTAGCTTAAAAGTGGTTAACAATAGATACGAAAACCAGTGGCATTGATGTTGTGAAATTAAATACGAAATAGTTTAAGCATAGCATCCCTCCAAATATGACACACAAAGCTGCCGGGTTTCGCCCTCACAATCCGGCAGTTGCCCTTTTAAACCAATAGTTTCTTTGTTTCATTCAACGCCCAATAAATTTCTTTTTTATCCGCTTTAATATCTATTAAAATCTCACCAAAATTTTTAATTAGTACGAAGTTGGTTTTATCTCCTATGCTTTTTTTATCATAAGCTATTAGTCTAATGATTTCGTCCGCATCAATTTTTTTTAAATGAATGAATGATTTGAACCTAACAGGAAGACTGATCATATAATCGAGTTGATTTTTATTTATCAATCCCTTTTTAAATGAAAGGAACAGAGCACTAATAATTCCTGCTGTCACGGCTTGCCCATGAGACAGTGTGTAAGAGGAATGGCTTTCGAATGCGTGAGCGAAAGTGTGACCAAAGTTTAGAATTTTCCGAATTCCCGATATTTCTTTTTCGTCTTTTGAAACAACTGCCGATTTTATTTTTATACATTCGTATGCAACTTTTCTTAAATAATCTGAACTTCCATTTATTAATAGATCAAAGTTTGAAAGAAGATCTGAATAGAATTTGCTATCAGTTAAGTATGAATATTTAATCACTTCACCTAATCCGGAGATTAGTTCTTTCCGGGAGAGTGATTTAAAAAATCTTGTATCCGAAACAACAATTGAAGGCTGGTAAAATGTCCCAACCAAATTTTTTACTTCTTTAAAATTAATTGCGTTCTTTCCGCCCA
>Ga0326726_10005273_pt1 | contig 11726 bp, 9 predicted proteins | sample MHFenrmetagenome_2_FD_207603 | JGI IMG/M metagenome (GOLD analysis project Ga0326726, IMG submission 207603) | Lab enriched peat soil microbial communities from Michigan Hollow, Ithaca, NY, United States - MHF15MN | ecosystem: Environmental > Terrestrial > Soil > Wetlands > Peat | place: USA...
TGCAAGCCGGAGTTCGCCCGCGAGCTCACCGGCGACGTGTTCGTACCCACCCGGCGCATGTTCGCCGCGCGCCACCCCGACGGCCTGAACGTGCGGGCCGGCGACGTCGACCACCAGCGCGCCTTCCCGTTCTCGGACAAGCCGCGAGGCAAGTAGCCAACTCGCGGCGCCGGCCTTGGTAGACTGCGCTCACTCTAAGCGAAGGGGTGTGCGATGAGCGGTCGGTTGCTGGGCAAGGTCGCGGTGATCACGGGCGGCGCGAGCGGCATGGGGCGGGCGACCGCGCTGCGCTTTCTCGCGGAGGGCGCGAGCGTCGTGGTCGCGGATCTGAACGACGCCACGGGCAAGGAGTTTCTCGAGAGCGCGTCGCAGGCCGGCTACGCGAAGCAGGTGCGCTTCGCGCGCACGGACGTCGCCGAAGAGGCGGACGTCGCCCACATGATCGAGCTCGCAGTGCGCGACTTCGGCCACGTCGACATCGTGTTCAACAACGCCGGGATCGGCGGCGCGTTCGGACCGGTCACGAAGCTCGAGGTCGAGGACTGGGACTTCACCTTCGCGGTGCTGGTGCGCGGCGTGTTCCTCGGCATCAAGCACGGGGCGCGCGCGATGAAGCACCAGGGCACCGGCGGGTCGATCATCAACACCGCGTCCGTCGCGGGCCTCTCGGGCGGCGCCGGTCCGCTGTGTTACTCGGCGGCGAAGGCGGCCGTCGTGAATCTCACGCGCTCGGCGGCGGTCGAGCTCGCGCCCGACAAGATTCGCGTGAACGCGATCTGCCCCGGCGGAATCCTCACGCCGCTCGTGCATCGCGGCAGCCCCGACGCGGTCCGGACGCGGCTCGCGACCCTGCAGCCGTGGGGCGAGGCGGGCGAAGGCGAGCACATCGCGGGCGCCGCGCTGTTCCTCGCGAGCGAGGACTCGCGCTTCGTCACCGGCGAGCCGCTCGTGGTCGACGGCGGACTCACTGCCGCGGGGCCCAACTTGATCTCGCGCATGCGCGACGAGAATCAGGCCAGCGCGTCGGTCTTCGCTTCGGGCATGACGGGCGTGGACAAGGGCTCGACCGGCCAACCGCCGGTGATTCGCCCCGGCGCGAAATAGAGCCGACTCACCGCGCGCGCGGATTCATTTGACAAGGCGAACCGCCTTGGGTCGAATAGCTGCGGCTCGGGGTCGAACAGAAGGGAGCACGTGATGGCGCTTTTCTCTCTCGAGGGATTTCTGTTTCTCCTGCGCTGGTTCCATTTCCTCGCAGGAATCACGTGGATCGGAATGCTGTACTACCTGAACTTCGCGCAGACTCCGTTCTTCGCGACGGAGCTCGGCGGGCAGGCGCGCAGCGCGGTCATGCGCGGGATGGTGCCGAACGTGCTGTGGTGGTTCCGCTGGGGGGCGATGTTCACGTTCCTCACCGGCTGGACGATCGTGATCACGAAGATCGCCGTGGGCGGCTCGTCGATGGCGTACTACGCGACCATCCTGACCGGCGGAATTCTCGGCACTTTCATGTGGTACAACGTGTGGTTCGTGATCATGCCGCGGCAGCGGATCGCGATCGCGAACGCCGAGGGCGTCGCCGCGGGCAAGCCCGCCGACCCGGCCGCCGCGGCCGTCGCGCCGGTCGCCGGGCGCGCGTCGCGCACCAACGTGCTGTTCTCGATCCCGATGTTGTTCTTCATGGGGGCGGCGAGTCACCTGACGCTCGCGAGTCACGAGACGCCGAACGTCCACGTGCACATCATCGTGGTCTTGGTGCTCGCGGCGCTCGCCGAGGCGAACATCTTCGCGGGCAACGCGACGACGCAGAAGCCGCTCGCGACCGTGTCGGGCACGATCCACGCGGGGCTCGCGCTCACGGTCGTCCTCTGGCTCGCGGCGACGATCCTGCTCTAGTCCACAGCCGCGCCTCCGCGCGGGTCGGGCTCGCGCTCGTCGCGCTCGCGTGCGGCGTGTACGCGTACGGCGTCTGGCGCACCGACTTCATCTCGGATGACGCGTTCATCGCGTTCCGCTACGCGCGCAATCTCGCGCGGGGTCTCGGGCTCGTGTGGAACCCGGGCGAGCGGATCGAGGGCTACAGTGACTTCCTGCTGGTGATCGCGCTCGCGGGGCTCGAGCGGCTCGGCGTCGACCTGGTCGTCGCGGGACGCGCGCAGAGCGCGACCAGCGGCATCGCCTGCGTGCTGTTGGCCGGTGGGGTCACTCGGCGCCTGCTGCCGCGCGAGCCGCTCCTGGCCGGGGCGGCGGCGCTCGTCGTCGCGGCGAATCCGTACGTCGCCGCCTGGGGCGGCGCGGGGCTCGAGACGACGCTCTTCGCCGCGCTCGCGCTCGGCACGGCGCTGCCGCTCAGCGGACGAGCGCCGGACGCCCGGGCGTTTCTGCTCGCGAGCGCGCTCGCGCTCCTGCTCGCGCTGACTCGCCCGGAGGGCGTGGCGCTGTACGTCGCGCTCGCGCTCGCCGCCTTCGGCTCGGCGGAAGGCGACCTGCAGCAGCGCCTGCGGGCGCTTGCGCCCGGTGCCGCGCTCTTCACGGTGCTGGGCGCGACCTACTTCGCCTGGCGCCTGAGTTACTTCGGAGACTGGCTGCCCAACACGTTCCGCGCGAAGTCGGGATTCACCCCGGCCCACGCGCTGCGCGGCCTCGCCTATCTCGTCGCTTTCGCGGCCAATCCGTTCGTGTGGCTCGAGCTGCCGCTCGCGACCCTCGGCGCCGTCGCCCTCTGGCGGCGGCGCGAGCGCGCCCTGCCGGCGCTCGCGCTCGCGCTGCTCGCGCTCGTGATCGGAGTCGGCGGCGACGGCCTGCCGATGTACCGCTTCCTGGTGCCACTGATTCCGGTCGCCGCGGTGCTGGCCGCGATCGGAGCGAACGCGCTGACCGCCCGCTGGATCCCGGGCGCCGCCCATTCCGGGGTCGCGCTCGCCGCGGTCGGCGCGGTGTTCGCCCTCTCCTTCTTCCCCGTGCGCGACGCACAGTACGGGCTGATGGTGGAGCAGCGCGACTACGAGATACCGACGTGGCGAGCGGTCGGCGACGCGCTCGGCCACGTGCTTCCCCACGACGCGCTCGTGGCCGCCGTCCCGATCGGCGCGCTCGGTTGGTACTCCGATTTGCCGATCCTCGACATGGCGGGACTCACCGACCGCACGATCGCGCGCGCGCCCGTACCGACGGGCTCCGGCTGGGCAGGTCACGAGAAGCACGACGGGCGCTACGTCCTGTCGCGGCGCCCCGACGCGATCCTGCTGGGCAACATCCTGGTGGCCGACGCCGCGCACGTCCCGCTGCACCTGTTCCCGACCTTCACGAACCCGTACACCGCGGCGCGCGAGGGCGACGTGCCGGAGCAGCCGGAGTTCCGGCGCGACTACGTGCAGGCCGCGCTGCGCCTGGCCGACCACGCGACGCTGCACTTCTTCGTGCGCCGCGATCGAGCGAAGCTACTGACTCCGGGGGAGTGACCCGAGATAAGCCGCGAGGCTGGGGACATCGGCCGCGAGGAACGGCTGCGCCGGCATGAGGTGCGTGTCGCGCTGCGGTGTGTAGCCGGGCGGATACTCGGCGCGCAGCACGCGCGCGCGCACGAGCTCGGGTGAGCTGCCGGCGATCGCGGGCCCGACGCTGCCGACCTTCGTCGGATCCGGGTTGTGACAGGCCGTGCAGTTGGCCGCGTAGGCGCGGCGCCCGAGCTCGACGGAATTGGCTTCGCCGCCTTCCTTGCACGCGGCCAAGGCGACGGCGCACACGGCGACGAGGGCCAGAACGGGAATTCGCACGGGCGGGGAGCGTAGCGTATCCTGCCCGCCCCATGAACGAGCTCGAAGAGGGAACGCGCGCGCAGCTCGACTTCGCGAAGCTGCGCAAGATCTCCGAAACGGGGCAGGAGGTCCTGCCGGTGGTGCTGCAGCACGCCGACACGGGCGACGTGCTGTTCATCGGCTACGCGAACCGGCGCGCGCTCGCGGAAACGCTGCGCCTGCGCCAGGCGGTCCTCTGGTCGACGTCGCGCAACGAGCTCTGGCACAAGGGCGCGACCTCGGGCGACTGGCTCGACCTCGTCGACGTGCGCGTGAACTGCGAGCAGAACTCCCTGCTCTATCGCGTGCGCCCGCACGGCGGTGTGTGTCACACGAAGGACGAAGCCGGAAGGACGCGCGCCCTCTGCTACTACCGCGAGGTCGTCGACGAGGAAACGCTGGGGAAGCCGCGGAGAGTCACTCCGAAAGCCACCTGATCAGGGTCTGGCGCAGCGTCCGCGGCGCGACGATGGCCTCGATCGAGCCGACCTCGAGCGCGCGCTCCACGCTGTGGATCGCGTCGAACTCGGCGGCGATCTCAGCCTGCTTCTCGAGCATCACCTCCGACAGCAGCTGATCGAGGCGCGCCCGGCGCGCGACGCGCACCGCCGGGTCGATCGCCGCCTCGACCGCGGCGCGCGCCGCCGCGACGCGCGGATCGCCCTGCGCGCGCTTGCGCACGTCGCGCAAGAAGATCACACCCGCGGCCGCGGGCCCGCCGACGACGGACGCGTAACTCCCCTCGAGCGCGGCGGCGCGCATGCGCGGGTTGAGCTCGCGCGAGAAGACGACGTACGCCCCGCCGTGATAGCGGGTCAGCACGGTGAACACGATCGGCCCGTCGAAGCGCACGATCGCGCGCGCGATCTCGGCCCCGTACTCGAGGATCCCGCGCCGCATCGACTCGGGCGAGCCGTCGAAGCCGGAGAGATTCGCGAGGATCACCGCGGGCCGGTTGCCGCTCGCCGCGTTCAGCGCGCGCGCCACCTTCTTCGACGAGTACGGGAACAAGGTCGCGGCGGTCCACGAGTCCGGCCCGTCGTTCGGCACGTAGCCGGTGCGCGGAATCTGACGGCTCTCGATCCCGATCAGCGTCACCGGCACGCCGCCCAGGTGTGAGTCCCAGACGATCGCCGTCTCGCCGCCCGCCCAGTCGCGCCAGCGCTCGAGCCAGCCGGCGTCCGAGTCGACGAGCGCGCGCATCAGCGGCCGCATCGCGAACGGCCGCTTGCGCCCCGGGTTGGCCTCGGTGGAGAAGACCTCGCCGATGGTCTCGAAGCCCTCCTCGCCTTCGTACGCCGCGAGCATCGCGTCGCGCTCCGGCGAGTCACTCGTCTTGAACGCGCGCGGGGTCCGCTCGCCGGGCGCCACGTAGCTGCACGCGTAGTGCTCGAGCAGGATCGAGTACGCGTCGGCCAGGTCGCGGGCCTGGAACTGCGCCTCGCCGTTCGGCCCCATGATGCGCTCGTAGCCGCCGATGCCGATCTCGTCCTCGGCCGCGACGGCGCCCGAGAACTCGAGGATCGCGCGGCCGGTGAGCACCATGTACGAGTTCTGCAGCATGATCAGGATGCCGCGCGAGCGCAGCTCCATCGAGGCGAGCGCGTCGAAATAACTCTGCGCGCCGACGTTCAGCCCGCCCAGGATCACGTTCACCTCGCCGCCGGCGTCGGTGAACGTGATCAGGCGCCGCACGACGCGCGCGGTCGCGTCGAGATTCTCGGTGCCGCTGTCCATCGCGATGCGCGCGCCCGCGGACACGGCGACCCAATCGACGGGCAGGCGCTCGCGCTCGGCCAGATCGAGCGCGCAGACGATGCGATCGCACTCCCCGGCGGAGAGCGCGCCCATCTCGCGCGTCGAGTCACCCAGGATCAGCACGCGGCGCATGCCCTCGGGGTGCTTCGCGGTCGGCGTCGAGATCAGGCCGAACACGACCCCCGCGCGGTTCAGCCCGGGCTCGCGGTCGACGGCGACCGCTCGCCCGTCGACGAGCTCGTGCTCGCGGAAGCTGCCGGCGCCGGTCGGCTGGAAGATGCCGGTCGCGCCGCGCTCGGGCGGCGACGTGAACAGGCGCACGATCTCGTACGGGTAGGTGAGTCCGCGCGCGCGCGCCGACGCGACCCGCTGCGCGTACGGCGTCGCGGGGTCGAGGGGGCGGTCGTGCGGGACGCGCAGGGTCCACTCGACCCGACTGCTCGTGGGATTTCCCGCGAGCAATTCGATCTTGCGCGGCGCGTCCGGGGCGTCGCGCTCGAAGCTCGCGAGGCGCACGATGACCTTCTCGAGGCCGAGGTGTCCCGTCTCGGGCGCGAGCCGGCGCAGCGCCTCGGTCATCAGCTGATTCGTGAGCGCGATCGGCGGGCGCACGAACAGATACAAGCGGTTCCACTGCAAGCGGTGGTCGGGGTCACGCTGGCCCTGCACGCGGCGCATGGCCTCGATCGCCTCGTGAAAGCGCTCCTCGAACAGCGCGAGGTCCGGCGCGTGCGGCACGCCGGGTCCGACGTCGCTGACCGCCGCGAAGCAGATGATGCGCTCGTCGCGATTGTCGTCGCGCGAGACGCCGTAGAAGGCGTGAATCCCCTCGAAGGCGCCCACGTCGAGCCGCTCGAGCTCGAACTTGGCGAGCCGCCAGAGCTCGATGCGGCGCGCCTCCTCGACGGGCAGCCCGACCTCGCGCGCGAGTCTCTCGAGCGCCGCCGGGTCGGGGGGCTCCACCAAAGTGTGTCGGATGTCCCAGCGAGGTCCCGGCTCGACCTCCGCCTCCGCCTCGGCGCGGCGCGGGCGCTCGAACAAGAGGAAGCGCGCCTGCGCCGCCAGGTCCGCGACGCTGGGCGGGACCGTGCCACGCAGGAGCGACAGCGCATCGAGCGCGACCGCGAGCTCCGGCCGGCGTACGAAGGTCTCGCCGCGCTCTCCCAGTCCGATCAACAGGTGGAGCAGCGCGACGATCACCCGGCTGCGGCGCCCAGCCGTGGTGCGGGTCGCGTACAGGCGCAGGACCGCGCGCTCGAGCGTGTCCGAGGGCTCGAGCGAACGGACGTTGGCGTAGTGACCCAGCGCGCGAGTCAGCAGCTGCAGGAAGCCGGGATCGATGCCCGCGCCCTCGACGCCGATGCGGCGCAGATACATGGCCATGCGCGCGTCGTTCGACGGGCCGAGCTCGTCCTCCTCGAGGCGCGTGGGCGCGCGAGAGAACAGTGTCTCGATGTCGGCGTACGTCTCCACCGCGCTCGCGAGGCTCGCCAGGTCGGCGCGCAGCGCGTCGGAGATCTTCGCGACCGGCGCCTCCAGCACCGCGACGAGCAAGTCCGCGCGCTCCGCGTTCGCGTCGTACCCCATCAGGATGCGGCGCGTCTCCGTGCGCAACGCCTGCGTCGCGGCGAAGCGCACGGACGCCGGCTCGGCGCTGGCGCGCTCGAAGTCCGCGAGGCCGTCCTCGCCGCGGAAGACCTCGAGCGGATCGGGCTCGAGCGGAAGCTCGACGCTGCCCTCGCCGTGACTCACCTGCGGCGCGCCGGCTTCCGGCTCGATCACCAGGATCACCTCGCCGGCGGACACCCGCTCGCCGGGGCGCACGAGCACCTCGCGCACGACGCCGGCGAGCGGCGCGTAGAATGCGGTCTCCGTCTTCATCGCCTCGAACAAGCCGAGGCGCGCGCCGGCCTCGACGCGTTGGCCGGGCTTCACGGCGACGTCGATCAGCAGCGCTGGCGACGACGCGCGCACCTTGCCGCCGAGGTCGCAGAGTACGCGGTGCAGCCGGCCGTCGAGCTCGACCTGCATCTCGACGCCGGAGCTCGACATGATCACCTGCGAGCGCTTCTCGCCGAGCACCAGCACGCCCGAGTACGGCCCCTGCTCGAGCAGAGTCACCTGACTGACTCGATCGCCGAGGTGCACGCGGTACGTCCAGCCGCCGACCGCGAACAGGCGGACCCGGTAGGGTCGGCCCGCGTAGACGAGATCCAGCTCCGCGCCGTCGGAGGGCGGAATCTCGCGCGGACGGCCGCGCGCGGCGGCCCCGAAGAAGTTGGAGCGCACCTTCGCGCGCTCGGCCTGGTAGGTCTGGATCGCGGCGACGATCAGCGCTTCGACCGCGGGCGCGGGCGCCGACGCGAGCTCACTCTGGTCGAGCCAGGTCGTCGTGACCGCGCCGCGGCGAAAGTCCTCGTTCTCGAGCACGTCGAGCAGGAAGCCCTTGTTCGTCATCCCGCCGAGCACGACCACGCGCGCGTCGGAGACGGCGCGCACCAGCCGCGCGCGCGCCTCCTCGCGCGTCGCCCCACGCGCCAGGATCTTGGCGACCATCGAGTCGAACTCCGACGGGATCGTCCCGCCCGAGGCGATGCCCGCGTCCACGCGCACCCCCGGACCCGCGGGCAGGTCGAGCAGCGCGATCTTGCCCGGGCTGGGCGCGAAGGCGTTCGCGGGGTCCTCCGCGCACAGCCGCACCTCGATCGCGCAGCCGCGCTCCTCCGGGTGGGTCGTGGGCAGGTGCTCGCCGCGCGCGATGCGGATCTGCGCCTTCACGAGATCGAAGTCGGTGAGCAGCTCGGTGACTCCGTGCTCCACCTGCAGGCGAGGATTCACCTCGAGGAAGTAGAAGCGCTCGGCGGGGTCGTTTGCGACGACGAGATACTCGCAGGTCGCGACGCCGACATACTCCGTCTCGCGCAAGAGACGGATCGACGCCTCGCGGATGCGGCGCACGATGTCGTCCGAGAGACCCGGCGGCGGCGCCTCCTCGACGACCTTCTGGTGCTTGCGCTGCACTGAGCAGTCGCGCAGGCCGAGCGCCAACACCGTTCCGTGACGGTCGGCCGCCATCTGCACCTCGACGTGGCGTGCGCCGAAGACCGCAGCCTCGGCGAACAGCGTGCCGTCGCCGAAGGCGTTCGCCGCCTCGCTGGTGGCGCCGTCGAAGGCCGCGAGCAGCTCGTCGCGCGTGCGCACGAGCCGGATGCCGCGCCCGCCGCCGCCGGCCGTCGCCTTGAGCATCAGCGGGAACGCGATGCGCGCGGCCACGCGCTCGAGCTCGTCGCGGGTCACCGGTCCGCCGCTCCACGGAGTCACCGGGACGTTCGCGGCCTCGGCGATCCGCTTGCTCGCGATCTTGTCGCCGAGCCGCCGCATGGTCTCGGCGCTCGGGCCGAGAAACACGATGCCGGTCGCCTCGAGCTTTTCGACGAAGCTCGGGTCCTCGGCGAGGAATCCCCAGCCCGGCCAGACCGCGTCGGCGCGCATCGCGCGCAGCGCCGCGAGCACCCGCTCGTGGTCGAGATACGCGGGCCGGAGCGCGCCGCTTCCCGACGGGCGCAGCGCGGGGCCCAGCGAGAGCGACTCGTCGGCTTCGCGCACGAACGGCGCGGTCGCGTCGGGCTCGGTGTACAGGGCGATCCCGACGAGGTCGCTGCCTTCCTCGCTGCGCAGCTCGCGCAAGGCGCGGAGCGCGCGGGAAGCCGCTTCGCCGCGATTCAGGATCGCTATCCGATGGATGGCGCTACCCAACGCTCCTACCCGTGTCGGCGATGGTAGCAGAGCGCGGAGCTAGCTCTTGGCCGGAAGCGCGCCCGGGAAGACCTTCGCAAAGGACAGGAAGCACAGGAAGTAGAGGCCCACGAAGCCCGCCGCGATGCCGAGCTCGATCGGCGAGAACGGCGTGACCGCGGCGCCGGCGAGCACCGCCTTGGGCGGGATCAGCGACGGCGTCACGAGGATGTAGCGCTCGAGATAGAACCCGACGAGCGAGCCGAGCGCGACCGGGCCCAGGATCGCCGGCGTCTTCTTGGGCTTCTGACCGAGCAGCACCCAGAACGGGATCACCCAGATCAGGAACCACACCGTCAGCGAAACGTACACGTAGGGCTGGCCCAGTCGCCCCCAGAAGCCGGTGAAGTACCACGTGTCCTGGACGAACTGAGTGCCGAGGCGGTTCACCACGAAGCCCGTCTCTTCGGGGATGTTCGCGTACCAGATCACGAAGTACTGCGACCAGAACAGATACATCCAGAAGATCGAGAAGGCGAAGATCATCTTCCCCATGTCGTGCATGCGATTCGGGGTGATCTCGCCCTTCAGGTCGCTCGAGTTCCGCATCGCGAGACAGATGACCGCGAGCATCGTGCACGCGCACAGGAAGCCGCCCCAACTGTAGTACGCGGGGAACATCGTGCTCACCCACTCGGGGGCGAGTGACATGACGAGATCGATCGCGATCAGCGAGTAACAGATCGCGTACGACAGGACGAGCACCGCCGCGAGCTTGCGCGCGCGCCGCAGCGAGAGGTCGCGCTCGCGCTCTTCGCCGCGCCAGCCCGCGGTCCAGCGCTGATACAACGTGCGGCGCAGGCCGGTCGCGCTCTCGCGCACGCCGCCGAGCATCGGGCGAATCGAGAGATACAGATAGAACACCGAGATGAACGCGATCCAGCACAGCGCGATCGTGTCGCGCGTGAACGCGAACGCGGGCTCGTACCAGAACTCCTTGCCCGCGACGGGATGATCGACCCACTCGTACACGTTGTGCCGCCCGAGGTAGATCACGAAGAAGAGCACGACGGACACGGGCACGTACGCGCCCATCGACTCGGCGACGCGCTGGATCGGCCCCTGCCAGCGCGCGTTCGTGAGTCGCATCGCGGAAGACAGCACGAGCGCGCCGTTCGACAGCACCGCCCAGAACAGCCAGTTGTGCAGGAACACCCGGTACGTGCGCTTCGCGAGCTCGGGGTCGGAGCTGGACGCGCCGAACAGCAGCGTGATCACGCCGATGGCGAGCAGCCCGGCGAAGATGGCGGCGGGGCGCGTCGGGAGCGATCTCGGAGCGGCGACGTCTTGACTCACGATCACGATATCCCTTTGAAGAGCGTCCGGATGTAATTGATGATGTGCCAGCGGTCTTCCGGCGCGATCTGCGGATACCCGGGCATCAGCGGCTTTCCGTAGCGGATCTTCGTGAAGATCATTCCGTCGGTGTAACTCGGGGTGGCCGCGAGCGGGAACGGCGGCGCACCGTTCGCGCCGAGCTTCACGGTGACCGGATGGTCGGGCGTCTGCGACGCCATGCCGTCCTCGCCGTGACACACCGCGCAGTAGGTCTCGAACTCGTGCTTGCCGCGGGCGATCGACTCCGGGGTCGACGGAATCGGATTCTTGAGGTCGCGCACCTCGGGTGCGTACATGGGCGTCGCGAACATCGGGTTGTCGGGACCGATGCGCTCGGGCATGCCGCCCGCCGGGATCGAGCCGTCGGGCGGATCGAACGGCGCCTTCGCGTACGTCTGCACCGCGGGCCCATTCTTCATCTGATCGAACCAGTACTTGTCGACCTGCTCCCAGCAGCCCGAGCCGACGAGCGCTGCGAAGAGACCGGCCTCGAGGAGCCGCCTAGCCTTCGACAACGCGCACCTCCGTCGAGCCCGCGCGCTTGAGCAGCTCCTGCGCGCGCGGGATCTGATCGCCGTGACACGCCACCACGCAGCCGAACAGGTCGCCCGAGAAGCCCGGCTGATACGCGTCGTGCCCCTTCCGCGTCCTGAACATGCCGAAGAACATCAAGCCGAGGACGGTGAAGAGACCGCCGAGGAGGATGTTGAGCTCGAAGCCGATGATCGTGTCCGAGACGATCGACGCGAACGGCTTGCCGCCGATCACCAGCGGCCAGTCGTACGCGACCCAGATCTGCATGAAGTACGCGAACGAGACACCGGTGAGGCAGCCGATCAGAGTGAGCAGGCGGATCGGCGACGGCCCGCGGTCGAGCGCTTCCTCGATCTCGTGACTCGGCACGGGCGAGTAGATCTCGAGCTCGCTGAATCCGGCGCCCTTCAGATCGTGAACCGCCGACGCGAGATCGTGCGGCGACTTCAGCACGCCGAGCACCTGGGCCATCAGTGATGACCTCCGCCGTGCGCGTGCGAGCGC
>Ga0326726_10005274_pt1 | contig 11725 bp, 10 predicted proteins | sample MHFenrmetagenome_2_FD_207603 | JGI IMG/M metagenome (GOLD analysis project Ga0326726, IMG submission 207603) | Lab enriched peat soil microbial communities from Michigan Hollow, Ithaca, NY, United States - MHF15MN | ecosystem: Environmental > Terrestrial > Soil > Wetlands > Peat | place: USA...
TCGCATACTCATCCCGGCTGGGGCGTTGTCAAGATGAGATGGACGACCGCCAATCAGAACAACGAGACAGTCGCCGAGATCGTCTCGGATGGATGGGTACAGGCTCGCCCCGCGGGAACTTAAATGAGTTTCAGTCAAGTAATACCTCCTTCCTGAAGTCTTGTTTTTCGATTTCCGCTCTTCCTTACTACATTTCAACCACCAATTAACAAGGGGGGGTAATTCTCCCCAATAAAATCTTCTCACCAGACACTTATTAGTTTACAATATAAAGTCTCGAAGGTGCCTAACAATAAGCTTCAAGATGGGAAGTTCGATGTGTGCTATGTATCTGGCTTCTAAACGGAGATTAGTGACGCTCGCAACCTTTCTCGTGGTATGTCTGTGTAGTAGTCAAGCGCTCCCACAGAATCCGCCTGAAAATGCCCCCCAAGCTGCCCTCAAAGCTGATAACGTTGTTGAGTATTTGACGGAAACAATTAGCTGGTATCGAGGAACGGCCGTCGAACAGCAGATTGCAAATGAACCGGGCGACGTCATGTTTATGAATGAAAATCGCCGGATTTCCGGCGGGATCGTGCGGTTCGCATTCGACTTCGCACGTCAGCTAGAGCGGAGCAAATCCCTTCAGCCCGAAGGAAACCAGACACAGGAGCAGGCAAGTGCGCCTTCCCAAACTCAACGCTTGATCCAGGCGGTGGCGAAAGCCGATCTACAAGTTGAACAGTCGCAGAAGGAGTTCCAGTCGCTTCGTCAAAAGATGGAAGCCACCCCTAAGAAGGAGCGCCCGGCTCTTGAATCCCTGATCGAAGAAACGCAAAGCGAACTGGCATTCCGCCAGGCTCGCCGCGAGGCCCTGCGCGAAATCCTCCAGTTTAGTGCCGGAACCAGTACCGTAGGCGCCGACCTTCGGACCCAGATCGAGGAACTGGCCCGCTCGGTGCCGGCTGCCCTGGGCGGCGCGGATGAGACTTCGCCGGAACAGGGGAAAACGGAGCAGACCGCTGTAAGCATCCCTTCTTCAGGCACCAGACAGCAGACCCTGGGGATATGGGGGCTTGTTGCCGACCTGTTCCGGTTGTCCCGCAAAGAGACCACGCTGGATCAGCAGATCCAGTCCACCGATCATCTCCTGCTCACTGCAAAGGAACTTCGCGGACCCCTGACGGCAACCCTCAGAACCCTGATTCAGAGCGGCGATCAAATTGCGAATCAAGAACCATCCAGCGACCCGGCTGCAATCGCCGAGCAGAAGAGGCAGCTGGACGCGCTCACGGCCCTGTTCAAGGAGACCTCAACCGGTCTGTTGCCGCTCCGTAAACAAGGCATCCTGCTCAGGCAGTACAAAACGACGCTCACAAACTGGCGTAACATAGTGCATAGCCAGTACAACGATGTATTGAGAAGTTTCCTTATACGGCTTGGACTGCTCGTCCTAATTATTGCCGCGGTTTTCGCTCTGGGAGCGGCCTGGCGCAGAGCCATCTTTCATTACGTACAGGAGACACGCCGCCGATACCAATTTCTGTTGTTTCGCAAGATCGTGATCTGGGTCGTGGTGGGTGCGATCATCGCGTTCTCGTTTGTCACCGAGTTGGGATCCGTGGCCACGTTCGTGGGTCTCATCGCGGCCGGACTGGTGGTTGCGATGCAGAACGTAATCCTGTCCGTGGCAGGCTATTTCTTTCTGATCGGAAAATACGGAATTCGAGTCGGTGATCGGGTGCAAATTGCCGGCGTGACTGGAGATGTGGTCGACATAGGAATGGTCAGATTCCACCTGCTCGAACTCGGGAGTGGCGGGACGGATGCACAACCGAGCGGCCGGGTAGTGGCTTTCTCGAACTCCGTTGTGTTTGAGCCCAAATCTAACGTCTTCAAGCAAATTCCGGGTACAAGCTTCGTATGGCATGAAATTAGCCTCACGTTTTCGCCCGGGGGTAATTACCGGATGATCCAGGAACGGATCACAACCGCAGTTGATACTGCGCTGAAAGATTATCGCGAGGAGATGGAACAGCAGATGCGCCATATGGAACGGACACTCGATTCAATTTCATCGATTGAACTGAAGCCGAGGACAAGTCTGCATACAACAGCATCAGGAAATGAGGTAACGGTTCGCTTTCCGGTAGGGTTGCAGAATGCTGCTGAGATCGACGATCGGGTTATGCGTGAGATCTACGCGGCAATCGACCAGGAACCTAAACTGAAGCTGGTCGAATCCGGCATGCCTACGTTGCGAACGGATATATCGACTCCAACTTCCGCTTGACGACATTTTCTGCCCATTGCAAATGCAAATCTTCACCTGGTTCTCTTATCAATAAAGTGTGGACTCGTAGATGAAGCCAATAATACGATTTGCAGGCGGGCAAATTCTATCCCAAGCAAAATATTTTGTCTTGCTATCACAACAATGGTCTGCCTGTTTTCTATATCGAGAATCGGTGCAAGGTCCTGCTTTTTGCTTCCAATAAGACAATTGCCTGTAGGGCTTCATCATTCCTGCCTGGTGTCATTTCCTTTACGTGTTATAATCTGATGAAATGAAGGGGTCAGGTAACACTTGAAGACCTGCCCCCTTGCCTGTGTTTGCCGCAAATTGGAAGGGAAACCATGAAATTCGATGATTATCGCATTGCTCCCGAGATAAAGCTGAACCTGTCGGCAATGGGCCTCAAGCGCCCGACCGACATCCAGTTCAAATCCATCCCGCCCGTCCTGAACGGGGAGGACGTGCTGGCCATTGCACAGACCGGCACCGGCAAAACAGCGGCCTTTGCGATACCGATTGTGCACATGCTGCACGAGCGAAAGAGATCCCGACGCACGGAAGGCATTCAATGCGTGGTGATGGAGCCCACCCGCGAACTCGCCCTGCAGATCACGGAAGTGTTCGACTCCATCGGCAAACACACCAGGGTAAAAACCCTCTGCGTGTTCGGCGGCGTGGAGCAGGATCCGCAAATTGCCCGGCTGGAGAAAGGCATAGATATTCTCGTCGCCACGCCCGGCCGGATGTTCGACCTCGTGAGCCAGGGCCACATTCACCTCAACCGGGTGCAGATCCTGGTGCTCGATGAGGCCGATCACATGCTCGACCTCGGTTTCATCAAAGACATCCAGGACCTGATCCGCTTTCTTCCCCGCAAGCGGCAAACCCTGTTTTTTTCGGCCACGATCAATGACAAGATCAAGAAATTGGCCTACTCTCTCGTCAAAAACCCGATCCGCATACAGATTGCGCCCGATGACCCGGTCGCCAGGAATATCACTCACTCGGTGGCCTTTATCGACATGGACGACAAACGTTTTTTCCTTGCTCGCTTAATTGAGGAAAATCCCGACAGCAAGATCTTAATATTTGTCCGCACCAAGGTCCGGGCCGAACGTGTGAGCAAGGCCCTCGAACGCGCAGGGATTCAAAGCCTCACGATCCACGGCGACAAGGACCAGCTCGAACGCCTGGATGTGATGAAACAATTCCGCGAAGGGACGGTTAAAATCCTGATTGCCACCGACGTCAGCGCCCGGGGTATCGATATCCCCGATGTGGATCAAGTGGTGAATTATGATCTCCCTGAGGTGGCCGAAAACTACGTCCACCGCGTGGGCCGCACCGGCCGCGCCGACAAGAAAGGGCTGGCGGTTTCTTTCTGCAGCCCGGAAGAAAAACCCATCCTCGACGAAATCGAAAGTTTCCTGGGCAAACCTGTTACGGTACTCGCCATCGGTAAAAACAAATACAAGGAAACCCTGATCACCCACACGGACCGCCCGGATAAATGGAAAGCGATGATGGAGGATATTGCGAAGGCGGAGCAGTGGGAGAAGGAAAAGAAGAGGAAAAGATAGGTGTTCTTTTGTCTTGACTGTTTCACCCGGTGTGATGGATGAGCGCAAAAACCGCAGACATCTCCCCTTTGTCCCGAATCGAGTTTACGGAGCCCTTCGAGCGGGCTCTCCGGCTCATGGAGGATACGCAGCGGCACGTATTTGTCACGGGCCGCGCCGGCACCGGGAAGTCCACCCTGCTCAGCTACTTCAAGATGAGCACCTCCAAGCGGGTGGCCGTATTGGCACCGACAGGTGTTGCGGCCCTGAACGTCAGCGGCCAGACGATCCACTCCTTCTTCGGTTTCAAGCCCGACGTCACGCCCGCATCGGCGCGCAAGCGGATCAGGGGCGCAGATGCGGACATCTACCGAAAGCTTGATGCCATCGTCATCGACGAGGTCTCCATGGTCCGGGCGGACCTCCTGGACTGCGTGGATGCCTTTCTGCGTCTCAACGGCCCCGAGGCCGGCACTCCCTTCGGCGGTCTGCAGATGATCTTTATCGGCGATCTCTACCAGCTCCCCCCCGTGGTGACCTCGGCCGAGAAAATGCTGTTCAAGACACTCTACCTCAGTCCCTACTTCTTCGGCGCGCATGTCTTTCAGGGCCTGGAGATGGAATTCGTCGAACTGGAAAAGATCTATCGCCAACAGGATGACCGATTCATCGACCTGCTCAACGCCATCCGCAACCGCACGGTTACGGAGGAAGACCTGGAGCTCCTCAATTCGCGCTTCGACCCCGCCTTCGAGCCCCCTGCCGACGAATACTATATCCATCTGACCAGCACAAATGACCTGGCCGACCGCTACAACGAGGAGCAGTTGAAAAAGCTCAAAGGCAGGACCTGGAAGTCGACAGGAATCCTCGAGGGCGAATTCGGGAGGGAATATCTCCCGACGGCTGTTGCGCTGAAGCTCAAGAAGGGTGCCCAGGTCATGCTGCTGAACAACGACTCCGGCAACCGGTGGGTGAACGGGACCATCGGCAGGGTCTCAGGCTTTTCCAAAGATCCGGAGGGCGGTCCCATCGTGAAAGTGCAACTCAACAACGGGCAGCAGGTTGAGGTCGCGCCTTACACATGGGAGATCTTCCGATTTTTCCTGAAGGAGGGGAACCTGGACTCGGAAGCGATGGGCATGTTCACCCAGTTCCCGCTGAGACTCGCCTTCGCCGTGACCATTCACAAAAGCCAGGGAAAGACCTTCGAACGAGTAATCATCGACGTGGGCAATGGCACGTTCGCCCCGGGCCAGATGTACGTGGCCCTGTCGCGGTGTACGAGCCTGGAGGGCATCATTCTACGCAAGGCCTTGCGAAAACAGCACATCCTTCTGGACTGGGCCGTGGTCCGCTACCTGACCCGAAGCCAATATGACCAGGCGGCCCGAACCCTCTCCCGTGACGAAAAGCTCCGGATCCTGGAGGCAGCGATCCGGGAGGAGCGCCTCTTGCAGATGGTCTATCTGAAAGGAACCGACGTTAAGAGCCAGAGGACCATAAAGCCTCTGCGTCTGGCGGAAATGGAATATGCCGGGCGCCCTTTCCCGGGACTCGATGCCTGGTGCATGACGAGACGGGGCAAACGGGTCTTCAATATCGACCGGATCCTGAGCCTTCAGCCGGTCGGCGAAAGGATCCCGGACTCGAAATGAAAGAAATGAGAGCAGGATATTCCTTGATTGTGACTCAGCGCATTATTCGGTATTATGAATTATATGAGCAAGATTCAAGGGATGCTCAACCATTTCGTAAAAGGAGGCACTAATGATGAAAATGGGCAAGAGTATCATCGCCGTGCTGGCGATGATTGCACTGATTGCGGGACTGTCGAGCTGCGAGAAAGAAGGCCCGATGGAAAAGGCCGGCAAGAAAGTCGATAAGGCGGTCGAAGACATCAAGAAATGATGGCCCTGGCAGCAAGACAGGCAAGCGGGGCGGCAAGACTGGGAGCAGGCGCGGGACAGTTCAGGGGCTTAATCCTCTGCTTATAACCAGTGATCAAATAAATGCGCAAACCATTCCCTGAACATCGAGAACAGGGATCTCTCTTTCCACTCTTCCCATTTTATCTCATGGGACTGCGCAAGATCCCGGACAAAGGTCTTCTCCATTTCGGCAGCGAACTCACGGCTCAGGACCACCGCATTCACCTCGTCATCGCTGACAAGGCTCCAGTAGTCCAGGTTGGTAGAGCCAACCGTCGACCAGACGCCGTCAATGACCGCAGTTTTCGCATGCAGCAAGGCGTTGCGGCGTTCGTATATCTTTACCCCCGATTCCAGAAGCTCGGAATAATCATACCGCGCCGCATACAAGGCCAGCGTGGAATCGGTGGCCGCGGGGAGAATAATCTTTACGTCAACGCCTCTCCTGGCGGCATCCGTGAAGGCCTTCAGGATCTGGTCGTCGGGTATGAAGTAGGCATTCGTCAGGTGGATGGAATGCTCCGCAAAGGTGATCGCGACCACATAGGCTATAAACGTGATGCGGTTGTCCGTGCCGGGTGTACTGCCGAGGACTTGCACCAGGGCAGTCCCTTCTTCTTTCAGCTTTGGGTAGTAGTTTTGCCCGGATCGTTCAGGCCCGTTCTGCTTGGACCACGTTTCAAGAAAGAGCTTTTGAAACTCCGCCGCGGCGGGACCTTCAATTTGAACGTCCGTGTCACGCCAGGGCAGCGGTTTTCCTTCTTCTTCATCCCTTCCGGAAGGCCTGCTCGAGTAAACGCTGCTGATGTTGATGCCGCCTGTAATGGCGATTTTGCCGTCGACAATCAATATTTTGCGGTGATCCGGATGCGCGAGCAGCCAGTTCCCGTGAGCCTTCATCGGATTGACCGGATTGAATTCGACGACCTGAATTCCCCCGTCCCGCAAGCGCTGAAAAAAAGAATCGGGATTCTTGATACTGCCCACACTGTCATAGATGAGATTGACCTGGACGCCTTCCGCCTGTTTTTTCAATAACAGGGCGGAAAATTTGAGGCCCACGTCATCGTCGTCGATGATAAAGGTTTCAAGATGGATATGGTCTCTGGCACCCTCTATCGCCTTGAACATTGCGTCATAGGCAGCCTGGCCATCGGCCAGCAGGGTGACTTTGTTTCCCTTCGTCAGCGGGCTTTCGGTGACCGATTCCACCACGGCAATGTAACGTTCCAGGATGTCCGTCGGGGCGACCGACCGCTGCAATCGTTCCATAATGGCCTGGCTCTGTTTTGGAGACAACAGTCCTTTGGCCGAAACGATCTGGTGAGGCTCCTGGGCATTCGGCGCCTCATCAATCTTTTCAGAGACATTCGGCAGGGTCGCACATCCGCTGCCGATGCCCAGGATCGAAACTGACAGGAGAAGCAACAAGAGAGGTTTGATGAATGTCATGTTCTATCCGGATGTAATCCCCTTCATGTGATACTCACATTTGGATGGATGCTCTTCTCTTGCTCAGACCCTTCGCGATGATCGTGCGTGGACGATCTACGGCAAGTCATGAATTCGCTTGATACGATCGTCAGTGCCGGGGTGGGTTGCGAAAAACCCTCCGCTCGGACCCGATGCCTGCAGCAGCCAGGTAAGCGTGTTTCCCATAACTTGCTTGCCGTTGTAGCCCGCCCGTTGGAGGATTTGAACCCCATGTGCGTCTGCCTCGTATTCCTCCTTGCGGCTGAAAGGGCGCATCACTCCCAGGTCGGCTACCAGGGGCGTGATATAGCCCGAACCCGGGATAATCTGATCGAGGATAATAATACCGATGTTCATGCCGGTCCCGAGAGCCTGGGCTTTCGCGACATGGCCGAGGTCGGCATGTGCTATCTCGTGAGCCAAAACGCCGCGCAGTTGGTCGTCGCTTGCCTTCTCCAGGAGGCCGGTCGTGATATAGAAATCGCCGCCTCCGGCATTGGCGGCATTGATTTGCGGATCCTCCAGGAGGGTCACGCGCACCTTGTTCAGCGGGAGTGGGTGGTCCATGTTCTTGATGAGGGGCGGCATCTCCCGCTGGAGCCTTTCGGCCTGGCGTGCGTCAATCTGGCGCGCGCTGGGTGCGGGTTGCCGGCTTGCCGTCGGCTCCCCCGGTCCTGTTCTCTGGGACGTTCCGGTGGCACAGCCCACCAGCAGAAACATGAGGCTCACTGCCACCGCTAGCGGCATTTTCCAGTAATACCGTGGCGCGGTCCCCCTTGACCTGAGTCTATTTGGCGCTCTGAGCAATGTTTCTGCCTTCTTTATATAGGTCTTCGCCCCTGGATGATTCTGACCAGGACGATGACAATGGCAATGACAAGCAGAATATGAATAAAATAGCCCATTGTATAGCCGGTCACCAGCCCCAGCAGCCACAGAACAATCAGTATGACAGCGATCGTATACAGCATAGGATCTCCCTCCTCGATGGTTGAGGCTCGTTTCCGGCCGGCGCATTCCTGTGACAGCCGGAAACGAGCAGCCGTGTCGGTCTTGAACTCGTGCTTTGCCTATTTCACGATGAGAGCATTCCGGACGGACTTGACCCCTCCGACGCCGCGAGCGATCTGGCCCGCCCTATCCTTACTTTTTTGAGTGTCAACGAAGCCGCTCAGCTCAACGATGCCCTTGCGGGTTTCGACGCTGATCTGGAATGACTTGAGAAATTCATCCTCTGCGAGCAACGTTTTTATTTTGGTCGTGATGACGGAATCATCGACGACTTCCCCCGTGCTTGACTGCTGCGGCGTCGATGCGCAGGCCACAAAGGCGGCGATCATCGTGAGGGCGACGAGAAAACGGATAATAGGGTAACTCTTTTTCATGGTCCTTACTCCTCCTCATTTGTTTGAAAGTGGGTTGAAAGGTAGGTCGCGAGATCTTTTTCCGAAAGGTAAAGAAGGGGTGTTCCCGGTACCTCCTCAAGACGCCTCCCAGTCATCTATTTACGGATGCCGGGCGATGAAAATAAATCTACACTTCTAAGAAATATTATCACAACCATCGTAATCGTATCGTAGGTGAATAGATGATTATTCACTTCGAAATACCTGATGCGATGTAAGATGGGCGCGGAAAAGTAGTAACAAACATCAAGATCTGCAATACTATACTTGGATGTATCCATGTTCAGTGGCTTGTAAAGTGGAATAAATTGATGAATGCAAAGAAGAAAAAAGTGCTATTTGTTCTTGGTTGCGGGGCTGCAGCCCTCCTTCTAGCGGCAGTCGTCTTCGTTCTCACCCTCGACATCAATTCCTACAAGTCTCGCATTGAGGCCGCTGTCTCCGGGGCGACCGGCCTGCAGATCAGGATCGATGGTAAGATGGGGCTCTCTTTCCTCCCCTTCGGCATATCGGCCAGGGATATCCACGTCTCCAACAGGGGGGACGAAATCATTTCCCTTGAAAACCTCAAGCTGGGAGCGGAGTTTATGCCCCTGTTGAACAAGCAGCTCAAAGTCACGAGTTGCGAGCTTGTCAAACCTGCCCTCACCATCGTGAAGGGCGCCGATGGGAAATTCAATTTCGAAACGAAGGAGCAACCGGGAGCAGCCTTCAGTTTGAATGACCTCAAGCTGTCCAACGGCGCGCTCGTCTACCTGGACAAGAAGACGGGGGAAAAGACGGAGTTCAAGGATGTCAATCTGGCCGTCAAGGATCTCTCTGTGGCAGGGAGCGTCATAAAGAACGCCTCGTTCACAGGAAGTTTCGACTGCGGTGAGGTGCTGCAAAAGGACTTCAGGATCGAGAATCTCAAGGCCCCTGTGAAGGCGGTCAAGGGTATATACCATTTCGATCCTCTTGCCATAGGGGCCCTCTCCTATTTTGACAGGAAGGCGGGTGAAAAAACCGAGCTGAAGGAAATCACTCTGGCCATCAAGGATCTTTCGGTGGCGGCACCCTCGGGGCGGATCATAAAGGATATCGCATTCACTGCAGACATGGACTGCAAGGAGATACGGAGAGGAAACCTCAAGATCGCCAACCTCAAGAGCCCTGTCAAAGCGGAGAAGGGAGTCATCTCCCTCGCGTCCCTGACCATGGAACTCTTCGGTGCGAAGGCTGAGGGAGATGCCACGGCAGACAAGTCACAAGTCGATGCAGTGTATAAAATCAATTTGAACGTACCGAAGTTGGACTTCGAAAAACTGGAGGAGTCCTTCGGCTTAAAAAAGGTTGTCGGCGGGAAGGGCGATCTTTCTGCTTCCCTCACGATGAGAGAAAAGGGAGGCCGCAAACTGTTGAACGGCATAGATGGCACTTTTTCTCTCCGGGGGGATCATCTCGCCATTTATACGATGGACCTCGACAAGGTCCTCTCATCTTATGAGACAAGCCAGGAGTTCAACCTCGTCGACCTCGGCGCTTTTTTCATCGCCGGCCCTCTCAGCACCTTTGCGATGAGGGGGTATCGTTATTGGGACGTTTACAGCCAGACCCAGGGAGGGCAAGGCACCATCACACAGTTCATCTCCAATTGGAAGATCAAAGACGGTGTGGCCAACGCTACGGATTGCGCCCTTGCGACGCAGCATAATCGCGTCGCACTGAAGGGCAAACTCAATCTTGTCAGCGAACAATATGACGATGTAACAGTCGCTATTCTCGATGACAAGGGGTGCGCAAAATTCCAACAGGGAGTCAGCGGTCCCTTCGGCAGTCCCCGGATCGGCGCGGCAAGCGCAATGGAATCCGTGGTCGGACCCGTCGCCGATCTTTTCAAGAAGGCAAAGCGCTTCATTCAAGGCGGCAAATGCGAGGTCTTTTATAACGGCTCTGTTCGCCAACCTCCAAAATGATTCCCGGAGAATGCGTACACACTCCGATCGAATCAGCAATGCATTGAAAATGGGGGAAGAGGATGTTCCTGACCCTTTGCGGTATAAAGTCCGCAATGGGTGGAAAGGAGCAAGCCCTAGTCAGAAATATTTGGGGCCTGGAGGAAAAGGCAGGCGGGTAAAAAAGAAGGCCATGGGGCTTATGTCGAAACGATCATAAATTTCCTACAAAAATGTCGAATCGTGTCGGATCCCGGCATTCCTCCGTCTCGCTTCTATCGTTTATTCTCCCTTGATTATAGGCACTTAAGACAATATTTCTCCCGGGCTCATTCCTGGTGATCTTCTTGCAATATTAACTATAAATACTTTTTCAGCATCGCATGGCCGTTCCTGGAACGGAACAGACACAGTCTGCTACCTCTCACGCTCATTCGATAATTCTGAAATCCAGGAAAAAAATTCAACGGAAAGGTCCGCCCATCGGGACAGTTCACGGGCGATGTCATATGATCGTTATCTCAATATTATTAATGAGTTTGATAATATCGATCATTCTCTATTCTCTCTGCCGTATCCCGTCGCGAACGTACTGTGACGTGTGCAGTAAATCACTCGTATTTGCCAGCAAGGCTGAAGCGAGGCATTTCGAGGATTTCCTGTCAAACGGCGACGCCGAAAGCATCCACAGGATATTGAAGGCGCTTCTGCAGAGAGGCGAAATCGATATCACCGAATCGGAACATGAAATATACGTCTGTGAACATGGATCCGCTTCCGCAGATCATGGCTGGAATATATTTCGTGACATGCCTGCTGCGGATCATGATCCCATGGAAGATGTGCGTAATCTCAGCGCGAGGTCGAGCTTTCATCCCGACTTCCGGGTTGTCGATGCCGATAACGGGATATCCGTCAGCTCGTACAAACCTGTCCCCATCAATCACAACGAGAGAGTCACTGACGATCTTTTCGCATCGGAGTATGATATCTGCGAGCTGTTGGAGAATATCAGCGTGAAACCCGGCCTGATCCTTACCTGTGAAACTCCATCATAAATTCGCCCTCCCCCGCATAAGAGATGCAACAGGCATGCATCCGCTTTCTGCATAAAAAAAGCTCCCCCATCGCTGGAGGAGCTTTT
>Ga0326726_10005275_pt1 | contig 11725 bp, 9 predicted proteins | sample MHFenrmetagenome_2_FD_207603 | JGI IMG/M metagenome (GOLD analysis project Ga0326726, IMG submission 207603) | Lab enriched peat soil microbial communities from Michigan Hollow, Ithaca, NY, United States - MHF15MN | ecosystem: Environmental > Terrestrial > Soil > Wetlands > Peat | place: USA...
CGAGTTCCTGTTCCATGACGTCACGGTCTGGGGCGAGCTCCGCACGCCGGTGCTGAGCTGGCTCGGCTCCGTCGGGCTCATGCTCTTCTTCGGCTGGCACCTCGCCCGGCTCTACCTCGAAGCCGCGCGCGCGAGCGAGCCCATCGTCCGGCTCCGCGACCAGCTCGTCCCCATGGCCCAGCGGGTGGAGTCGACCGACCTGCTCGGCGCCTTCGAGCGCGCGTTCTCCGACGAGCACGGGATCACCATGAGCGATCCGGACTACACGCCGGGGGAGACCGATCTGGACCGGTTGACCGCCCTCGACCGCGCGATGCGCGAGGTGCGTGCCTTCCGGCGCCCGTGGGTGCAGTTCCGCAAGACCCTGCTCATCGAGCGGGTGCCGTGGAGCAAGGAGCCCCGCATCTTCAGCACCCGCCAGGCGGGCGACTTTTTCACCCAGGAGGCGGTGGTCGGCGGCCACGTCGATCTCGGCTTCTACGCGCAGGTACCGTCGCTCATCACCGGGCTCGGCCTGCTGCTCACCTTCGTGGCCATCTGCACCGGCCTGAGCCGGGTCCACTCCGACGGCACGACCATCGTCGGCATCCAGGGCCTCATCAACGGTCTCTCCGGGAAGTTCCTCACCTCGATCGTCGGCCTGGGGTGCGCCAACGCCTTCGTGCTGCTCGAGCGGCCGGTGGTGGATCGGCTGCTCGCGCGGCACAACGAGTTCCTGGCCCTCCTCGAGGAATCGTTCCCGCGGCGCACCGTGGAGGACTTGCTCGACGAGCTGCGCCGCGGGCGCGTGAGCCGTCCGGGGGCCGACGGGTCCGGCGACCCGGTCGAGACGCGCCTCGCCGCGCCGATCGAGGCCCTCACCGCCGCGGTGCGCACCCTCACCGAGCTGCTGCGCGACCCGCAGGCGACGCCGCTACGCGCGGCGGGCGGGACGGCCCCGCGGCCGACCGCGTCGGCACGACCGGCCTCCTCGTCGGCGCCGACGTCCCCGGCGCGGCCGGCTCCGGTGGTCGAGGCGCCCGCGTGATCGGCGCGGCGCGGCCCCGAAAGGGCGACTGGCGGACCGCCGGCCAGCCGGTGGCCACCGGGCTCACCGACCTGATGACCTCGCTCGCGGTCATCTTCGTGCTGCTGCTCGTGGTGTTCGCCAGCGTGCCCCGCCCGGCCGAGTCGCCCCGGCCGGCGCCCGCGCCCGAGCGCCGGCCGGCGGACCTCGTCCGCATGCCGCTCCAGCGCGCGGTGGCGCCGGGGCTCACCCTCGAGGCCGACCCCGAGGATCCGCAGTCCCTCCGCGTGGTGATCCCCGAGCGCTTCCTCAACTTCGACTTCGGCAAGGCCACGCTCACCACGTCGGCCGACCGCTTCCTGGGAGAGGTGATGCCGGCCTTCGCGGCGGCGGTGTGCGGGCCGACCCGCGCGCTGATCGCGGGGATCGTGATCGAGGGGCACACCGACGACCTGGGCGGCGACGCGCTGAACCTCCGGCTCAGCCAGGAGCGCTCGTTCCAGGTGCTGGTGCGCGGGCTCCAGGCCATCCAGGCCACCGGTCCCGCCGTGTACGCGTGCTTCAGCCAGCTCGCGTCCGCGAGCGGGCGCGGCAAGCAGGACGTCATCTACGACCAGGCCCAGCGGCCCAACCGCGAGCTGAGCCGGCGGGTGGTCTTCAAGATCCTGCTCCGGCCGCAGGCGGCGCCGGTGGGGGTGGCCCACCCCGCCTAGCCGCACCCGACGCACTCCGGTATCATCCCCGGCATGTCCCGCTCCTCCGGTGCGCCGGTCACCGCCGGCGACCTGCTCACGCTGGAGGAGCTCGCCCGATTCCGCCGCACCTCCACGCTGCGCGGCGCCGGCCTGGTGCTCCACGCGTGGGCGACGATCGCCGGGGCGGTGGCCCTCTACGTCCTCTGGCCGTCTCCCTGGACCCTCGGCGCGGCCGTGATGGTGATCGGCACGCGGCAGCTCGGGCTGATCGCGCTCATGCACGAGACGGCTCACTGGCTCCTTTTCCCGAGCGGGCCGGCCAACACGTGGGTCGGCACCTGGCTCTGCGCGGCGTCGCTCGGCGACGATCTGCGCGCGTACCGGCGCCGGCACCACCAGCACCACCGGCTCACCCAGCAGCCCGACGATCCCGACCTGGCGCTCTCGGCGGCGCTGCCGCGGTCGCGGGGCCGGCTCGCGCTCGCGCTGCTCGCGGACCTCGGCGGCCTCACCGCGCTCGCCGAGGCGGTCCGGTGGCGCCCGTGGCGCGACGGACCGGCGGCGGCGTGGCGTCGCGCGCGCGCCCCGCTGCTCGCCAACGCGGTGCTGACCTGCGCGCTCGTCGTGGTCGGGGGCTGGTCGCTCTACCTGCTTACCTGGGTCCTGCCCTGGGCCACGTGGTACCGGGTCGTCACCCGCATTCGCAACATCGTCGAGCACGGCCTGGTCCCCGGCGCCGAGGACCCGCTCCGGAGCGCCCGCAGCATCGGCGCGGGTCCGGTGGCGCGGGCCCTGGTCGCGCCCTACGGGGTGAACTACCATCTCGAGCATCACCTGCTCGTGTTCGTCCCCTGCTGGAAGCTCGGCCAGGTGCACGCGATGTTGGTGTCGAAGGGCTACGGGGAGCGCATGGAGCGGGCCCGCAGCTACGTCGAGGTCCTGGGCCGTGCCGCGCGCCGCCCGGTTGTCCGGCCCGGCCACTGACGCTATGCTCTGCCGGTGAAGCCTCACGAGCAGACGATCGCCGTCGGCGCGACCCGGGTGCAGGTCCTCGTCGGCGGCGAGGGCGATCCCCTGCTGGTCCTCCACGGGGCGGGCGGCAACCGCGGCTGGCTCCGCTGGATGGACGCGGTGGCCGAGCGCCACACGATCTACGCTCCTACCCATCCCGGCTTCGGCCGCTCCGATGCGGCCGACTGGATGGAGGGCATCGACGACCTGGCCCGCTTCTACCTGTGGTTCCTCGACGTGATGGGGCTCCGCCGGGTGCACCTGCTCGGCCACTCCATCGGCGGCTGGACCGCGGCCGAGATGGCCACGATGCGTCCGGACGTCATCGATCGCCTGGTGCTGGTCGCCCCGACCGGGCTCAAGCCCGAGGTGGGCGAGATCCTGGACATCTTCTACTACCCGCCGGAGGAGCTGTTCCAGTACACCGTCTTCGATCCGTCGACGATTCCGGAGCGCGATCTGCTCTTCGGGCGGCCGCCCACGCCGGAGGAGGCGGAGATCGCCCTGCGCAACCGGGAAATGACGGCGCGTCTCACCTGGAAGCCCTACATGTTCAACCCGCGGCTCCCGCACTTCCTGCCGCGGGTGACCGCGCCCACCCTGCTGCTGTGGGGACGCGAGGACGGGATCGTTCCCGTGATCTGCGGCGAGCAGTACCGGCACCTGCTCCCGAACGCCACGCTGCGGGTGCTCGAGCGCTGTGGCCACCTGCCCCTGATCGAGCAGCCGGACGAGTTCGCGAGGCTGGTGCTCGACTTCCTCCGGAGGGCCTGAGGTGAAGCTCTACTACTTCAGCGAGATGCCGCACCACGAGTATCCGGACGCCGAGGGCGACAAGTATCCCTCGCTGCGCCTGGCCTTCCCGAACACGTTCTTCTCGCCGGAGATCGCCCAGCGGAACTACCAGCGCTATCTCGACGAGTACGAGGCGGCGGACCAGGCGGGCTTCGACGGGCTGATGATCAACGAGCACCACTCGACGCCCTCGTGCGTGAACGTCTCGGCCAACATGACCGCCGGCGTCCTGGCCCGGACTACCCGGAGCGCGAAGCTCTTGATCCTGGGGAACATCCTGCCGATCCAGGACAACCCGGTGCAGATGGCCGAGCAGGTGGCCATGGCCGACCTCATCTCGGGCGGACGCGTGCTGAGCGGCTTCGTGCGCGGCGTGGGGGTGGAGAGCTGGTGGGCGAACAGCAACCCGGTCCACAATCGCGAGCGCTTCGAGGAGTGCCACGACCTGATCATCAAGTGCTGGACCACGCCGGGCCCGTTCCGGTGGGAGGGCCGGCACTACCACTTCCGCCACGTCAACCCGTGGTGCCTGCCGCTGCAGAAGCCGCACCCGCCCGTCTGGGTGCCGGGCACCGCGAGCCCGGAGACCGCGGTGTGGGCCGGGCGCATGGGCTACACCTACGTGCCGTTCCTGGTGTCCTTCGAGGTGGCGCGGGAGCTCTTCGACTTCTACCGGCAGGGCGCGGCCGAGGCCGGGCGCACCGTGACCGAGGACAAGCTCGGCTTCCTGATCTGCGCGGTCACCGCCGACACGAAGGCCCGGGCGCTCGAGGCCGGGCGGCACTTCGTGTGGCGGATGGGGCCGACCCTCAGAGGGCCGATCGAGTACTTCTCTCCGGTGGGCATGCGCTCGCGCGCGGCCAACCAGTTCGCCCTCAAGGCCCGGTCGGTCTCGCTGTCCAAGATGACCTACGAGGAACTGGTGGAGAACTACTACATCGTGGCCGGCACGCCCGACGAGGTGGCGGACCGCTTCGCGCGCGTGCGCCGGGAGCTGGGCATCGGCCACCTGCTGCTCGAGGCCCAGGAGTCGCGCATGGACCACGCGACCACCATGCGCTCGATCGAGCTGATGGCGAAGAGCGTGATCCCGGCTATGGCGCGGATCTGAGGGCGAGGAATCCCACGAGGGCGCGGGACCGGGCCGGGGTGCCGGCGATGCGGCAGCGCAGCCCGATCGACATCGGGAGCGCGGATCAGCGCATTTCGAAAGGAATCTCGCGCGTGGGGATGATGACCGCGGCCGCTCCCTGGGTGGGAGGCCCCGGGAAGGGGTATTCGCTGGCGATGCGGGCCCGGATGAGCTGCACGAGCTGGGGATAGGAAGACCCCCGGATCACCCGGTCGAACTGGGAGCGGTAGTTGGCCACGAGGCTGATGCCCGCGATGTTGACGTCGCGGACCACCCAGCGCCGGTTCCGGTAGACCAGCGTGTGGGTGAGCGGGATCAGTCGCCCGCCCCGCGCCAGGATCGCGGTCTGCACGGTGGCGGTATCACGCTCCACCGTCTCGCCGACGAACTGCACGGTGGCGCCCCCGGCGCGCCCGTCGACCTCGGCCACCGAGGCCAGCCAGTAGACGAACCCGCGCTGGACGAAGTCGGCGAAGAGGCGCGTGAACTCCTGCTGCTCGGCCGCGGTGCGGGCCTGCCACTGAGGGCCCAGCGAGCGCTCGGCCGCGTCACGGAAGTCGAACACGCGGCTGAAGAGGGCGCGGATGGCCACCAGCCGCTCGAGCGGCCGCTGCTCGGTGGCCGGATCCGTGAGGACGCGGTTGGCCTCGTTGAAGACGCCGCGGAGCACCTCGGTGGGCGCTCCGGCTTCCGCAAGATTTGCTTGGCTCAGGCATGCAACAAGAATTGCGCACGCGATCAGTTGGCGAAGTGTCAATGTGTTCATGGATCGTCCGATTCAAGGACTTGCATCGCCTGTGCCATGGCGGCGGCGATCCCGGCGACGGGCAGATGCGCGTACAAGGCGAAAACCTCCGGCCGGCACGGCCCGAGCGTGTCTTTTCCGACACGGGGGGTGTACCGAATAGCGACGGTTCCGTATAATCCCCCCGCGAGGTGACCCGATGCTCAGCGTCGCCGACAACGACGTCCTCACGCAGACGGGGACGGGCACACCGATGGGGCGCTACTTCCGGCGCTTCTGGATGCCGGTCGCGCTCTCCCTGGAGCTTCCGGAGCCGGATTGCCCTCCGGTGCGCGTCCGCATCATGGGCGAGGACCTGGTGGCCTTCCGCGACACCGAAGGGCGCGTGGGCCTCCTCGATCCGCGCTGCCCGCATCGGGGCGCCAACCTGTTCTTCGGCCGGAACGAGCAGTGCGGGCTGCGCTGCGCCTACCACGGCTGGAAGTTCGACGCAGCGGGGCGGTGCGTGGACCTCCCCACCCTGCCGCCCGAGAGCACGTTCCGCGACCGCGTGCGGGTCACCGCGTACCCGGTGCGGGAGTGGGGCGAGCTCGTCTGGGCCTACCTGGGCCCGGCCGAGCCCGAGCCCGCGCTGCCGGCGCTCGAGTTCGCGCTGGTCCCGCCCGCGCACCGCTTCGTCTCCAAGAAGCTCCAGCAGTGCAACTGGGCACAGGCCTGCGAGGGCGGCATCGACACCGCCCACTTCTCCTTCCTCCACATGCCGGTGACGTCCTCCGCCGACGAGAGCAACAAGATCATGCGCCGCTCCTCCGCGGACCGCGACCGCACCCGCTGGATGCGGAACGACCCGATGCCGGAGTTCCAGGTCGTCGCCCACGACGCCGGGCTCCTGATCGGGGCCTCGCGGCGGGCGGACGGCAGCGGGCTCTACTGGCGGGTGAGCCAGTTCCTCCTGCCCCACCACGGCCTGGCGCCCAACGCCTTCACGGGCGAGAACTATCACGGACAGACGTGGGTGCCGATCACCGACCAGCTCTGCTGGGTCTACTGCTACACCTGGAATCCGGAGCGCCCGCTCACCGGGGCCGAGCGGGAGCGGCTCCGGGCCGGCCAGAGCGTGCACGCCGCGGTGGACGAGCGCTGGGTGCCCATCCGCAATCGTGACAACGACTACCTGATCGACCGGGTCGACCAGAAGCTGCGTACCTTCACCGGCATCCGGGGGATCTCCGAGCAGGACGCCTGCATCCAGGATAGCCAGGGCTTCATCGCCGACCGTACCCGCGAGCACCTGGGCCCGACCGACGCCGCGATCATCCAGTTCCGCCGCCTGATGCTGGGGGCGGCGCGGGCCCTCGACGACGGGATCGAGCCTCCCGCAGCGCGGAACGGGGCCGCCTACACCGTGCGCTCGGGCAGCGCGCTGGCCGACCGGAGTGTGCCTTTCGCCGAGGTGATGCGCGAGCGCTTCGGCGACGAGGTGGGCCGCGTCGCCTCCGCGCCCGCGAGCGCCGCCGCGCGGCGGTGAGGCTCCGGCGCTCGTGGCGGCTCAGACCATGAAGCGGACGTCGGAGCCGTGGGTCGGGTAGGCGTAGAGGGCCTGCCGGAGCTCCTCCGCGGGGATCCGCCAGCGCACCGCGAGGGCGAAGAGGTTGATCACCTCGTCGGCGTGCGGACCGAGCAGGTGCGCCCCGATGACGCGGCCGGTTCCCTCCTCGACGAGCACCTTGAAGCCCGAGACCGTCTCGCCGACGCGCCGCGTGTTGAACCAGCCCGAGGTGTCCTGGTGGCTCGTCCGGAACTTGCGGCCGGCGGCCCGGGCGGCCGCCTCGGTGAGGCCGACGGCCGCGAGCGGCGGCAGGCTGAAGACCGCGGAGGCGATGCCGTCGTAGCTCACGGCGCGGCGGTTGCCCTCGAGGAGATTGGTGGCCAGCACGCTCGCGTCGTGATCGGCCTTCGGCGTGAGCTTGGGGCCGACCGCCGCCGCGTCGCCGCCCGCGTAGACGGCGGGGTTCGAGACGCTCTGGAGGTACTCGTTCACGCTGACGCCGTGCTTCTCGCGCTTGACGCCACCGGCCTCCAGGTCCAGGTCGTCGAGCTCGGGAACCCGCCCGGCGCTGTGCACGGCCACGTCCGCTTCTAGCCGGCGCTCCTCCCCGCGCCGGCTCCCCCGTACCACCAGGCGTCCGCCCGCCGCCTCCACGCCCTGCACCTCCGTCTCGAGCTCGACGCGGATCCCGATCGCCCGGGAGCGCTCGACCAGCGCGTCGACCAGGTCGGGATCGAAGGCTTCGAGCGGGCGCGCGCCGCGATGCACGATCGTGGCGCGGACCCCGGCGCGGGCCACCACGTGGGCGAACTCGAAGGCCACGTACCCGCCGCCGACGAAGATCATCTCGGGCGGCAGCCGGTCCAGGTCGAGGAAGGCGTCGGTGGTCGTGAGCCGCTCCGCGCCGGGAAACCCGAGCGGGGCCGGCACGGAGCCGGCCGCGATCAGGACCCGCCGCCCGATGAGGCGCTCGTCGCCGACGGCCAGCGTGGTGGGGCCCACGAAGCGGGCGCGGCCGTGGAACCGCTCGATCCCCATGCGGGCCCAGGTCTGATCGGTGCGCTCGGTGGTCGGATCGACCAGAGCGTGCTTGAAGCGCATCAGCGCCGGCCAGTCGATGGTGAGCGTGCCGGCGGGCACCCCGGTCGCGGCCAGGCCGCGCGCCGAGTGCACCGCCTCGGCCGCGCTCACCAGGATCTTCTTCGGCACGCAGCCCCGGAGCGCGCACGTGCCCCCGAACGGCCGCGAGTCGACCACCGCCACCGTGAAGCCCGCCTCCCGGCAGCGCGAGGCCACCGCCGAGGTCACGCCCGTCCCCACCACGACGAGATCGAAGTGTCGGTCCATGCCCCTAGTGTGACGCGCGTGGCAAGGGAGGAGGTTCGCCGCGCCCGATCCTGCACGGTCGAGCCTACTCGATCACCTCGTCCGCCCGGAGCCGGAGCGACGGCGGAATCGTCAGCCCGAGCGTCTTGGCGGTCTTGAGGTTGATCAGCAGCTCGAACTTGGTCGGCTGCTCGACCGGCAGGTCCGCCGGGCTCGCGCCGCGCAGGATCTTGTCGGCGTAGATCGCGGCCTGACGCCAGTACCCGACCGAATCGGCGGACCACGAGATGAGTCCCCCCGCGGTGACGAACCGCCGGGCGGGACCGCCGAAGACCGTGGCCAGCTTCATCTCCGTCGCGAACCGAACGATGTCGTCGCCCCTGATCTGTGCGACCTGGTCGGTCATGACGATGAGGCCCTCGATGGGCATCCGGCGCAGCGTGGAGAACGCAGCATCGAAGTCCTCGGGCTTGAGCACCTCCACGAAGCGGATGGTCCGCTGGTGGGCGGCGGCCGCCCGCTCGAGGGCACGCCGGTACCGGTCGGCGCCCGGATACCCTCGACTCCACAGGACCGCGATGCGCGATACGGCGGGGATCTCGGCGAGCAGCTCGACGAGCTTGGCCGTCTGGTCCGGGGAGACGTCGAAGGTCACCCCGGTGACGTTGCCGCCCGGCCGGGCCAGGGTCTTCACGAGCCCCACCTCCACCGGGGTGGTGGCGCCGACCATCACGATGGGGATCGTCTGGGTCACCTTGCGGGCCGCCAGCGCGTTGGGCGTTCCCCCGGCGACGATCAGGCTCACCCTGGATTCGACCAGCTCGGCGGCCAGGCCCGGAAGCCGCTCGTATCGCCCCTCCGCCCAGCGATACTCGAAGGCGATGTTCTGGCCCTCGACCCACCCTCGTTCCCGCAGCTCCGCTTGAAACGCGCCCAGCAGCCTGGTGTTCTCCGCGGAGGGCGCGCTGGCCGCGAGGTGGCCCACCCGGTAGATCTTCCCCGGCTGCTGTGCGCCCGCGGCGAGCGGCCCGGCGAGGAGGCCGCCGACCAGGGTGGCAAGGAACCCTCGACGCTCCATCAGGGATCAACCCTACCCCGATACCCGGTGGAAATCGATGAAGCCGCGCTCGACGTCGGTGTCGACCAGCTCGACTCGGACGTGATCGCCGACATCGAGCCCCTGCGATCCACGCACGAGCTTGCCTTCCACGTGAGGCTGGAGGATGCGGACCCACGTGCCCTTATCGGAAGCGCCGGTGACGATCGCGTCGAACTGCGCTCCGATCCGGGAGGCCAGGAGTAGCGCGGCGGCCGACTTCTGGACCTGCCGCTCGACCTTGGCCGCGTTGTCCTCCTGCTCGGTGCAGTGGTGGGCCAATCCGTCGAGGTCCGCGCCCGCGTACGGCGCCGGCCGCCCCGCCAGGGCCGCCTTCAAGAGGCGCCCGGTGACCAGATCCGGGAAGCGCCGGTTGGGAGCGGTGGAGTGAGAGTAGTCTCTCGTGGCGAGCCCGAAGTGTCCGTCCGTCGACTGCCCCGGGCGCTCGACGACGTATTCGCCCTTGCCGAGCAGCTTGACGACGGAGAGGGACAGGTCCGGGAACCGGGCCGGGTCCCGCCGGCGTCGCTGGGCGAGGAACTCCTCGAGTGCGCGCGCGCTCGGCTCGGACGGGAGCTGGCCCCCCTGGCGGGCGGCCAGCTCGACGAGCCGCTCCCAGCGCTCGGGCGCGTGCAGCACCCTCCGCAGGGAGGGGAAGCCTTTCCCCTCGAGGTACTTCGCGGTGACCCCGTTGGCCGCGATCATGAAGTCCTCGATCAGCTCCTTGGCCCGATTCTTCTCGTCCGGCCGCAGGTCGGCGAGCAGGTCGCCGGCGAACACGGCCCGGGTCTGGAGCGTCTCCAGGCTCAGGGCGCCGCGCTGGTGCCTGAGGGCCCGCATCGCCTCAGCCGCCCGATCCTGGATCCTGAGCTGCTCGTCGAGCCCGGGCACCGCGGCGAGCTGCGGCGGTGCGGGTGCTGTCCCTTCGAGCCAGGCGGCGACACCGTTGTACGCGAGCTTCGCCCGGTTCAGCACGATCGCGCGGTACACGTCGGAGGCGGCGACCGTCCCCTCGGCGGTGACCACCATCTCGACGATGATCGTCAGGCGCGCCTGATCCTGACCGAGCGACGTGAGATCGGTCGAGAGCCTCCCCGGGAGCATCGGAAAGATCTGGGCGGCGGTGTAGACCGACGTGGTGTTGGCCCGTGCGTGGCCATCGATGGCGGAGCCCGGCTGCACCAGCGCGTCGACGTCGGCAACCGCGACGAGCACCTTGACCGCCCGGTCGCGCATCGGCGCGGCTACGGTGAGCTGGTCGAGATCCCGGGAGTCGTCGTTGTCGATGGAGCACCAGAGGAGGTCCCGAAGATCGCGGATCGAGGGGGCGGTGACGGTCGCCGCCTTCCCGATGGCCTCGGTCTCCGCGAGGACGGCGGGGGAGAAATCCGGTAGGAGTCCGCGCTGGCTCATTGCTCGCTGCGCGATGCCTTGGAGGCGGTCGCGATTCGAATCGGGGGATGGATTCATGTGGCTCATTCTATCTGAGGTAGACTCGGAGGCGACCGCCCGATGACCGCCGACAAGCCCCCGGCCCCGCCCCCCCAAGGACTGCCAGGTGCGGAGCCGGTCAGGCCGCCGTGGCGAATCCGGGGGTTCTTCGCCGAGCTCGGCCCGGGCCTCATCACCGGAGCCGCCGACGACGATCCTTCCGGCATCTCCACCTACTCCGTGGCCGGTGCGGCCTTCGGGTATGCCCCGCTGTGGACCGCGGCTCTTTCCTTCCCCCTGATGGCCGCCGTCCAGCTCATGTGCGCGCGCCTCGGGATGGTGTCCGGCCGCGGGCTCGCGAGCGTGATCCGCCGCCGCTACTCGCGCCGGGTGCTCCGGGGGGCGTGCGGCCTCCTGATCGTCGCGAACGTCATCAACATCGGAGCGGACCTCGGCGGCATGGCCGCGGTGAGCGAGATGGTGACCGGCGTGAAGGCCGTCTTCTGGACGCCGCTCTACGCCGGCTTCATCGTCTCGCTGCTCTTCTGGTCCTCCTACCGGCAGATCGCCCTCATCTTCAAGTGGCTCACGCTCGTCCTGTTCGCCTACGTCCTGGCCGCGTTCCTGGCCCACCCGGACTGGTGGGCCGTCCTCCGGACCACCGTGGTCCCGCACGTCGAGTGGTCCAACGGCTATCTCGCGATCTTCGTCGGCATCCTGGGGACCACGATCTCGCCCTACCTCTTCTTCTGGCAGGCCGCCCAGGAGGTCGAGGAGGACCGAGCGGCCGGCCGGCGGACGGTCCAGCAGCGGCGCGGCGCGACCGACGCCGAGCTGCAGCGGGCGCGGACGGATGTCATCACCGGCATGTTCTTCTCGAACTTCGTCATGTACTTCATCATCCTCACGACGGCCGCGACCCTGCACGCCAATGGGCAG
>Ga0326726_10005276_pt1 | contig 11724 bp, 12 predicted proteins | sample MHFenrmetagenome_2_FD_207603 | JGI IMG/M metagenome (GOLD analysis project Ga0326726, IMG submission 207603) | Lab enriched peat soil microbial communities from Michigan Hollow, Ithaca, NY, United States - MHF15MN | ecosystem: Environmental > Terrestrial > Soil > Wetlands > Peat | place: USA...
CCTGCCCGCCCTTCGCGACGAGCAGGCGCTCGCCGTCGCGCGTGAGGTCGCCGAGCGATTCGCCGGTATCGAGGTCGCGGATCTCGGTGCCCTTCGCCACCTCGATCAGAAGATCCGCGCCCGACGCGCCGGTCATGTCCTTGCCCGAGCCGCCGCGGCCGTTCTCGGCCCGGAATCGACGCCGCACTCGGAAGTCGACGAGCGTGTTCACGCCTTCGCGCGCGACGAGATAGACGCTGCCGCCGTCTCCGCCGTCACCGCCGTCAGGCCCGCCGCGCGGGATGAATTTCTCGCGGCGGAAGCTCACGCAGCCGTCGCCGCCGGCGCCGGCCTCGACACGTATGTCCGCTTCGTCGATGAATTTCATGGTTCGGATCGGCCGCCGTTCGGCGCGTCGGCGGATACAAAAAAGCCCCGCAAGCGGGGCTCTTTTTTCGCCGTACTCGCGTCGCGCTCAGTCGGCGACGAGCACGTTCACGAACCGCCGCTGCTTCGGCCCCTTGACCGCGAAATCGACGCGGCCCGCGGCGCCCGCATACAGCGTGTGATCGCGGCCCATCCGCACGTTCGCCCCGGCGTGATATTGCGTGCCGCGCTGGCGGACGATGATGTTGCCCGCGACGACGGTCTCGCCGCCGAAGCGCTTGACGCCGAGACGTTTCGACTCGGAGTCGCGGCCGTTCTTCGAGCTGCCGCCTGCTTTCTTATGTGCCATGACTGTGCTCCTTACGCGCCGGCGATCGAGGTGATCTCCACCTCGGTGTAGCGCTGCTGATGTCCCTGCTTCCGCTGATAGTGCTTGCGACGCCGGAACTTGATGATCGTGATCTTATCGGCTCGTTCCTGCGCGATCACCTTGGCGGTGACCTTACCGCCCGCGACGAGCGGCTTACCGACCGTGACTGCCGCGCCCTCGCCGACCATCAGGACCTGATCGAACTCCACGGCGTCGCCCACCGCGGCTTCGAGCTTCTCGACCCGAACGCGCTGTCCGGGGCTCGCGCGGTACTGTTTACCGCCGGTACGAAAAACGGCATACACGACTAGCTACTCCTGAAGGGCCCGTCGGGGTGCGGCGGGTCGCGGAAAGGCGCGAAATTCTAGAGGCTCCCGCGGGTTCGGTCAAACGCACCCGATGCGGCCTGCGCCCCAAGGCCGCGCCACACCGCGCAACGCGCGAGCGGCGGCGCGGCGGCGCGGCGCGCGGTGTATCATTCTCCCTCGATGTCCCTCGCCGACGCTCTGCCGCCAGTCCCTTCGCTCGACGCTCTGCGATCCACGGTCGGTGAGGATTGGGCCGACGTGAACCGCACGATCGTCCGTCGCCTCGGCAGCGACGTCGCACTCGTCAATCAAGTCGCACACCACATCATCCACAACGGCGGCAAGCGGTTGCGCCCGCTCGCAGTGTTGTTGGCCGCGCGGGCCTGCGGCGCTCCCGGCCAGGGGCCGGTCGCATCCGCGGCCATCATCGAGTTCATCCATACCGCGACGCTGCTCCACGACGACGTCGTCGACGGCTCGGGCCTGCGCCGCGGCCGGCAGACGGCGAATGCGCTGTTCGGCAACCAGGCGAGTGTGCTCGTCGGGGACTTCCTCTACTCGCGCGCGTTCCAGATGATGGTCGAGCTGCAAGATCTCAGGATCCTCGACGTGCTCGCGAACGCCACGAACACGATCGCGGAGGGCGAGGTGTTGCAGCTCATGAACTGCAATAACCCCGACACGACCGAAGCCGATTACATGGAAGTGATCTATCGCAAGACCGCGAAGCTGTTCGAGGCCGGCACGCGGATCGGCGCGATACTCGCCGGTCGCGATGCGGACCTCGAGCAGACGCTCGTCGTCTATGGAAGGCATCTCGGCCAGGCGTTCCAGCTCGTCGACGACGCGCTCGACTACGACGCGCAGGTCGAGGAATTCGGGAAGAACATCGGCGACGACCTCGCCGAGGGCAAGCCCACGCTGCCGCTGATCTACGCGATGGCGAACGGCAGCGCGGCCGAGCGGCACATGATCCGTGAGGCGATCGAGACGGGCGGCACCCGCAACTTGAAATCGATCCAGCTCGCGATCGAGACCTCGGGTGGGCTGCGCTACACGGCCGAGCGCGCGCAGAAGGAAGTGGATGTCGCGATCGCGGCGCTCGCGCCGCTGCCGGCATCGAAGTACCGCGACGCTCTCGTCGAGCTCGCGCAGTTCGCCGTTCGCCGCCGGTATTAGCTTTCCGCCGGGTTCTTCGTCGGGCTCTTCGTCGCGCGTCCGGCCGCGCGCTTCTCCGCAGCCGCGAACCGCGCGAGCTGCTCCTCGGTTGCGGGCGGCTGGTGCCGTTCTTTCCATTCGGAGTACGGCATACCGTAGACCTTCTCGCGCGCGCGCTCCATGTCGAGCTCGACCCCGCGTTCTTGCGCGGCTTCGACCATCCAGCGGCTCAGGCAGTTACGGCAGAAGCCCGCGAGGATCATGAGCTCGATGTTCTGCACGTCCTTGCGTTCGTCGAAATGCTGGAGCAGCCGGCGCAGGACCGCGGCCTCGAGCTCGACGCTCGAGGTGGCCCGCGCCGCCCGCTTCGCCTGGGCCTTCCGCGGACGCTTCGCGCCTCGCCGTTGCTTCGTCGTCTTTTTCGCAGCCATCGGTGTTTCGCTCGCTCGATCGTTGTGAGGACGCCGGTCGTCCCAGGCCTTCGTGTCCCTGCTCAGCCGCGCGCGGCCGCAAGCACGTCGGGCCAGAGCGTCTCCGCGCTCGTGCCGCGCGTGCGTTCGGCGAATTTCGCGGCGAGCCGCCGCGCCTGCTCGACGCTGAACTCAAGAGTCCAATCGCCGACGACGCCTTTGCGCACGAATTCTGGCATGTTCGCGGCCCGCGCGCTCGACCAGCGCCGCTGATCGCGACTCATGCTGTCGAAGCTGCTCGCGGCGACGATGCGCGCGACGAGCGCGGGCTCGGCCGCGATCCGCGCCGCCGCGCCGGCCAAGAAAGCGCCGACCGCGACCACGGCGGCCGCCGGGTCCGCGAGCATCTGCTCGTAAGTGAGGAACAGCACGTTAGGCTCGCGCACGTGCGGCAGCCACGACGCGAGGTGGTCGAAATAGTCGCCGAAGTCCACCTCGCCGCCTATGAAGCACTCGAAGAACTCGTCGAACGTGCCGTCGGCGAAGTCGTAGTGGCGCACGAAGCCGCGCGTGTGATGGTAGAACGACACGGCGCAGTCGAACGGATTGCGCGCGACATAGACATAGCGTGCGCCCGGGGTCCATGGCGTGCGCTCGAACGGCAGGTGCGTCTTGATCAGCCGGGGCTCGGGCAGCGCGCGCACGGCAACCTCGCCGACTTCCTCGAGATGCGGGAACACCGCGTCGAGCCGCTCGCCGCGCGGCAACGGCTCCGCGTCGTGCAGCAAGAGATAGACGATGTACTGCATCCACGTCGTGCCGCACTTCGGATACGTCGCGACGAAGACGTCGCCGGGCTCTGCACGGTAACGTTGCCCCGAGTCGAAGCCCTCGACCGGGAACCCCATCGGCATCCTAAAGCCGTCGTGGAGCACGTAGCGCGGCCGGCGCGGCGATGCGCTCACGGAACGCGCCTTCGAGCGGCGCGCGGCGTCAGATGTACGCCATCCACCGGCCCGTCGTCACAACGCAGAGCCACAGCACGAACGACAGAGTCGCGAACGCCTTCACGTACGTCGGCGGTAGATCCGCCCCGACCCAGTCGACCTTCGAGCGGCGCACCGAGAGATCGAACGCTAGCGCGTTGAGCCCGGCGAGCACCATGAACGTCATCTTGAGCCAGAACGCGTGGTTCACGCCGAAGCTCGTGGCGCCGTAGATGAACAGCATCGAGCCGCTCAGGACGTTGATCAGGAACCCGACCCACACGAACGGCAGCAAGCCGATCATGCTCTTCAGCGGCAGCGTGCGCGCGAAGCCGAGCACGCGCAGGTCGATCAGCATGATGCCGCCGACGAGCAGCGCGAGACCGATGTAGTGCGAGGTCTCGAACGTCGGGTACATCCAGCGCGTCGTGCGGATCGCGTTCGCGATCGGGGTGTGCTCGAGCCAAACGAACAAGTCCATCATGGCGTGTACGCGACCAGACGCCCGGCGATGATCGCGCCGAACCAAAAGACGAGCGACGTGCCCGCGATCCACTTCGCCCCGACGGTCGGCGGCGAAGGCGCCGTGCCCGACGGCCCCGGCTGGAACACCTTGCGCCCGAGCAGCGCGGCGTTGATGCCGCCGAGGATGATCAGCACGATCTTGAGCCTGAACGTGTAGCTCGAATAGAACATCACGGAGTCCGAGATGAACAGCAGCGTGCCGCTGAACGCGTTGAGCGTGAATCCGAGCCACGCGAGCGGCAGCAAACGCTGTGTCTCGAGCAGCGGCAGCTCGGGCTTGAAGCCGAGGACTCGCAAGTCGATCAGTCCGAGCGAGCCGATCAAGAGCGCCATGCCGACCGTATGCATCGTCTCGAGCGTCGGGTACACCCAAGTCGTCTCGGCGACGAAATGCGAGAGCTGGGTGTCGTCCAGCCACGCGAGAAATCCCAACACCGGCTCTTCTCTTTAAGAACTTGGATCGGTGGCGGATTGTACAGAAAGGCCGGCGCGCGAGCAGTTGGCCGAGAGGGCGGCGACGGCGTGCGGGCGTGCTACCAGGCTATCCCGTAGTCTTCGCCGAAGTCGCTCGAGCCGCCCCAGAGCGAGCCGTGCGCTCGATCGATGTAGATCGCGTTGATGGGACCCGAGGTCTTCGCCCAGGTCTCGATTCGATAGCCCATGCGCTCGAGCTCCGCGCGCACCCACGATGGCGTGTCGTTGCGCACGACGAGCCGCCCCGGATCCGACGTGTGCATGCCGAAGGACTCGTGCATTTGATAGCTATTGATGTTCGCGGCCTCGGCCGCCTGCTGCACGCTCATCCCGAACTCGACGACGTCCAGGAAGAACTGGAGCAGGTTCTGATCCTGCGCGTCGCCGCCCTGGACCGCGAACGAGAGGAACGGCTTACCGTCGCGCAGCGCGATGCTCGGGCTCAATGTCGCGCGCGGGCGCTGGCCGGGCTTGATGACGTTGAACGGGCTCATCGACTCGTCCATCACGAACGCCTGCATGCGCTGCGACATGCCGAAGCCCGTGTTGCCCGCGATGAACGCGGGCACCCAGCCGCCGCTCGGGGTGATCGACACCACCCAGCCCTGCTCGTCCGCGGCCTGAACCGAGGTCGTGCCCGCGAAGAAGGCCTGATCGTCGCTGAGCGTGTGCTCGGCGTCCGCGGAGGCGCGGCGATGATCGGTGATCCGCGGCCGCCAGTGCTCGAGCAGGTCGCGGTACGGATTCTTCTCGCCTTGGAACGGATACGGGTCGCCCGGCGGCTGCAAGGCCGTGTTGCGCTGCGGGTTGATCTCCGCGAATCGCTGCTTCGCGTAGTCCTTCGAGAGCAGCCCCTTGATCGGCTCGACCGGCGGCACGTACGGATCGCCGTAGTAGAAGTCGCGATCCGCGAACGCGAGATTCATCGCCTGATAGAGCGTGTGGATATAGCGCGCGCTGTTGTAGCCCATCGCCTTGAGATCGACGTTCTCGAGGATGTTCAGCGTTTGCAGCAGCACCGGGCCCTGCACCCAGGTCGTCGGCTTGTAAATCTCGATCCCCTTGTACGTCGTGACCGCGGGCTCCTCGACGTACACCTTCCAGCGATCGAGATCCTCGTTCGTGAACAACCCGCCCGCGGCTTGCATCGCGGCGACGATCTCGCGGCCGATGTCGCCGTGATAGAACCGGTCGTACGCGGCCTGGAGCGCCTCTTTACGGCTCTTGCCGGCGTGCAACGCATCGCGCTCGGCCGCGACGAGCTTCTCGAGCGTCGCGAGCAGCTCCGGCTGCTTGAAGATCTCGCCCGGGTACGGCGCCGACCAATGCTGAGGATGCGAGGGATCGTAGTGCGGCAACAGCACGCGCCGCGACGCTTCCCAACGCACGAGCAGCTCCTTGCTGTTCTCGATGTTGAGCGCCTGAGTCTGCTCCATCGGATAGCCCGCGGCCATCTGCATCGCAGGCCCGAGCACCTGCTCGAGGCTCATCGTGCCGAACTCGGAGAGCATCGTGATGAGGCCGCCGACCGTGCCCGGCGTCGTGGCCGCGAGCGGACCATAGTCGGGCGGCCCGTGCAGGCCGCGCTCGCGGAAGAACTCGGGCGTCGCCCCGGTCGGCGCGACGCCGAGCGCGTTGATCGTGCGGACCTTGCCCGCGCGCGGATCGTAGACGAGCGCGACGGTCTCCCCGCCCCACGACAGCGTGTCCCACATCGTCGCCGCCGCGGCGAGCATCGCGCACGCCGCGTCCACCGCGTTGCCGCCGTTCGCGAACGTGAGCGCGCCTGCGGTCGCCGCGAGCGGCTTGCCCGTGATCGCGACCCAGTGCTTGCCGTGCAGCGTCGGCTTGATCGTGTCCCGCGCTTCCTGCGCGACACCCGATTGAAGCGCGCCGAGGAGCCCCAAACCTGCGAGCATCGCGAGCCAGCGGCGCGGTCGGCGGCGAAGCAAGCGGCGCTCGGTTCTCATGGCCGGAGTGTAGCAAACCCGCGCCGCCGACCCCTGCCGGGCGGAGTTCACGCACGGTGCATGCGCCGTTCGAGCCGCGGATGCCGACAAAGGTTCCGCCGGTAGAATGTCGAAGTGAGGTTCATGGAGTGACGACCGAGCTCTCGCTGTTCCCGAACGAGCCGCCCGCCGACGCCGCGGGCACGGCGCCGCTCGCACATCGCTTACGCCCCGAGACGCTCGACGAGTTCTTGGGGCACGAGCAGCTGCTCGGCCCGGGCAAGCCGCTGCGCGCCGCGATCGAGGGCGGCTCGGTCTCGAGCATGGTGCTCTGGGGGCCGCCCGGCTGCGGCAAGACGACGCTCGCGCGCCTGCTCGCGCGCTATACGGACAAGGAGTTCGTGAGCTTCAGCGCCGTCACCGAGGGCGTGCCGCGCGTGCGCGAGATCCTCCGCGAGGCCGAGCAGCGCCGGCGCGTCGAGGGACGGGGCACGATTCTGTTCTGCGACGAGATCCATCGCTTCAATCGCGCGCAGCAGGACGCGTTCTTGCCGTCGGTCGAGGCCGGCGTGATCACGCTGATCGGCGCGACGACCGAGAATCCTTCGTTCGAGCTCAACTCCGCGCTCCTGTCGCGGCTGCGCGTGTTCGTGCTCGAGCCGCTATCCGCCGATGCGATCCGCGCGATCGTGAGCCGCGGGTGGCAGAAGCTCGCGCCCGAGGGCCGTGAGCCGCCTGCGCTCGCGGACGACGCGCTCGATCTGCTCGTGCGGCACGCCGACGGCGACGCGCGCCGCGCGCTGAACGCGACCGAGGCGCTGCAACGAGACGTCGCGCGCACGCGGCGCGGCGCTGAGCCCGCGAGCGCGGCGCCCGTAACAGGGGAGCCCATAACAGTCGATCGCGTCGCGGCCGTGCTCGAGCGCCGCATCGCGCAATACGACAAGTCCGGCGAGCAGCACTACAACGTGATCTCCGCGCTCCACAAGGCCGTGCGCGGCAGCGACGTCGAAGGCGCGCTGTACTGGTTCGCGCGCATGGTCGAGGGCGGCGAGGACGTGCTCTACATCGCGCGCCGCGTCGTGCGGATGGCGGTGGAGGACATCGGGCTCGCAGACCCGCGCGCGCTATCGATCACGCTGGCGGCGAAGGACGCGTACGACTTCTTGGGCTCGCCCGAGGGCGAGCTCGCGATCGCGGAGGCGATCGTCTACCTCGCGGCCGCGCCGAAATCGAACAAGGTCTATGCGGCGTGGGGCGCGGCGCAGCAAGCGGCGCGTGACTATCCGGCGGAGCCCGTGCCGCTGCACATCCGCAACGCGCCGACCGCGCTCATGAAGGATCTCGGCTACGGCCGCGAATACCGTTACGACCACTCCGAGGGCGGCCACGCCGCGGGCCAGGAGTACCTGCCCGACGCGCTGCGCGGCGCGAAGTGGTACGAGCCGACCGACTCAGGGTTCGAGAAGACGCTCGCCGAGCGCCTCGCGTGGTGGGCGGAGCGCAAGGCGGGCGTCAAACGACCTTGAGCTTCCAGGCACCGCGGCGGAATACGATCCACGCCGCGACGGAGAGCAGCGACTCCGCGATCGCCGCGGCGACGAAGACTCCCGTCGGCCCGAGGTCGACCGAGCGCGCGAGCGTATACGCAAGCGGCAGCTGCAACAGCCAGAAACACAGTAAGTTCAACCAGGTCGGCGTGCTCGTATCGCCCGCACCGTTGAAGGCCTGCACCATCGTCATGCCGACCGCGTAGAGCGGGAAGCCGAGGCCGATCAGGCGCAGGCAGCTCGCGCCGTAACCGAGCACGTCGGGGTCGGTCGTGAAGATGCCGACGAGCGTCGCGGGAAACACGACGAGCACGATCGCGACGGCGCTCAAGAAGAGCGTGTTGTATTTCGTCGCGACCCAGACCGAGCGCTCGGCTCGCTCGGGTGCGCGCGCGCCCAAGTTCTGGCCGACGAGCGTCGCGGCCGCGCTGCTCAGACCCCAGGCGGGCAAGAACATGAACATCATGATCCGCATCGCGATCGTGTAGCCCGCGATCGCGGCGCTGCCGTAGCCGGAGATCACGAGCATCAGCCCCATGTAGCTCGAGGTCGCGATCACGAATTGCAGCACGCCGCCGGCCGAGACCCTCAGCAAGCTCAGCAGCACGTCGAGCTTGAGACGCAGATGCGGCAGACGGAGCACGACGCGCGCGCGTCCGTTGGTGAGCCAGTAGAGCGCGAACAGCACACCGATGCCGCGGCCGATGTTGGTCGCGACCGCCGCGCCCGCGACGCCGAGCTGCGGGAACGGGCCCACGCCGTAGATGAAGCATGGCCCGAGCACGATGTTGATCCCGTTGGCTAGCCAGAGCACTCGCATCGCGAAAGCGGCGTCGCCCGCGCCGCGCAGCACCGCGTTCAGCAGGAACAGCAGCAGGATCGTGATCGAGCCGCCGAACATCAGCGTCGTGTAGCCCGTGCCGCCCGCGATCACGTCCGGCTCCGCGCCCATGAAGTGCAGGATCGCGGGCGCGAGCGGGACGCCGATCGCGGCAACGAGCGCCGCGGTGCCGAGCGAGATCCAGAGGGTCTGGCCGGCGACCTCGGCGGCTCCTTGACGGTCGTGCGCGCCGATTCGCCGCGAGACGAGCGCCGTCACCGCCATGCCGAGGCCGAGCGCGACCGCGTAGAGCAGCGTGAGCACGGCCTCGGTGAGTCCGACCGCCGCGACTGCGGGCGCGCCGAGTCCGGCGACCCAGAAGATATCGACGACGGCGAACACCGACTCCATCGCCATCTCGAGCATCATCGGGATCGCGAGCAGGAGCACCGCTCGGCCGATGCGGCCCTGCGTGTAGTCGTGCTGCTCCCCTGCGAGGGACTCGCGCAGCAACGCGAAACCGCGTCGCCACCGGCCGGTCGCTGCATCGGTAGTTTCAGCGCTCACGGAACCGCCTCGCTGGAGAGGCGGCGCAGTGTATAGGAGCGGCCCGCTGGCGCAAGGACCTCGCGCGCGGCGCTTGGGATCAGGCCCGGTTCGCGGCGAGCGCCGTCTTGCGCGGCGCCGTTTCCTTGAACAAAAGGCTCACGACCACGCCGAGCGTGACACCGGTCAGCGCGACATAGAGCGTGTGCTCGATGCCGTAATGATTGCCGACGTACCCGGCGATCGACGGCGCGACGCCGCCCCCGAAAATCTCGCCCGCGCCGACGACGACGCCGATCGCCGAAGAGATCAGCCCGGCCGGCGCGGCCTCGGTGGCGATCGGCCCCGTGATCAGCGCGACGTTGCCGAGGCAGAAGAACGAGACGACGAACAAGCCGGCGAACAGCAATGTGGGATTCGCGCCGGTGTGCGCGAACATCCATAGCGACGCGGCGGCGCCGACGAATCCGACGACCGCGACGGCCCTGCGGCCGAACACGTCGGACAAGCCCGGCACGCCGAACTGTCCGAAGAAGCCGCCGAAGCCGAGCGCCGACGTGACGACGGCCATTTGATCCGGCGTGAGCTTGAGGTAAGTCACGAGGTACGTCGGCACGAGAGCGCTGAGCACGAACACGCATGACATCGCGCAGAACAGCGCGAGCATGCCGAGCACGATGTTGCGGCTCTTGAGCACCTCGAGCCAGTTGCCCGACGCGCTCGTCGCGCCGATCAGCGTTCCGCCCTGAGTCTGCGCAGGCTCGCGCAGCACGGCGAACAGCAGCGCACCGATTAGGAAACCCGGAATCGCGACGATCCAGAACACCCAGCGCCACGACGGCACGACGTGCAGCAACTGAGTCGCGATGATCGGCCCGAGCCCCAAGCCGAGCAGCGCGAACCCGCTTTGCTGCAAGCCTTGATTGAAGCCGCGCCGTTTAGGCAGCGACGCGGCCGCGACCGCCGTGAAGCTCGTCGGGCAGTACGAGCCCTCCATCGCGCCCATCAGCGCGCGAATCGCGAGCAGGCTAGTGACGCCGGTCACGACACCGGACAGCCCCGAGAGCAGAGAGAACAGCAAGATTGCAGGGATCAGCACCTTGCGGTGTCCGACTTTGTCGGAGAAGCGGCCGCTGAAGATCGCGAGCACGCCCCAGGCGAGACCGAGCGCGCCGACCGCGTTGCTGCCGTCCTGCACGTCGAGCCCCAGGTCCGCCGCCATGCCGAGCGGCAGTAGCGAGGCGATGATCCAGCGGTCGAGCCCCACGAGCCCGAAGCCGATTCCGAGCAACGTGACGGCGCGCCATTCGTACGCGACATCCCAAGAACCGCCGGCCGCGCCGCGGCTTTGCGTCGACTGCATGATCCCCCCTCGCGGCTCGCGGCCGCGCGCGGGCGGTGTTTGTTGTTCGTCGTGCTAACCCGCGCCGTCGCTGTATAGCCGAGGTCATCGGCTTTCTGCAACCCGGCGTCCGCAGTTATGCTACGGGTCGATCGGGCGAAACGGGGGCGAGAAGAACGAGAATGAGCGCCGCGAAGAACGAAAGCCGCAACGAGTTCCTCGTGCGCCAATTCTTCGAGACCCTGAGCACCGGCGATCTCGAGGCGCTGCGGCCGCTGTTCCACGCAGACGCCAGCTGGGAGGCGACGGCCCGAACGATCCCCGGCGCCGGAATCACGAAAGGGCGCGACAAGATCATCGACGAGTTCCTCGCTCCGGTCCGCGGCCTGTTCGAGCCCGGCGACCCGAAGGCCGTTATCCACCGGATCTTCGGCAGCGGCGACTGGGTCGCGGCCGAGACGACCGGCGTCGGCATGCTGAGCAACGGCAATGAATACCGCAACCGCTACGCGTGGATCTTCGAGATCCGCGACGACAAGGTCTACGCGCTGCGCGAGTACATGGACTCGCACTACATCCTTAGGCAGCTGAAGATGCTATGAGCGCCGCCACTTACGACATCGTCACCGTCGGGTCTGGTCACAACGGCCTCGTCGCCGCAGCCTACATGGCGGCCGCGGGCAAGAAGGTCGTCGTGCTCGAGCGCAACGCGTGGTTCGGCGGCGGCGTCGTGACGCGCGAGCTCACGCAGCCCGGCTACCGGCACGACCAGCACTCGATGGCGCATATTTTCATTCAGGGCAATCCGCTCCTGAAGAACGACGAGCTCAAGCTCAAGGCGAAGCACGGGCTCAAGTACGTGTTCCCCGATCCGCCGATGATGTCGGTGTTCGAGGACGGCACGACGCTCGCGCTGTACC
>Ga0326726_10005277_pt1 | contig 11724 bp, 10 predicted proteins | sample MHFenrmetagenome_2_FD_207603 | JGI IMG/M metagenome (GOLD analysis project Ga0326726, IMG submission 207603) | Lab enriched peat soil microbial communities from Michigan Hollow, Ithaca, NY, United States - MHF15MN | ecosystem: Environmental > Terrestrial > Soil > Wetlands > Peat | place: USA...
CCGGCGCCTCATGATCCCGCTGCTCCTGTGGGACGTGGTCTACATTGGTGTTGAGTTCGTGCTGGCCCAGCACAACCACTGGGACATAGGCTTTCCCGGCCACATCCGCTGGTGGCTGGCGCAGGAAGCCACAAGGACGATCGTGGGCCCAGGAACATCGTCGCAGCTCTGGTTCCTGTACTACCTGATCCCGGTCACGGCCGCGCTGTGGCTCGTGCGGGTCGCCCCGCAAGCGATCTCCGACCGGCGGACGCGGACTGCGTTCTACTGCACGGCGGCCGCGCTGATCGTGCCGTTCGGGCTTTCGGGCTCGTTCTTCGACGGCCCGTCGTGGGTTCCGTTCGGCTGGGCGCTCGCCTGCGCCGTCGCCGGATTCGTCATCCTGTCGACGCCGCCGCTCCGCCTCTGGGCCTCGGCGATCCTGTTCGTTGGCGCGACCGCGGCTCTCGTCGTAGCCGCTCTGTCGATCGGCTACGACCGTTGGACGATGGCGTACCCAGGGCCGCTCGTCCTCGCGCAAACGATCGGCATGATCGGGCTGGCCCGAGGAGTTCGCCTGCCGCAGCGCTGGCAAAGCACCGTCATCGCGCTCGGGAAGCTCACGTTCGGCGTGTATCTCGTCCACCTGGTCTTCCTCCAGGCGTTTGGCATGACGATCTATGAGGCGCCGGCGATCCCGTACATCCCGCTGCTGCTGGGCAGCTGGATCGCGGCGGTTGCGCTGAGCTTCGGCGCCACCGCCCTGTGGCACCGCTCTCGCCGTCTGGAGTCGTTCCTGGGCTAGCCGCTGCCCGGCCGATGCGGCCGGCCTGCCGGGCTTGATAGATTCAGATCGGCGTCCGGGTGCGCGCCCACGCTGGCACCAGCCCGATCCGGGAGGAGAACTGGCAATGCTTACGGTGATCGTCTACGACACGTCGTTCGGCAACACGAAGCGGGTCGCGCAGGCGGTCGCAAGCGGCATCGGCACCCCCGACAGCGTGAGCGTCCTGTCTGCCGCCGAAGCGACCGCACAACTCCCGGAGCGGCCGGATCTGCTACTCGTGGGCGGTCCGACCCAGCGGCACAGGCCGAGCCCCGCGCTGGATGCCTTCCTCGACGCGCTGCCTCGAGGGAGCCTGCAGGGCGTCGCGGCTGCCACGTTCGACACTCGCTATCGCATGACGGCGCTGCTGACGGGCTCGGCCGCGGGGGACGCCGCCGGCCGGCTTGGCAAGGCAGGCTGCCGGATGATCGTTCCGCCCGAGAGCTTCTTCATGGCCCGGGATGTGCCGCCCAAGGGCGAGAAGCGCCGCCATGAGCTCGAAACTCTCGAGGCCGGTGAGCTCGAGCGGGCAGAGGAATGGAGCCGTGCAGTCTGGACCGCGGCCCAGCAGCCGAGGTAGTCTCCGCCGGCCCTCGCAACGCCTTCCGCCACGAGCGCCCGCGCGCGAACCCCTCCGGGCGCGCCAGTCGCCCCGGGCCCGCGCTGGATTCCGGCTACGCAAGCCCTTTGGCGGCCCAGGCGAGCGCGGTCACGACAAACGGTTCATTCGGGTAGCGCTCGTGGCACAGATCCCGAAGCTGCCGCCGTCGGTCCGGATCAAGGCCGGCGGTGTAGCTGCCCGCAGGCCCGACGCCGAGCGTGAACGGCTGCCACCACTCCTCGAACGTGGGATGCGCTACGTTCACCGACAGGATCGCATCCTCGATCTCCCGGAGGCCTGCCGCCTCGAAAAGTACGTGCAGGTGCCCCTCGCTTGTGCCCGGAAGATCGGATTCGTCCGCCACTGCCGGGTCGAGCGAGCGTGCCGCTTCCCAGAACGCGCCGAGCGGTCCCTGGCCGCCGGCGTGATCCCAGACGCAAGCCGCGACAACGCCGCCTGGGCGTGTCACGCGCGCCATCTCCGTCAACCCGCCGACGGCGTCACCCATGAAGTGGACGGCGAGTTGCGCCAGGACCGCATCGAAAGACCCGTCCGGAAAGGGCAAATGCGCCGCCGACGCTCGCACAACGTTCACGCCGGGAAGGCGTTCTCGCGCCGCCTGAACGAACTCCTCGGATGGGTCGCAAGCCGCCACCGCGGCCGGGCCGAGTCGCCTTGCCAGCTCAGCCGCGAGTGCGCCCGGGCCGCAGCCGACATCGAGGGCCCGCTGATTGACCGTGACCTCGGCAAAGGATGCCAGCTGTGGGGCGAGCGGTACGGAGTAGCGCCCCATGAAGCGGTCGTACGCCTCGGCGGGTACTCTGAAGCTCATTCTCGCAGTGTGGACTCACGTGCCTCACGTTGTTGTTCTCATGTGCCCGAGTTCCTCCGGACGCGCCACTCGCCGACCGGCCCCGGCCCTGGAAGACGCCGGTGCCCCATTGCCCGAGTCACCGGTCCGAGCCTAGACTGACCGAGGAGGGGGCCGACCGTGCCCCCACAGTCGCCGGCCGGCCGGTTGGGGAGGCAGCACGATGTCGCACCGTTCGTCGATCCCGCACCGTGTGGCGCCGACCTGGCGCGTCATCGCCGGGTTCCTCGTCGCGGTGGCGGTAGCGGGCTGCACCAGCACCGGCGCCACGCCCTCAGTTGCGTCTCCAACGCCGGGGCCGTCTGCCACTCCCTCGGCGACACCCGCGCCGACTCCAACTCCGACCCCAACTCCGGTTCCCACTCCCAGCCCGACGCCCGGCTTCACCACGGCAGCGAGCCTGAAAGTGCCCCGGACGACTCACGTGGCCGTTCTTCTGCGCGACGGCCTGGTGCTGATCGCGGGCGGGTACAGCACGAGCACCCAGGTCGCGACAGCCGAGCTGTTCGACCCCGCGGCCGGGACGTTCACCCCGACCGGCTCGATGACTCAAGCTCGCGCCCACGCCACGGCCACGCTCCTGCCCGACGGCAAGGTCCTGGTGGCCGGCGGCTGGAAAGTGAGCAGCCCGCTCAGCTCGGCCGAGCTGTACGACCCCGCGAGCGGCACCTTCAGCTCGACCGGGTCGATGCTCCATCCGCGCACCAATCACACCGCCACGCTTCTGGGGGATGGGCGCGTGCTGATCGTCGGCGGCATCGGCGATGCGGCCACGCCGGCCTCGGCCGAGGTCTACGACCCCGATACGGGCACCTTCACCGCCACCGGATCGCTCGCGACCGGCCGGAGCTACCACACCGCCACGCTTCTGCTCAACGGCCGCGTCCTGATCGCGGGCGGGCTGAACAACTCTTGCGGGGCGTACCACAACTGCGCATCGGCCGAGGTGTACGACCCCGCCACGGGTCTGTTCACGGCCACCGGATCGATGGCTCACGGCCGCACAGAGCACACGGCGTCGCTCCTGCCCGACGGCCGCGTCCTGATCGCAGGTGGGGCGGTCTACATCGCCTCGGTCAAGGAAGCCGAGCTGTACGACCCGGCCGCGGGCACCTTCAGCCCTGCGGGCAACATGTCCGGCCAGGGCCGGCACAACCTCACCGCCACGGTCCTGCCGGGCGGCCGCGTCGCGCTGATAGGCGGCGCCGCGGTGACGGGCTCCACGGGCGGTTCTCCCGGCTTGACGTCGGTCGAGCTCTACTCGGCCGGCGGCTTCGCCGTGGGCGCTCCGCTGCACCAGGCCCGTTCGAACCACACGGCTACCCTGCTGCCGGACGGCCGCATCCTGGTGGTGGGAGGAGAGGTCGGCGAGACCGTGCTCAAGTCGGTGGAGATCGGCTGGCCCTGAGGCCCACCGCCGGATCACCCGTTCGGCGCATGGGCACGGTCCGAGGCACGACTAAGATTGACGCTCTGGCTGCCCCAATTCGCTTGACCGGAGGTCGGGAGTGCGGCAACACAGACCGGGCGTCAGGTCGGACGAGGGCCGCTCATCGGCGGCCTCGCGCCGGCGCGAGCGCAAGGTCGGCAGCGGCCGGATTCTGGAGTTGCCAGATGAGGCCTACCGGCCGGTTCGGGAGAGGGTCCGGCTCACGGAGGGTGGGTGGCGGGGACCGAGCCCGGAATTCGGTGGGCAGATCGTGGAGGACTGGCTGGACGGTCACCGGGTCTACCCGGAACCGCCACGTCCCACGAGATACGTGCGCCGTCTCCGTCGCCTGCCGGCTCGGATCTCGCCGCCGGTGTGGCTCTTCGTGCTGCTTGCCTGCGCCCAGGCGGGCGCGGCCCGAGTCGACCTCTGGCCGGCGTCGGACCGGTCCGGACTTTCGGTCGCAGACCAGACTCTCCTGCTGGCCTCCGCATGCGCCGCCACCCTCCTTCCTGCGGGGATCCTGATCTGGCGTCCGGACGCCTGGCGCTCGGCCAGGCTGGTGCTCGCGGGCGCGCTGGTCTGGACGACCCTCCCGGCCGTAGCCGGGCTGGGTTGGTGGATCGTGCGGCGATCTCCAGGTCTGATGAACTGGTTCGGCTACCCCTTGGCGTTGGCGGTGGCTGTCGCCGCGGTCGCGGCCTACTTCGGCCCGGCCGTCATGGCCCTCGGCTTGGAGCGAGCACGCAGAAGCAGGACGGAGTGGCTGCCGTATTTCGTGCACTGGACCGCGGCCCTGACGGCTTTCGCGACCGTCGTCAGCGCTCTTCGATGGCTGCCCTTGACACAACTCAAGGGATTCCAGCCACTCGGCGGAGGCATCGACCCCGTGCATCTGGCCGGATCGCTGAGCGGGGCGGCGCTGCCGATCGAACTGCTGTGCCTCTCGATCCTGGCTTGCTCGTGCCTATCCGCGATCTGGACCGGCGAGGTGCAGACTCGGCTGTGGAGGCTGGCCGCGGCGGGGGCGACCCTGCTGGGCGGCGCCAGCCTGTACAAGGTCGTGGCCGGCGACCTGCTCGGAAGCGTGGCAATGAACGGCCCGGCGAGCTGGAGCTGGAATGCCGAGGCGGCGACCGCGGTCGCTCTTGCCGGCAGCGGCCTGCTGCTGCTCGCTTTCACGTCCCCTGTATGGTCGGCCGCCGATGACGCCGAGGGACCCGGGCGGCCCGCCCCCGACGAGGTCTTCGCCTGGGGCGCGGCGGCGAGAGCGAATGCGCTCGATCGGACCGCCATGGGGACGCTCAAGGCCGTCGCGGCCGGCACCGACCACGCCCTTGCCCTGGACGAGAACGGCCGGGTGTGCGCCTGGGGCGACGATTCCGTGGGTCAGACGGACGTTCCCGACGGCCTGTCCGGAGTGATCGCGATCGCGGCCGGGGCCCGCTTCAGCCTGGCCCTGCGCTCCGACGGGACGGTCGTGGCCTGGGGTGCGAACGACCATGGCCAGACCTCCGTTCCGCCCGTCACGGGAGTGATCGCGATCGCGGCCGGCAACGGTTTCGCGCTGGCCCTCAAGTCCGACGGCACGGTCGTCGGCTGGGGCGATGACAGCCGTGGAGCGACCGATGCGCCGTCGGGGCTGGCCGGGGTTATTGCCATTTCCGCCGGCGAGTGCCACGCCCTGGCGTTGCTCACCGACGGCAGAGTCGTGGCCTGGGGCGACAACAGTCAGGGCCAGTCGGACGTCCCGCCCGGACTCATGCGTTCGACCTCCATCTCGGCTGGGGGCGACTTCAGCGTCGCCCTGCTCGTTGACGGAACAGTCGCGGCCTGGGGCGACAACAGCTACGGGCAGCTCGATGTTCCGGAAGGGCTGGCAGACGTCACGGCGATATCGGCCGGAGCCTTTCACGCGCTGGCCTTGCGGGCCGATGGGGATGTGACCGCCTGGGGCGGTGGAGGCGAGAGGCTGATCGAGGGCGAGCACCCGTGGCGCCTGATCACCGTGAAGGCGATCACTGCCGGCGACGGCTTCAGTCTCGCGGTCCGCGCGATCCAAGCGGCGTAGCCAAAAGCGATAGGATTCGGGTCCGGCACGTTGCGACCGGTTGAGAAGGGGATTCACGTGCAGGTCATGGCGGTCATTGCGGGTGTCCTCGGATTCGGGCTGGTGGCCGGTTACGCCGGCCTGGCCTGGCTGAGGCGAGGGCGGGACCCGTCGTTCCACGACGACGAGTCGATTCTGGCCGCTGCTCCGCCCCCCGGCATGACGGCGGCGACCGCGACGATCGTCGATGGCGGTCCAACCCGCCTCGCCTTCATGGCCGCTCTCCTCGATCTCGCCAGCCGTGACGAGATCGCGTTCAGGCAGGAGCCGGGCGGCGTGGGCATTGCGATCCGCGGGGCCGAGACCGACGAGGCGCGCGTCGTGCTGAATCGCCGCCAGCCGATCGGCGGCGGCGAGACGTGGCTGCTGGCGCAGCTCAAGGAGACGGCGATCGAGGCCGCGGGCGGAGTGCCGGGCGGCGTCAGGGTCTCGGATAGAGTCGGCGAGTCGCTGGCGGGTTTCATCCGCGCAGGCGCGTTTGCCCTGGGCGACTCAGACAGCGCCGCGGCCCGCTCGGCGCGCCGCGGTGGCCTTGCCTCGGCTCCGGCACCGGACCTGAGGCCTGCGGCCGATGATCTGCTGGCCCGCATGGATGGCCCCGCTTCGGCAGACGCGCGGGCAGAGGCCTCGGCTGCCCTGGACGGGCTCATGAGGATGATGTCGGACCCGGCCGCGACCGCTCGCGACCCCGACGACTACATGCGCCGGCTGGAAGCCGTCACCGGCAAGCCCCTGACCCAAGAGGATCGCGCGCACATCAAGGACTGGGCCGCCCGCTACGAGGCCCGGGCTGCGGTCTCGCCGGCACCCCAGTACATCCCGGCCGAACGGGCCAGGGCGCTGGGGGCGCCGCTCCTGTTCGGTCCGCTCGTCGAAGCGTATGCGGCCCGCAACGGCTGGGTGGTGGGGCTTCCGGTCTTGCAGCGGCTCAAGTGGCGGATAATCGCCGTCCTCGAGGTGTTGGCCCTGCCGTGGATTCTCCTGGTGGCCGGCTCGCTGGCCGTGTCGTTTGGGCCTGGTTCGGACGTCGTCCTCGGCTTCGGCGCCGGGTGGCTGGCCGGCGCCATCGCCACGTTCCTGATGGCGCCCGCCATGACCGCCCGAACGCACGAGGGCGGCCGGATGAAGGCTCAGCTGGCCGCCTACCGGCGCACGCTCGAGATGACCTTCGGCGAAGCGCGTTCGATGGATGAAGTGGTGGCATCGAAGCGGCTGGCCTGGCTCGAGACCCCCGACCAGGCGCTCGTCTGGGGCATGGCGCTGGGTCTCCGGCAGGACATCGAAGGGCTCCTGGCGCGCACCGCCGATCTGCTCGAGAAGGGCCAAGGCTCGAGGGCGACCTTCGTCCCGGCCTGGTACTCGTCGGCTCCCGCCGGCGGCGTCAAGGCGGCCGGCGAGGCCGGTTCCCGCACGACACCCGTGTCGGTCGCCGAGCCGGGAGTGATGTTCGCGGCCATCCAGGCGATCGGCAGTGGCGCGAGTCTGGGCGCGGGCATGCTGGGGCGGCACGGCTCGGGCGTCTGACTGGGGCACGGGCCGGCCGCGCCCCGGCCGCCCTTCTAGTCGTCGAGGATGAACGTCACGAGCATGTTCACGCGATAGCCCGCGACGTGGCCGCTCTCGACCTCGACGTGCTGCTCCTTGATCCAGGCGCCCTTGACCTGACGGAGCGTCTTGTTGGCCCGTTCGATCCCCATTCGGATCGCGTCCTCGAAGCTCTTGTCCGAGCGGCTGGTGATCTCCGTGACCCGTCCTATCGACGACATGTCCGTGACCTCCCACTTCGCACACGCGACCGATCCGGTCGTTGACACATGGTACGCAGTGACTCCAGCAATCAGCCTCTGAACCCACACACTGGCGCGAACCAGGGGACGGAGAGGCTGGTCATGCGGGCCGACCTCAGCGAGGGCTGCCGAGAATCAGGCCCCCATCGCTGTACCCTTCGGCTGCCACGGCAGCATAGAACTGCGCGTTTCCGGCGCCAGAGTAGCCGGCCCGCGCGACCATCGGGATCCCGACTTGCCGCGGGCGCTCCGCCGCGACATGATCGGCGTTGTCGTTGCTGCTGTCAGGAGGACGTCAGATGACCACTGGATCCGTTTCGGCCCCCAGCGACGCGGCCGGCACGCGGCTGCTCGCGAGCGGTTTCTTCGTCCTGCAGCTCTGCCTGGGCTACGTGTGGCTCATGTCGGGCCTCTCCAAAGTCGCCGCCGGCAACTTCCCGGACAAGCTCGGGCAGGTGCTGACGGGCATGACCCAGGGCCAGAGCGGCTGGTACAAATCCTTCATCGACAGCGTGGTGATCCCGAACGGCCCGACGTTCGGCTTCATGACCATGCTCGGCGAGCTGTCGGTCGGGATCGTCCTGATCCTCACTTCGCTTCTGTATCTCTTCCGCTCGGCGCGCCTTGGCTCGCGGCAGCGCGCTCTCCTGATCGCTCTGGTCGCGTTCGCGAGCCTGGCGGGCGCGGCCATGAGCCTCAACTACCACCTCACCATGGGCGCCAACCCGCCCTGGGTGATCTCGCCGGATCCATACGACCAGGGAGTGGATCTCGACAGCATCTTCGTGATCCTCCAGCTCATCGTCGCCGCGGTCTGCGCCAAGTACCTCTGGTCGTTGCGTCGTGGCACGGAGCCCGCCGAGTAAGATCACGCCTGGCCAGGCGACTCCATCGGGAGGTGCGGCGTGTCGGATTCGACGCTCAGGCTCGTCATCGGCGGCGTCCTGCTTCTCCATGGCCTGGGCCACGGCGGAGCCGTCGGGGCCCTCGCCTGGATCGGGCGCTTCGGCCCTGGCCGCACGGGCGCCTGGAAGCCGGCTAAGTCATGGCTCGTGCCCTCGCTGACGGGGTCGGCCGCCGCCATCGTGGCGAGCGCCTTCTGGGTCGCGGCGCTGGCCGGGTTCGTGCCGGCCGCGCTGTCGTTCTGGGGGATCCTGCCGGTCGAGTTGTGGCAGCCCCTGGCAGTCGCCTCCGCCGCCGTCTCGATGGCCGGCATCATCGTCTTCTTCGGGAACTGGCCGCTGTTCAACACCCTCGCCGCCCAGGCCGTTAACGTGGCGGTCCTGGTCGCGGTGCTGTGGCTGCGCTGGCCGCCGGAGAGCGTCTGGCGGGGATGAGCCCGCGGGGTCGCGAGCTTCTCGAGCCGGCTAGGGCGTGATCAGCCGCCAGGTCATGCCGTGGTCTGTCGTGGTGTAGAGCCGATTCGTGGGTACGTTCTCGCTCGGCCCCGCCCAGCCGTGGACCAGATCCAGGAATAGGGCCTGCGAGCCGACCACCGGCTGCCGGCGCATGTTCGTCCAGTTCGCGCCGCCGTCGCCGGTCATGAACGTGTACGCGGGCCCAGTTTCGACCATCACGCTCGCTACCCAGTTGATGCTGTCGATGAACCGGACCGTCACGTCGTCGATCCCCGCCACGTTCAGGCCGCCGCAGGTGCGCTGGACCCACGTCCGCCCCTGGTCGGAGGAGAAGGCGTAGGTCAGCGTGCCGTGGGTGTCTATCTGGCCCGATATGAACCAGTGAGTGTCGTCGACGAGGCTCGGGGTCAGGTCGACCCACGGGTTGTCGCCGCTCATGTCCATGATCTGGCGATCGGTCCAGTGGCCCCAGCCCGAAGACGTGCCGAAGGCGTCTCCGCCGCTGATCACGACCCCGCTTGTCGCCGAGGAGAAGAAGACCTGGGGGGCATTGCCACCGGTGTATAGATCCCCTCCCGGGAAACTCAGGCGGGTCCAGGTTGCGCCTCCATCCACGGTCTCGTAGATGAAGCTGTAAACGCCTTCGATGTCCTGGTAGAAGGGCAGAGTGAGGAAGGCCACGCCGGCGTTCACGTAGTTGAATGCGGCTCCGGTGTCGCCCGGGCCCGAGACGCAGTTGCGATCGGTCCCGCACGAGACCGCGTGCCGGATCGCCGGCAGAGCCACGTAGGCCCAGTTGGCGCCGCCGTCTGTCGTTCGCCAGATGTAGTAGGTGGTGCTGCTCGAAGTGACGTCCGATACCGCCAGCAGGGCATGGTTCGCGTCAAGAGCCCCGAGTCCTCGGATCTTGCTGACGATGAGGTGCGGGGGAGTGGCGTTGGCCCAGGTCGTGCCGTCGTCGAGCGTCTGGTAGACGCCGCGATTCGTCGTGACCCAACCCTGATAGGGAGCGACCAGGCGGTCCTCGAGCACCGTCTGGCCGGCCACCCACGGTCCGCGCGGCAGAGCCGTGCGCAGTGCCACCGGCGTTCCGGATGCCGTGGGTGAGGCGCCCGAAGAAGACGCGCTCGGCGACTCCGCAGCCGGAGTGACATCCGACGAGCCCGCCGATGGAGTCTCGACGACGGCAGACGGCGACGCCGTGTCGAGAGGAGGGAGCGTTGGCACGGTTGAGCCACAGCCCGCAACCATCAGCAGCACGACCGCGAGACCGACCAGGCGAAGCACGAGATCGAAGGACTGACGCTTCATCCCACTCATCCCCATGACGGCTTGTTGGCCGATCAACTATGACCGCCGGGGGGCGCCATGAATAGCCCGGCGGGCCGCGGTTACCCGAGGTTCCGGTGCGCCTGGTGAGCCGCCGCCCGGTTCCGTCTTGCGCTGCGGCACGTCTCTACCGGGCGATCCGCCGCGCGGCTAGCATCCGCCAATCCCGTCATCCAACAGGGAGGCCTCATGCGTCGCGCGACCGTTCTCGGATGTCTACTGGCAGTTGCCATCGCAGGCTGCGGCAGTTCCGCAGGTACCGGCGGCCCGGGTGCGCCGTCCGGCGGCTCCGGGGCGACGGCATCGGCCGGGACCTCCGGGTCGCCCGGTGCGGTCGGAAGTCTGCCCGATCCGTGCTCGCTGCTGACGGCCAGCGAGATCGAAGGGATCATTGGGCACTCGGTCAAGGCCGGCTTCGCCAGCGGCGGCAACTCGTGCAATTGGGACAGGAACGACGTGCATACGATCAGCGTCGACCTTCACTTGCTGATCCTGCCCGGTACCCTGAGGTGCCAGACCGCCGGCAGCTCCCCGGTCGACAGCCTGGGCGTGGAAGCCGCCTGGCACTACCTCCCGAACCTCAACACGGGCAGCGTCACCGCGTGTCCTTCCCGCCTGCAGGTCCAGATTGTGCTGGTAGGCGACATGGTCACCCACACCACGACGGAAGACCAGCTGCGCACCGACGCCGTGCAGCTCATGGGCCTCGTCCTGCCGCGCGTGTAGCGCCCGTCACCCGAACCTGCCGGGGCTCCTTCGCCACGACCGACGCCGTGGCTCCGGCGCTGGACCGGAGGCCGGGACAGGTGGCCGGGGCGCGGAATTGCACACTAGTTGAGTGCAAGAATGCCGTTCCCTGGAAGCACCGAGCAGGAGGCCAGACATGGCCAACACAATGGCTCCGGCCGGCATCAAGCCCGTCTGGATAGACCTCGCCAGCGCCGATGCCGCGGCATCGCGCGAGTTCTACGCGAAGCTCTTCGGCTGGCAGATCGAAGTCAACCCCGATCCGCTGTACGGCGGCTATTCGGTGGCGAAGATCGGCGGCAAGGATGTGGCCGGGATCGGGCCCAAGATGATGCCCGAGGCGCCGACCGCATGGTCCGTTTACCTCGGCACGAGCGACGTCGCCGCCCTCACCGCGAAGGTCCAGGCGGCAGGGGGCAGTGTGATCGCCCCGCCGATGCAGGTCGGAGACCAGGGCAGCATGGCCGTCTTCCAGGATCCCTCGGGAGCCTTCATCTCGGGCTGGCAGCCGGCGATGATGGAGGGCGGCATCATGAGCGGCGTGCCGGGCGGCTACGCCTGGGCGGAGCTGAACTCACGAGCGCTCGACAAGGCGATCGCGTTCTACGCCGCGGCCTTCGGCTGGGACCACAAGACGACCCCGATGGGCGAGGGCCAGCCGCCTTACGTGGAGTTCCTGATCGACGG
>Ga0326726_10005278_pt1 | contig 11720 bp, 12 predicted proteins | sample MHFenrmetagenome_2_FD_207603 | JGI IMG/M metagenome (GOLD analysis project Ga0326726, IMG submission 207603) | Lab enriched peat soil microbial communities from Michigan Hollow, Ithaca, NY, United States - MHF15MN | ecosystem: Environmental > Terrestrial > Soil > Wetlands > Peat | place: USA...
TATCGAGCGCATCCGCGGGATCCCGGGCTTGTCCATCACGCCGATCGAAGCGACGTACCTAGCGTGGATAGATGTGAATGCACTGTCCATCCGCGACCCCGTGACGTTCTTTGAAAACGCCGGCGTCGGTGTATACGATGGGCGGGTATTCGGTACGGAAGGCTATGTTCGGCTGAACTTCGGCTGTCCACGGTCTCTGCTCGAGGAGGCGCTGGACCGCATGCAGCACGGCGTGACAGCATGAGGGCGTTAGTCACAGCCGCGGGCTCGCCGATACCACCACCCCTTTGTACTCCACGCCGAAGCCAGGTCCCCTCGAATGCAACATACGCCCCTTGGGAACGTCTGCGGCCACCGCCGCCGTCAGCGCAAGAAGCTGCGCGACCTCGGCGACGAGGGCACCGGCCAGGATTCTTCGAACAGGCATGATGATCTCCCCGCCGCTCAGAAACGAGCCGTCACGGTAAAGCGGAATTGCTGCGGTTCGACGGGATGGAAGTGGATATCGTCGACGCCTCCCGCCGCTTCGGTAGGCAGGCGCGAAGTGTAGAAATAGCTGATGTCATTCGCCTGAGTGTTGAACAGGTTCAGGATGTCAAAGTGCGCGCTCCAGGTCTTGTTGAACTGGTATCCGACACGTACGTTCGCCAGGGTGCTCGCGCTCGAGCGCACGCTGTTGTCCTCGATCAACGGATAGGACGAGAAATAGCGCAGCTCGAACGCGCCCGACCAATGTCCGAGATTCTGTACGGCGAGACCGAAGTGCGCTGTAACAGGGATAGCTCCGGGAATGTAGTCGCCCGCATTGGGATCCGCCGGATCAATGCTGGTGAAACGCGCCTTGGCCAGACTCAACTCGAAGTCCAAGAGCAACCAGGGAATCGGCTGGTATGACGCGATCCACTCGATGCCCTCCCTGCGGCTGGCGCGGCTCGGCTCCGTGGTCCCGGCGTCGCCGACGAAAACCAGCTCGGACGCCTGAGTCAAGACCCAGAGAGCGAGCGAGGTCTGGACCTTCGGGATGATCTCCGTCCTGACGCCGAGCTCGGCGCCCTTGGTTCGGACCAGGGGCGTAACCGGTTCCACGATGTCTGCGGTCTTCGGGTCGACGGTTGTGAACACACCGCGCGCGTCGTTGCTGTGGAAGTCGTATCCCGCGTTCACGAAATATTCAGTCTTGGACCACGGTCCGAATATCAGACTCATCTTTGGCGAGGTGATGTTGGCATCGGCCTGCCCCGAGTTCACGGGATTGCTGCTGGTGTCTTTGAAGTTGAAGTAGTCGAACCTGATGCCCAGCACCGAACGAAACCACCTCGTCCACTGTGTTGCGTTTTCCGCGAACACTCCGGCCGTACCCTCTCCGACCTTATCCTGCCGCGTGAGCGACACGAAATTTCGAGCAGCCGTGTTGCTGAGAGTCACGTCGATGTCGTCATAGCGCAGCTGCAGCCCGACCCGGGTCGTGCTTTCCGCGCCCCAGAGCTTGCCGGCCCAGGCCAGGTTTGGTCGCAGGCCATAGATCTGGCGCCGGTCGGCTTGATGGAACTGGTCACCATTGACTGGATCGTCGAGGAAGAAGGTGAAGTTGCTCCAAAGGTCCAGGTTGTACCCGATGACGAAGGCATCGACCTGGAACTGCGGCCCGCCCAGCCCGCTCAACGGGGTGGTGCCCTCGAACGACAGGCTGTAACGGGTGGTCTGGCCGCCGTCGCTGGGATCGATGGCTCCGAACCGCGGAATCAACCCCTCGTCGACGGCACGCTGCGGGATTTGATCAGTCGAGTTCCACTTCGCGTCGTACGCCATTGCGGTGATGTTGAATCCGCGCAGCGCGTTGCCCTGGCTGTAGCGCAGGACCGTGTTGTACTTGTTGAAATCCTCTGGATTTTCCCAGGGTCCATTGGTGCCCTGATATTCGAACGCCATCAAGAGATGACCGTCTCCTACCGCCGGCGAGGCCGCAACCAGCGCCCGCGTGTAGTCATAGCTTCCGAGTGTCACCAGCGCCAAGCCGGTCGAATAAGGCAAGACGTCGAAGTAGTGGATATGGGACGCGCCGACGGTGGAGAAGTCACCCTCCTCGGCGTAGTACGGACCCTTCTTGAAGTCGATGCGCGAGACCAGCTCCGGGATCACGAAGTTGAGGTCTGAGTAGCCTTGGCCGTGCGCGTGGGTAGGCATGTTGACCGGCATGCCCGCCACATAGGTCGCGAAGTCGGTGCCATGATCCAGGTTGTAGCCACGCAGGAAATACTGGTTGGCTTTGCCGTCCCCGCTATGCTGAGTGATGATCATGCCGGGGACGAACTCGAGGATTTCGCCGGGGCGCATGATCGGACGATCCTCGATGAGCTTGTAGGTCACCGAGCCTTCGCTTGCCGCGTCGGAAGTCTCGATCCCAGTCTGGTAATGGCCGATTATCTCGACGTGCGGCGTGGTGGTTTCCTTCGCTGCGGCCGATTCTTTCGGCGTGGTGGCGTCGTCGTCCGCCGCGGTGCTCGAACTGATGCCCAAGGACAACGAGGCGCACAGGACACAGAGGATACCGAGTGCATTGCGTGCACCAGACACCCCCGCACGGGCTTCCGCTTGTCCCCGATCCATGGCTCCTCCCTGCGCTGCCCCGGTTCTTCATGATGGGACCAGGTGCAACCATTTGAATTTTTGTAGTATGCCGTATGATCTTTTCGTAAGATAGAGTATTAAGAGATGTGTGTCAAAATTCATATAATTTCGGAAGAAGGCCTTGCGGGACGCAAGGCCGCTGCCTTTCGGATAACATCTCGCGACAACCACACCGACATCGATATGGAGCGATTCACGATTTCATTGAACGAATCCCTTGCGCAGCAGTTCGACGAGTTGATCCATCGCAAGGGCTACCAGAACCGGTCGGAGGCGGTACGCGACCTGGTGCGCGCAGAGCTGGAGAGCTTCCGGCTGCAGCAGCAGGAGGCGCCCTACTGCGTGGCGTCACTGAGCTACGTCTACAATCACCACGCGCGCGACCTCGCCGAACGGCTCACCAACCTCCAGCACGAGCATCACGAGCTCGTGCTGTCCACCATGCACGTGCACCTGGATCACGACAACTGCATGGAGACCTTGATCCTGCGGGGCGCCACGCAGCAGATCAGCGCGTTTGCCAACCTGCTGATGGCCGAGTCCGAGGTCCGCCACGGCCGGCTCAATCTGGTCCCCGTGGATCTGGATCAGGAGCACGGCCATGACCATGGACACAGCCATGTGCACGGGCACGTGCACAGCCGACCTCGGACCTAGAGCTGATTGCTTTCGCGCGCCTGGAGTTTCTCGAGCACCCCGGAGCCGGAAGATGCTGAGGGCAATATTGCTGGCAACGGGGCTCGTCGCCGCTGGCGCTTTGTTGGCCGATACGCCTCAGGAGATACTAGAACGTTACGCCGTGCAGGCTCGCACCGAGGATGCGGACTTCGCCGGCTTTTCTGCCGAGCGCGGTGAAGCCTTCTACCGCGAGCCGCACGTCATCAAGGGCGCTGGGGTCTGGAGCTGCGCCTCGTGCCATCTGAAGGACCCGCGTTACTCGGTGCGCGCGCACCGTACTGACATTCCTTGCCGCGCCTGCCACGTCATCAACGACTGGGAGCACCCCGATCCAAAGCATGCCAAGAAGCGTGTAATCGATCCCTTCGCGCCGTCGGCCAACCCGATGCGCCTCACCGACGCGCATCGGGTTGACAACTTCCTCAAGCTCAATTGCCTCCTGCTGATGCGGCGCGAGTGCACTACAAGAGAGAAAGGCGACGTGATCGCATATCTGCTTACGATCGAGGGAGGGCCCCGGGGGGATCTGATCACGGTCGGGCGCAAACCGATTGGCGGGGTCGATGATGAATAGCGGGAATCAGGAGGCGACATGGCGATCGTTGCGATGAACCACTTCACCGTCCTGACCAAGGATTTGGACACCACACGCGACTTCTATGTGGGACTGCTGGGACTCAGCGAGGGCCAACGGCCGGACCTCGGCTTCCCGGGGATCTGGCTGTACGCTGGCGGCCAGGCCGTGCTTCACGTGATCGCCGGGCGCGCTCTGCCGCTCGACCCGCGCGGCGTGCTGGATCACATGGCCTTCAGCGCGAAGGACCTTCGGGCCACGGCCGGCAAGCTCAAATCGCGCGGCATCGCCTATGATCTGCGGCGTCAGCCGGAGTCGGGCACGTGGCAGCTGTTCTGCTTCGATCCCAACGGTGCGCGCGTCGAGCTGGACTTCGATCCGAGTGAGCCGGCGCCGTAACGAAGCGTGCCCTGCTAGACCGCGCGCCCCGCGTCCGTCTTCGAACCGTCACTGCGTGGCGAACGCCGGAATCGCCTTGAACTCGTTCTGCAGAAACTCGATGAACGTGCGGACCTTCGTCGAGACGTGCCTGCCGGAAGGGTAGACGGCGTTGATCTCCAGCGGCGGGAGGGCAAACTCGGGCAGCAGCGCTACCACCTCGCCGCTCGCCAGCTTGTCGTGGATCAGCCAGTCCGGCGACATCGCAACCCCGACGTTCGCCAGCAGGGCCTGGCGGATGGCCTCGCCGTTGTTGGCTTTGAAGTTGCCGCGAACGCGCACGCGGATCTCGCCCTCCGGACCCTTGAACGTCCACTCGTTCCCGCTCGAGAGATACGCGTACAGGAGGCAGCTGTGCTGCGCGAGGTCTTCGGGCCTTTCGGGAGTGCCGTGCGCGGCGAGGTATGCGGGCGTCGCCACCAGCACTCGGCGCGTGCTGCCTAGCCGACGTGCCACCAAGTTGGAGTCGGCGAGCCGGCCGATGCGCACCGCCACGTCCACGCCCTCCTCCACCAGGTCGATGTAGCGATCGCTGAGCGACAGCTCGATCGCGAGCTCCTGGTACTGCCGCTGGAATCGTAGCACCAGCGGAGCGAGGAAAATCTGGCCGAGCGCGATCGAGCCGTTGACGTGCAGCGTCCCGGTGAGTGCGGACTGCAGCTGACCAAGGGCGCCCTCGGCTTCCCGCACCTCATCGATGATGCGCCGGCAGCGCTCGTAATAGGTCGCACCGGCCTCGGTCAAGCTGAGGCTGCGCGTCGAGCGGTTGAGCAGCCGCGTCCGCAGCTGCTTCTCCAGCGCGGTGAGCTGCTTGCTGATGGTGGGCTGCGTAGTCCCTAGCTGGCGCGCCACCGCGGAGAAGTTGCCGGTTTCCACGATGCGCACGAACATCTCCATCGCCCCCAGGCGATCCATCTGTCCTCCACGGACGCAAAGGCGGCAATGATAAAGCGAGGCGGCGGGCAGCACCAGCCAAGCCGCACGCTGCCCAGAGAGACCGAGCGATTTGGGTCGCGCACGTGAGAATAGATCAGAGCTTCCCCTAGGCTGTCTTCCGGTTGCGCGCATCCCCGGGCAGCAGACCTGCTTCCGCAAGCGCCCGTCTGATTTGCTCGATTTCCCCCGCCCCGATCTTCATTAGAGGGGGACGCACCACGGCGCGCGGGAGTTTCCCGAGCAGGACCAGCGCTTCCTTCATCCGGTTGTGCATGTCCACCCATGGTGGCGCGTAGAACACTTCGACGGTGGGCCAGATCCGTTCGTCGATCGCTCGCGCACTGGCCAGGTCATTCGCCTGTACCGCGCGGAACAACCGGGCCTGCAGCTCCGCGATCACCGAGCCGCTCCCCGACAACAATCCGTCGCAACCCAGCACGAGCGAGCTCATGAGCCAGGAGCTGTGGGTGGTGAGGACGTGCACCGGGGGCGTCAGTGCGTGCAGCGTGCGGATCTGCTGCTGGTGCAACTGGGGATTCATGGACCAGTCCTTGATCGCTCCCACCGTCGGAACGGCTTCGATGATCTCCAGCAGCGTGGGCAGGGGATACCCTTGACCGCCTCCAAGCGGATACTGAAACGCGATCAGCGGAAGGTCTGTGACCCCCGCGATGCGTCGGAAGTGCTCCACAGGCATCTGTGGACGCTGACCCAAGGTGTAGACGCTCGGCGGAAACACCAGCAGCGCTGATGCGCCGCCCTCGTGCGCCATGCGTGCAATACGCGCTGCCTCGAGGCTGCCATCCGCGTACACTCCGTTGATCAAGGGAAGCCGTGCGCCCACCTCGTCTTGTGCAATTTCGAGAACGCGCCGCTGTTCGTCGAGCGTGCACGAGGCAACCTCCGAGGAATGTGCATTGATCGTGAGAGCGGAGAGGCCATCGACTCGCGCCACGTCACGCAGATGAGCGCGGTAGGACGGTTCGTCGATCGACAAGTCTTCGCGAAACGGCAGCAGCACCGCCGGAATGACGCCCTGGGGAACGAAACTGCGATGTCTAGCCATTGCCTTCTCCTGTGGGGCCCTGATCGATACTTGAAGCGCAACGATGGATCACCATGCTATCCGAGCCTCGCGCGCATCGCTTCGATGTACGCATCGTGTACGTCTTCTCCAAAGCAGACCAGGTAGACCTTCTCAAGGCTGGAGTCCTGCTCCAGGAACGCGGCGGTCTCGCGCACGGCGATTCGCGCGGCGCCGTCCAGAGGATAGCCGTAAGCACCACAGCTGATGGCTGGAAAGGCGATGGTGCGGACCCCGTGCTTTGAGGCCAGCGCAAGCGAGGTCCGATAGCAGGCCGCGAGCGTTTCGGCTTCGCCACGCTCGCCGCCCGACCATACCGGACCCACGGTATGGATGACGTAACGGGCCGGTAGACGATACCCGCGCGTGATCTTGGCCTGCCCCGCCGGGCAGCCGTTCAGCTGGCGGCACTCCGCAAGCAGCTCCGGGCCGGCAGCGCGGTGGATCGCGCCATCCACACCGCCCCCGCCAAGCAACGACGAGTTGGCGGCGTTGACGATGGCGTCCACGGCCAGAGTCACGATGTTCGCGCGCGAGACCTCGAGCCGTTGCGCCAACCCCGGAACTTCACGCACTGTTCGGAACCCCCAAGTGCATCCATTATAATCGCGCTGATACTGCGATTTCGGGACTGATATCGACGCCGCTGCACGATCCCGACGGGAGACCTTCGCCATGCCACTTTCTCGCGTCATTCTATTGCTGTCCATCGCCGCTGTAGTCAGCGCCTGCAAGAGTGCACCCGTCACTGGGCGTAAGCAACTCATGATCGTGTCCGAGTCGCAGGCGATCAGCGCCTCCAAGGAGGCTTACTCGCAGACTCTGGCCCCGCTGCAAAAGCAAGGGAAGGTCAACGATGACCCGGCGCTCAAGGCGCGCGTGGACATGATCACCGCGCGTCTCGTAGCGCAGGCGATCATGTATCGACCCGAGACCGCGACGTGGGACTGGCAGGTGGCGGTGATCGATGACCCCAAGACGCTCAATGCGTGGTGCATGGCCGGTGGACGCATGGCCATCTACACCGGCCTCATCCAAAAGCTGAACCTCACCGACGACGAGATCGCACAGGTGATGGGACATGAGATCGCGCACGCGCTCGCCCAGCACACCGCGGAGCGGATGTCGATGGCAGTGGCCCAGCAGACCGGTCTGTCCATCGCCAGCGCAGTGCTGGGAGGCGGCGCAACAGGTCAGACGGCACTGCAGGGCGCCGCCATAGCGACTACGGTCGGCGTGCAGCTGCCCAACAATCGTACCCAGGAAGCAGAAGCGGACCGCATCGGCATCGAGCTGGCCGCGAAGGCAGGATACGATCCACATGCCGCCCCGAAGTTGTGGGAAAAAATGCTGGCCGCCACCGGCGAGAAAGGGAAGGCCGACTGGCTGAGCACCCATCCCGCGAGCGAGAAGCGTCTGCAATCACTCGCGGCGCTGATCCCGCAAATGATGCCGTACTATGAGGACAAATCTCCGCGCCCAGTGTACAAGTTCAAGACGGCCATGGCGCACGACAAACCTGCTGCAAGCATAGTGCGCTGTGACACCATCTGCGCGGACTCAAGGCGCGCTCAACGACTCGTATTCCCGGGCTCGCTTGCCTGAGTCGCACCTATCGCGCGCGGCGCGACTCCAACTTGGAATGTGCCGTGGTCTGGCCCGGTCAACTGACGTTGCTCGGGACGATGAGTTCATCTGTGGACAACTCTGTGGGTAAAGCCCGCTCTTTCGGCTGGACTCAGCCCGCGTGGCACTGAGAGGACAGCAGCCTGCCTTCGGTCAACCCTGCTTTTCTTTTTCCAATCAAGCCACTAGCTGACAGTCACGATGAAGTACGGTTTCCTCCGCATTCTTCACCCGTTACTTGAAGTAGTGTGCATAAGCGGCACGCCGATTTCCCCGCAAGCCCAATAACGGCGGCCTTTTTCGCTACCTCGCTCCGCGCACAAAGTATGTTGGCATTCGCCCGGCTAATGCGCGCTGGAGTCGCGCGCTAGATCTCTAAGCTTGGGTGGGCGTTTCCCAACGTCCGTAGCGCAATGCACTGACGTCTAGCTTGAGCGATGGATCTCCCGCAGCCTTCATCAACGCGCCCCGCTCGTACCGATAGCTGTCGAGCCGCCACTGTTTCAGAATGTTCATCGCGAGCGAGAAATCGGAATAGTTCAATTGATACAATTTGTTCAAATCGAAGTGCTCGCCCGAGTCGAGCGATCTGATCAAATCACACAAAGTACTGGACGTCGGATCTTGTGGTTGAGAGTGAATTTTTTTGATCGCCTCATGCAGCGCGTCCATAAGGTCTCCGCTTTCTTGGTATCGGGAGCCGAACTCTACCGGCGGATCGCAGCGCACGTCAAACAGATTTTGAAGCCATTGATATTGTGTGATCTCATATGTGACAACGGGCTGCATATACAGTGATGCCCTGAAACGACACCGAAGCGGCGTCACTTACTCGTCTGAAGTTTGGACAGCTCGAGTTGATTCACCGTGGGTTGCGAGCGGCTGATCATCGCTTCCTTGTAGCTGCGCTCAATCTCTTGCGCGCGCCGCAGGCGCATCTGAGCGACGATCGCGTCGTGCACTTCGGACAGTGGGCGTGTCGACGGCGGTTTCTTGTCCACCAGCTTCACGATATGCCAGCCGGTTGGCGTACGGATCGGCGCACTCACGTCGCCCTTCTCCATCTTCTCTACCGCTACGCGGATCTCCGGAAGGATCTGGGTCTCGGGCAGCCAGCCCAAGTCCCCGCCTTTGGGCGCTGTGTCCTTGTGCTCCGAGTTCTCCTTCGCCAACTGGGTGAAATCGGCGCCCTTGACGCGCGCCTTGGCGGCCAGGTCCGCGGCCTTTTTCTGAGCAGCGGCCGCGGCTTGCTTTTCGGTATTCTCGGGCACGGCTAGGAAAATCTGCGCGAGGTTGTACTGCGCAGGCACAGCGAAGGCGCTCCTGTTCGCTTCGTAGGCTTTCTTAACTTCATCCTCAGACGGGTAGCCCGCCGGCGGGCGTGCGACATCGCTCATGTAGACCTGCAGCAGCGCCTGCTCCTTGGCCCGCTCGATCAGGAACACCACCTCTGGCTTCTTGTCCCAGCCCTTTGCCTTCGCCTCCATCAGCAACGACTGCCGCACCAGCTCGCTGCGCACGAGGCGGTCGAGCTCGTTCAACCCGCTCGTGATCTGCTGGCGCACCTCAGGCGGCTGCGCGTCGATGAGCCGCTGCATCTCCGAGATCCTGACCTCTACGCTGCCCATCTTGCCCACCACCACGTCCTGCGCCGCGGCCTGCTGCCCACACGCGCCGCCGATCCAGCACAGGGCCAGCCACAGCCCACCCGTTCGCATCTTCACTAGACATCTCTCTTCTGGTTGCAGCAGCTGATGGCCACCGGGGGCGCGTTGGCGCTCCGAGAATCGACGCGGTAAACGAGAACTCACTGGCGCGCACTCGCGCCACACGGAGCTAGGCCAGTTGTCTCGACTGCAGCCCGCTTACGTATGATTCGTACGCCTGCCTGAGGCCCTGCTCCAAAGGTGTCTTCGCGGTCCAACCCAGCGCAGTCAAACGTCGGACATCCATGACCTTCCTGGGCGTGCCATCCGGCCTTGAGCGATCGTAGACAAAGGCCCCCTCGTACTGCGCGACCCGCGCGACCAGCTCGGCGAGCTCGCGGATGCTGATCTCCTCCCCGGTCCCGACGTTGATGTGCGACTCCTCGGAATAGTGCTTCATCACGAATACCAGAGCATCGGCCAGATCGTCCACGTACAAGAATTCGCGTCGCGGCGTCCCGCTCCCCCAGATCTCGACGGCGGAGGCACCGATCTGCTTCGCCCGATGAATCTTCATCTGCAGCGCCGCCACCACATGGCCCTGCTCCAGATCGTAGTTGTCTCCCGGGCCGTACAGGTTGGTCGGCATCACCGAGATAAAGTCGCAACCGTACTGCCTGCGGTAAGCCTGACACAGCTTGATCCCCGCAATCTTGGCGACCGCATACCATGCATTAGTGGGTTCGAGCGGACCGCTCAGCAGCGCGTCTTCGGTCAGCGGCTGCGGAGCGAGCTTCGGATACACGCACGACGAACCCAAGAACAGCAGCTTCTCGACCCCTGCCTTCCAGGAGCCATGGACGATATTGGTCTCGATCGCGAGATTGTCGTAGAGGAACTCCGCGGGGCGAGTGTCGTTGGCCACGATCCCGCCGACGGTCGCCGCGGCCACGAATACCACCTGCGGCCGCTTCGCCTGCATCCAGGCCTCGACTGTGCGCTGGTCGCGCAGATCCAGTTCTTGACGGGTCACCGCGATAAGCTCGCAGCCCTCGCCGGCCAGGCGCCGAACTACAGCAGAGCCGGCCATGCCTCGATGGCCCGCGACCCACACGCGTTTTCCTTCCAGAGAGAAGCTCACAGTCACTGCAGACGAGATGACCTTGTATGTGTATTGCGTGCCTTCGCTGGTTGCCGACCCTGTTATTTTTCTCCTGCTGTTGCGCTGAGGGGCTGCGCAGCGGGCGCCGTTTCGGCGGCCGCTGCGGCGGGTTTCTGCTCGCGGCTCCCTGCGTTTGTCGCAAAGTCCCCGACGTATTGGATCTTCGCTGCTGTGCGCAGCCGCTTCATCTCTTCGGTGGACAGATCCAGGCGCTTGCGGTTCTGCAGGAACTGCTCGATGTACGGGCCAGACTGCTCCTCGGTCAGAGGCGCGTTCTGAGACTTGTCGAGCTGGGAGACGACGATAGCGTTGCCACGCGGCATGATGAGAAGATCACCATCTTTCATCTGATATATTCTTCCCACCAGCTCCATCGGCAGCTGCTCGGCGGTCTGAGTGGTAAGGTTGGCCTGGAACTTGATGTTGCGCGACTGCAGCCAGTTTGCCAACTGGGTCATGATCTTGCTCTTGTCGCGCTGCTTGTCGAGGCGGTCCAGCTCGGCCCGCAGTGTGGGCTGGAACTCGGCTGGCGCGGCGATAGCCAACTCCTTGAAGCGATACACGCGCCGATCGTGAAACAGCTCCGGGTGCTCCGAGTAGAACGCCTTGACCTGGTCGGGAGTGGTCTTGGGCGCGCCTTGCATGATCTGTTCGAGGTACGCCTGCGCCATGATTTGACGTTTGGCAGCCTCGATTGCAGACCTCACACGCGGCTCGCGGTCGAGCTTCTTCTGGACCGCTTGCTGGACCAAGAGCTGTTGGTCGATCAGCCGCTCGAGCACTTGATGCTGCGCCTGCTTCTGTTGCCCCTCTGGGATGTTTCCCGCGCGCGTCAGCGCCTGATTGATCTGCTGCACCGTGACTTCGTCACCGTTCACCTTGGCTGCGACCTGACTGGCTGTCTTGTCGTCGCCTCCCGATCCGCAGCCCTGCAGGACGAGCGGGAAC
>Ga0326726_10005279_pt1 | contig 11720 bp, 3 predicted proteins | sample MHFenrmetagenome_2_FD_207603 | JGI IMG/M metagenome (GOLD analysis project Ga0326726, IMG submission 207603) | Lab enriched peat soil microbial communities from Michigan Hollow, Ithaca, NY, United States - MHF15MN | ecosystem: Environmental > Terrestrial > Soil > Wetlands > Peat | place: USA...
GAGGCTTCCGCTCGGCAACGGTCCTCAAGACTCACCCGAGTGGTATGTGGGTCAGCTCGGCGAGAATTTGCTCGCGCTCGTCGTGCACAGCGCTAGTCGCGAGGTCATCGAAGCGTGCGTCGCGAGTGTCGGCACGAGCCTGCGCGAACCCATCGTCGTCGGGGACGCGGAGTTTCGCCTCACGCCCTATGCCGGCGTCGGCATTCTCGGCGTCGATGCTTCCAATCCGCGCGTGCTGCTCGACCACGCGCGCGCCGCCGCCGCTGAAGCGCGCCGCGCGGCTTCCCAGAACGTCTTCTTCTTCAGCGATACGCTGCAATTGAAATCGCTCGCTCGCATCGACATCGCACGAGAGCTGCGAGACGCAATCGCGAGTCGAGCCATTCGTCTGCGCTACACGGGCAGGCACGACCTTCGGACCGGGCGCAAAGTCGCGTGGGTCGGATACGTTCGCTGGCTCCACCCGTTGCGCGGCGAGATTCGCCCGGCGGAGTTCTTACGCGTGGCGCAGACCACGGGCCTCGCGACGAGCCTGTCGCGCAGCGTGCTGGAGCACCTGCCGGAGGACTTCGCCGCGCTCAGCGCGCAATCGGATGCGGATGTGCGCATCTCCCTCGGCGCACTGCGCGATCACGTGCTCCACGAAGACTTCGTCGCCGATCTACACCATTTCCTGTCGGACGCTGGCGTGCCGCCCGAACGGTTCGAGCTGCGCGTCGCGGAGAAGGTGTTCGTTGCGCGCGACTGCGCCGATTTCCGTTCCCTGCATCGGCTCGGCGTGCAATTCGTCGTGGACGAGGTTGGGCGGGGCGCCGGCTCGCTGGCCTCGCTCGCTCGCGCACCGATCTGGGGTCTGCAGCTCGATCGCGCTTGGGTGTCCGCACTGCGCAGCGACGTGGTCGCGCACAACGTCTGTCGCGCGGGAATTGCCATCGCCGCGGCGCTCGGTCTCACGCCGATCGCCACCGGCGTCGATGACGAGCAACAGCGCGGCGCCCTCCTCCAGCTCGGCTGCCGGTATGGCATCGGCGATCTCTACGGCAGCCTGGACGCGGCGATGACCGCGCTCCCGCCCATGGCGGAGTCCGCGTAACCCGCACCGGCCCATCCCGCACGGGCCTCGTTTTACACCTGCGTTATGAGACCTGCGTCACAAAACGCGGGACATCGTCGCCGCCTGCACCAAGGCGTTCCTGGGCACGAACCCTTCAAATACGCACATCGTTCGTTGCGGTAAGAACAACATGCAAAAGCACCTACCCGCACCGAGCCCGTTGACCGGGCTCTTGATCGCGATGGCTGGGTTGACCACGGCTGCTGCGCAAGCCGAACCGCTGGGCTCCTACATCATTCAAGGCGCGACGCTGGACGCGGCGCGCACCGAGCTCAGCCGCGTCGGTGCCGAGCCGGAACGCGACCTCGACATCATCCATGCGGTCTCCGCACATCTCACGGAATCGCAGCTTGCTCGTTTGCGAGCGGATTCGAGCGTCCGTGTCTACGAAGACCGGGCCATCAGCACGCGGGGCACACTGCTCGGCGGCTTGCAGGACCTCGTCAACAACGCCAACACGACGCTGGCGCAAAACCCGTTGGTCAAGACCATGCAGACGGTTGCCGCACCCGTCGTCGCGGCCGTGGGTTGCAATCCCCTCCTGAGCGCGGTCACTTCTCCGGTCGTGGGCGCCACGACGAGCCTCCAGAACAGCACGGGTCTCGCCGCGCTGCCGTTGGTCTTCGAGACCAACTATCCCGCGATGATCGGCGCGGACAAGCTGCAGTGCTCCGGGGTCACCGGCCGCGGCGTCACTATCGCCGTACTCGATACGGGCCTCTGGCAGGACACGTTTCAGTTCTACGGTAACCGTATTCTCGCCTCGATCGACGTGACGAACGGCGGCTCTGGACGCGTGACGACGGACCCTTACGGGCACGGCACGCACGTCACGTCGATCGCCGCGAGCGGCGCACAGGCGCTGAACGGCGCCTATCAGGGCATCGCGCCGCAGGCGAACCTCGTGGAAGTCCGCGCGTTCGACGGTATGGGTGCCGGACGCTACGTCGACGTCATCGCTGGCCTGAACTGGATCGTGGCGAACCGCGTGAAGTACAACATCCGCGTGCTGAACCTGTCGTTCGGCGCGGAGCCTCAATCGTACTACTGGGACGACCCGCTGAACCAGGCGGTCATGGCCGCGTGGAAGGCCGGCATCGTCGTGGTCGTGGCGGCCGGCAACGACGGTCCGAGCCCGATGACGATCAACGTGCCGGGCAACGTGCCGTACGTGATCACGGTCGGCGCGCTGACGGACAGCGACACGCCGTACAACTTCGCCGACGATCGTCTCGCGTCGTTCTCGTCGACGGGCCCGACATATGAAGGCTTCGTCAAACCCGAGATCGTCTCGCCCGGCGGCCACATCAAGGCGTCGATGTCGAGCAGCAGCTATCTCTCCTTCATCGACCCGGGCTCCGTGGACGTTCTGCGGCAGCTCTTCACGATGTCGGGCACGTCGCAGGCCGCGGCCGTGACGTCGGGCGTCGTCGCGCTGCTGTTGCAAAACGACTCCTCGCTGACTCCCGATGCGATCAAGTGCCGGTTACTCGCGTCCGGGCGGCCCGCCGTGAAATCGAACGGCAAGCTCGCGTACAGCGTGTTCCAGCAGGGCGCAGGGCTCCTGAACGCGTACGACGCGGCGAACAGCTCGGCCGCCAACTGTGCGAACAACGGCCTCGACGTCGACGCCGACCTCGCGGGCACGAAACACTTCGGCGGCCCCGCGAATCAGGACGACGCCGGCAACTACTACGTCATGGACATGGGCAGCTCGACCTGGGGCGATCCGCTCGGCTCGGACGGCTACACGTGGTCACGTGGCTATCCGTGGGGCGAGGGCTACACGTGGAGCGAGGGCTACACGTGGAGCCGCGGTTATACGTGGAGCCGCGGTTACACGTGGAGCCGCGGCTACACCTGGTCGCGCGGTTACACGTGGAGCCGCGGGTACACCTGGAGCCGGAGCCTGACGTGGTGGAACGCGCCGCCCGTCAATCCCCCTTCGACGAAGCCCGCGTCGATCGCGACCTGGGTGCCGAACCAGTAGCGGGAGTGTGACGCAGTTCCGGCTCGACGGCCCCGGCCTCTGGCCTGATTCCGAACGGCGATCAACGCGCCTCTGACGGCGCTTGCGGATACTCCACGAGTGACACCAAATGAACGATCGAGCGGCGGGCGACGGGCGCGCCTGACCGTTGCATTGCTGTCCATGCTCGGGGCGTCGGTCGCTCAAGCCGACGGCCCGCCGCTCGTTTTGGAACATCTGACGACGTCCGACGGGTTGCCGCAGGCAACCGTGATGACGACGCTGCAGGACTCGCAGGGCTTCGTCTGGCTCGGCACCGAAGACGGACTCGTGCGCTATGACGGGCACGAGCTGTACCGCTACGCACGCTCGCGCACGGAGTCGGGCTCGCTGCCCGGCAACTACGTGTGGCAGATCGTCGAAGACGCACATGCCGACCTCTGGATCGCGACCAACGATGCCGGCGTCGCGAAATGGAATCGCCGCACAGACAGTTTCACGAGCTATCGGCACGACCCGAACGACGCGAGCTCGCTTGCCAGCGACAGCGTTCGCACGGTGCTCATCGACGCGCGTGGGTACGTCTGGATCGGCACGTTCGACGCGGGGGTCGACGTGCTCGACCCGTCATCGGGCCGTATCGAGCATCTGCGTTACGACGCGAACGATCCCGCCTCGCTCGGCAGCGATCGGGTTTCGGCACTCACGCTCGATCGCGCAGGTGACGTCTGGATCGGGACGGACAGGGGATTGAATCGCTGGCGCTCCGACACGCGCACGCTGGTTCGCGTCGGCCCGCCCGCCGGCGACGCGCTTTCGCTCAGCGACAAGAAGATTTCCGCCGTGCTCGAGGATCAGACGGGCGCGCTCTGGATCGGCGGAGCGTTGAACGCGGGGCTCGTGCGCATGGATCGCGACGGCCGCGTCCTCGAGACGTTCCGTCACGACCCGCATAATCCGGCCTCCCTCGGCAGCGACGACGTGCGCGCCATTCTCGAGGACCAGGCGGGACGCTTGTGGGTCGGCACGGCGGACGGGCTCGCACTGCTCGACCGTTCGACGCGTGCGTTCAGCCACTACCGCCACGACGCGAACGACGGCGCGTCGCTGCGCGATTCATTCGTGATGTCGTTGTATCAGGACCGCGACGGGCTCGTCTGGGTCGGCACGCGAACCGGCGGCGTCAGCCGCTGGAGCCCTCGCAGCTGGGAGCTCGGCGGGCGTCGCCCGGCCTGGCTGGAGAACCAGTCCGTCACGGCCTTTGCGGACGCTGCCGACAACAACGTGTGGATCGCCTCGCTCGCCGCCGGGCTGGTGCGCTTCGACGCCGCCACCGGTATTGCCACGCCTCTCAGTAAACTCGTCGGCCGCGAGAACCCGCTCGGCGACGGGCCCGTGACGTCGCTGAAGCAGGATCGTCGCGGGGCGCTATGGATCGGCACGATCGGGCACGGGCTCAAAGTACTGACGCCGGACGGCCGCATCGAGTCGATTCCCGTGCGGCCCGGCGATTCGCATTCGCTCGCCGTCGACGGCGTGCAGAGCATTCTCGAGTCGCGCGGCGGCGAGATCTGGATCGGCACGTTCGACGGCGGCGTAAACGTCCTCGACCCCGCCACGCGGACCGTTCGCCAGCTTGCCTTTGGTTCCGCCGCCGGTGAGGTCAGCGCGCCGAACGTGACGGCGATGGTCGAGGACACGCACGGCAATCTCTGGCTTGGGACGATAGGCGGCGGGCTCGATCTTGCGCGCGCCGACGGCACCGTGTTGAAGGTGTTCCGCAACGATCCGGCCAATCCGGCGACACTGCCCGCCAACACGGTGTACGCGCTCGCGGTCGACGGTGACGGACACGTATGGGTCGCGACCGACGGCGGAGGGCTCGCACGCGTCGTCGATTCCAGCGCGGCGCCGGATGCGATCGAATTTCAGGTCCTGTCGCGCGCCGACGGTCTTTCGAGCGACACGCTGTGGGGCATCGTGCCGGATGCCCGTGGCCGGCTCTGGCTGAGCGGCAACGCCGGGCTCATGCGGCTCGATCCCGAGACGCGCGCCGTCAAGACGTATCACCGCGAGCACGGGCTGCAGGGCGAGGAATTCTCGTTCGGCGCGGCCTTTCGCCTGCGCGACGGGCGCGTGTGCTTCGGCGGCCCCGGCGGCTTCAACATCTTCGATCCGGCGACGCTGTCGGAGAACGCGCAGCCGCCGCGCGTAGCGCTGACGAGCATCGAGGTGCTCGGCGTGCGGGCCACAGGCGACACGCCTTTCTGGTTGCGCGACCGCGTGTCGCTCGACTATCGCGGCACGATCGTCTCCCTCGACTTCGGAGTGCTGGACTTCACGTCGCCGGCGCACAACCGGCTCGCCTACCGCATGACGGGCTTGACCGACGACTGGATCGATCTCGGAGCCCAGCGCCGCGTCACGCTCACGAACCTGGATTCCGGCGATCACGTGCTCGAGGTGCGTGCGGCGAACGCGGATTCCGTCTGGAGCACGACACCGCTGAAGCTCACGATCCACCGCGATCCCGCGCCCTGGGCTTCCCCGCTCGCCTATGCGATCTACGCGCTCGCATTGCTCGGGTTCGCCGCGCAGCGAATTCATCGCCACCGGCGGAAGTTCCAGGAGATGGTTGAAGCGCGAGAGCGCCTCGAGTCCGAAGTGCAGCTGCGCACCCGGGAGCTTCGCGAAAGCAACCAGCAGCTCGCCGAAGCCGCACAGGCGAAAAGCGACTTCCTCGACCGCATGAGCCACGAGCTGCGCACACCGATGAACGGCGTAGTGGGAATGACGGAGCTCCTGACGCGCACGACGCTGTCGCCGACGCAGTCCCATCTCACCAAGACGATCCGTTCGTCGGCGCAGATCCTGCTCCAGATCGTCAACGACCTGCTCGATCTGTCGAAGATCCGCGCCGGGAAAGTCGCACTCGAGAAGCTGCCGATCGACGTTGCGCAGATCCTCGAGGAGTGCACAACCATGTTCGCAGGTGCGACGGACAACAAAGGCATCGAGCTGATCGCCTGCCCGCCTGCGCCTGCGCAGCGTGTGCTGCTCGGCGACCCGCTACGCGTGCGCCAGGTGCTCATGAATCTCGTCGGCAACGCCGTGAAGTTCACCGAGCGCGGCGAAGTGGTCGTTCGCGCTGACGTCGAATCAACCGAGCGCGACCGTGCGACCGTGCGTCTCACCGTCGCCGACACGGGCATCGGCATGGACACGACGGCCATGGGCAAGATCTTCGAGCCGTTCGCGCAGGCGGACGAGACCACGACGCGCCGGTTCGGAGGCACGGGCCTGGGGCTCGCGATCTGCCGCGAGCTCGCCGACCTCATGGGCGGCCGCATCACGGTCGAGAGCCAGCCCGGCGTGGGCTCCACTTTCCAGCTATCGCTGCCGCTCGCCGTGGGCGACGCGATCGCGCAGCCCGACGCACCGCTGCCGCGGCGAACCGTGCGGATCCACACGCGTCGGCCTTCGCTCGCGGAATCCATCGGGCGCCACGCGGCGGCACTCGGTCTTACGGTGCTGCCGGCGGACTCCGACGTCGTCGAAGCCGATCTCGTGGTCGTCGACGCAACCACGCGTCCGAGCACGCTCGCGGCGGTGCTCACCTCGCAAAGCGCGACGCAGCCGCCGCTCGTGGTGATCGCAACCTCCGCCGACGTCGAATCGCGCGCGCTGCGGCTGCTCGTGCCCGAACCGCAGATCGTCCTCAAGCCCGCCCACGGCACCGCACTGCGCGAGGCCTTCGCCGCGGCGCTCGGCACCGAAGCCGCGGCCGAGCCCGCGAAGCCGGTGCGCGCGCCGACCGGGCCGTTGAAGGCCCACGTGCTGCTCGTCGAGGACGAGGCCGTGAACGCGGCGGTCGCGGAAGGCTATCTCGAGGCTCTCGGCTGCACGTCGACGTGGGTCACCAGTGGCGCGGAGGCCGTCGCCTGCGCGGCCGCGGAACACTTCGACTTGATCCTGATGGACTTGAGCATGCCGGACATGGACGGCTTCGCGACGACAGCGCTCATTCGGCGGCAACAAGGCCGTGCCGCGGACACGCATCGCGCGAAGGCTCGCACCCCGATCATCGCGCTGACGGCGCACGATGCAGTGCGCTATCGCGACAGATGCCTCGCCGCCGACATCGACGACATCCTGAGCAAGCCCTATACCTTGGACGACTTCAGGCGCGTGCTGCGGCAGTGGCTCCGCTCGACCGAGACACCGCGCGCTCCCGTCGCCCCCGGGGCGGAGCCCGCGGCCGCATCGGGTCCGGCTGCGCTCGATAGTATCGATACGAATGCCGCTGCGGCGCTGCGCAAGCTCGGCGGCAAGCAAGCAGACCTCTACTCGACGCTCGTCGACTTGTTCCGCACGAGCTCGACGCAGTCGCTTGCGGAGCTCAACGCCGCCTTCGAAGGAGACGATCTGCCGGCGGCTGCCGCCGTGTGTCACAAACTTGCGTCGGCTGCGGCCAACGTGGGCGCACTCGCGTTCGCGCACGGCGTGAAAGAGCTGGAGCGGCATGCATTGGCCGGCGATCGCGAGCGCGCGCGCGAGCTCCGTGACGCGCTGTGCGAGGCGCACCGGCCGCTCCTCGAAGCGCTGCGAGGACAACGTCTGCGAGCGACCGCATGAGCAACGAGACTCCAAAGAAGAGCGTCGCCATCATCGCGGACGATGAGGATCTCGGCCGCCTGCTGCTCGGCGAATCGGTAACGGCGGCCGGACTCGAGAGCCTTGCGTTCGCCGATGGCGCCGCCGCGCTCGATGCGGCACTGAAGAACGACGTCGCAATCGTGTTGCTCGACGTCGACATGCCGGTGATGAACGGCAACGAGGTCTGCCGACGCCTGCGGGCCGAGCCCCGCTTCGGCAGCACACCGATCGTCATGGTGACGGGGCACGACGATTCGGATGCGATCCGCCGCGCTTTCGAGGCCGGCGCGACGGACTTCGTGGCGAAGCCCGTCAACTGGGCCCTGCTACCGCATCGCTTGGAATACATCCTGCGCAACGCCACAGCGGCCGGGCATATCGAGCGGCTCGCGTACTACGACACGTTGACGGGGCTGCCCAACCGGCAGCGCTGCATCGATCTCATGGGCACGCTGTTCGAGACCGCCGCGCGGGCGCACGAGCAAGTGGCCGTCATCTATCTCGACCTGAACAGCTTCAAGCGCGTGAACGACACCTTCGGTCATTCGGTCGGCGACGAGGTGCTGCGCACCGTCGCGGGCCGCCTCACGAGCACGATCGCGAGCTTCGCCGCGCAGCACCCGCGCGTCGTGGTTGCGCGCTTCGGCGGCGACGAGTTCATCATCGTCTTGCGGCACGCGCAGGCTCGCGAAGTCGGCGTACAGATCGCGACGGCTTGCAACGAGGCCTTCGAAGAACCGATCGCCTACGACTCGCTCGAGTTCTACTCGGCGCCGAGCATAGGCATCGCCGTGTACCCGGACGACGGCCAGGACGTCACCACCGTCCTCAAGCACGCCGACACCGCGATGTATCATGCGAAATCCGGCGCCTCGGGGCCGATCGCACTCTACGCGCCGGCCATGAGCAGCCGCCTGCGCGACTGGTTGGATCTCGAGGCGCGGCTGCGCCGTGCCGTGCACGACGACCTGCTGACCCTGATGTTCCAGCCCAAGTTCAACCTCGAAGAAGACCGAGTCGTGGGCGTCGAAGCTCTGCTGCGCTGGTGCGACGAAGAGTACGGCGACATCTCTCCGGCGCGCTTCGTCGAAATCGCGGAGGACAGCGGCCTGATCCTCGACATGAGCCGATGGGTCGTACGCGCCGCGTGCCGGCAGGCGCGCCAATGGCTGGACCGCGGCGTCCGGATTCCGGTGGCCATCAACTGCTCCGGCAAGGAGCTCTTGCACGGCGACCCCGCCGGCGTGATCGAGACCGAAGCCGCCGCTGCGGGAGTACCAACCTCGCTGATCGAGGTCGAGATCACCGAATCACTGCTGGTGAAGGACTCGATGACCGTGAAGAACATGCTGCAACGATTCCGGCAACTCGGTTGCCGCATCGCGCTCGACGACTTCGGCACCGGCTATTCGTCGCTTGCCTACATCACTCGTTTTCCGCCGGACCGCATCAAGATCGACAAGGCCTTCGTCCGCGACGTGGACCGCTCGGCCGGCGACGCCGCCATCGCAAACGCGATTCTGTCGCTGGCGCAAGGCTTGAACCTGACCGTGACCGCGGAAGGCGTCGAGCGCCCGGGCCAGCTCGAGTGGCTGCGCGCGCGCGGGTGCCACGAGGTCCAAGGATTCCTGCTGTCCGGGCCGCTGACGCCGGCGGATTTCGAACGGCGCTTTCTTGCGCAAGACGCCGCACAAACGCAAACGGCGGAGACCCCGCAAGGCACGCGGCGACGCGACCGCGGCTAGCCGGAGGCGAGCCCGTTGCTCGTGCCCGCGGCGGGCTACGAAGGCGAGTGTTGCAGCTCGCGCGGCGGCTTCGCGTCGCCCGCCTGCAGCACGCGCACACGCGGCACTTGTGGCGTGGGCGAGAAACGCGTCGCGAGCTTGCGGCACAGCACGTAGAACAGCGGCGTGAAGACGAGGCCGAACACCGTCACGCCGATCATGCCGAAGAACACGCCCACGCCGAGCGCCTGCCGCAGCTCGGAGCCCGCTCCGGTGGCGAACGCGAGCGGAATCACGCCGAAGATGAACGCGGCCGACGTCATCAGGATCGGTCGCAGGCGCGTCTTCGCCGCGGCGATCGCGGCATCGACGCTGTTCAGGCCGTGCTCCTCGCCCTGGCGAGCGAACTCGACGATCAGGATCGCGTTCTTGGCCGCGAGCCCGATCAGCACCACCATGCCGATCTGCGTCAGGATGTTGTTGTCGAGACCGCGCAGATTGACGCCGAGAATCGCGGCCAGCAGGCACATCGGCACGATCAGGATCACGGCGAGCGGCAGCGTCAGGCTCTCGTACAGCGCCGCGAGAAAGATGAACACGAACACCACGCCGAGCGCGAACGCGAGGCCGCCGGCGTTGCCCGACAGTCGCTGTTGATACGCGAGCCCGGTCCACTCGAAGGTCATGCCTGCGGGCAATGTCTCGCGTGCAATGCGCTCCATCGCGGCCATCGCTTCGCCCGACGAATGGCCGGCCGCGGTGTCGCCCTGGATGTCGGCCGCGGGGTACAGGTTGTAGCGAGGCACGCGATACGGTGCGGTGGCGGGCACCAGCTTGGCGATCGCGTTGATCGGCACCATGGCGCCGGACGTCGAGCGCGTCTTCAGTTGCCCCACCCATTCCTCGTCCTGGCGATAACTCGCATCGCCCTGTGCGATGACCTGGAACGTGTGGCCGAGCATGTTGATGTTGTTGACGTACGTGCCGGCGAGATAGGTCTGCAGCGTGCCGAACACGTTGCGCACCGGCACGCCGAGCATCTCGGCTTTATCGCGGTCGATGACGGCGTCGAGCGTCGGGTTGCGCGTGTTGAAGTTGCTGAACGCCTGCGAGATGGCCGGGTCCTTCAGCGCCGCTTCGGTGAGCTGCTGCACGGCTTCCTCGAGCGCTCGGTAACCGAGCCCGCCGCGATCCTCGACCATCATCTGGAAGCCGCCGGCGTTGCCCATGCCGCGCACCGACGCCTGGTTCACGACGCGGATCTCGCCCGCCGTGATGCCGGCAAGTCGCTTGCGGAGCTCCGCGGAGATCACGGCCAGCGTCTGACCCTTCGGGATGCGCTCCTCGAACGGGTCGAAGATGGCCCAGATCTGGCCCGCGTTCGTCGCATTCGTGAAGCTGCCGCCGTCCATGCCGGCATACACGGAGGCCGACGACACTCCGGGTGTGCCGAGAACGATCGGAATGATCTGCTGCACGACCGCGTCCGTGCGTGCGAGGCTCGTACCGGGCGGCATCGTGAGCGAGACCGCAACGTCGTTTTGGTCCTGGGCGGGCACGAAGCCGCGCGGCGTATCGACTACGCGCCAGACGGTGAGCACCACGAGGCCCGCGTACAGCGTGATCAGCATCGCGCGGTGGCGTAACGCCGCGCCGGTGAAGCGCGCATATCCGCCCGAAAGACGCTCGAGCCAGCTGTTCGCGCCTTCGGCGAGCGCGTGCAGGCGCGCGCCGATGCGCGTGCGCGACGGCGTGGCGTCGTGCGGCGTCAGGATCACGGCCGCCAGCGCCGGCGACAGCGTGAGCGAGACGAGCAGCGAGATCACCGTGGCCGAGGCGATCGTCAGCGCGAACTGCTTGTAGAACTGCCCCGCGATGCCGCCCATGAACGCAGTCGGCACGAACACGGCCACGAGCACGAGCGCGATACCGATCAACGCGCCGCCGCACTCGTCCATCGTGAGGTGCGCGGCGTCGCGTGGCGCCATGCCGGCACGGATGTGCCGTTCCGCGTTCTCGACGACGACGATCGCGTCGTCGACGACGATGCCTATCGAGAGCACGAGGCCGAACATCGACAGGTTGTTCAGCGAGAAGCCGAACGCCGACATGATCGTCAGCGTGCCGATCAGCGACACCGGAATCGCGAGCAGCGGGATCACGGCCGTGCGCCAGCGCTGCAGGAACAGCATGACGACGATGACCGCGAGGATCATGGCCTCGAGCAGCGTCTCCTGTACCGCGTCCACGGCCGCGC
>Ga0326726_10005280_pt1 | contig 11717 bp, 6 predicted proteins | sample MHFenrmetagenome_2_FD_207603 | JGI IMG/M metagenome (GOLD analysis project Ga0326726, IMG submission 207603) | Lab enriched peat soil microbial communities from Michigan Hollow, Ithaca, NY, United States - MHF15MN | ecosystem: Environmental > Terrestrial > Soil > Wetlands > Peat | place: USA...
AGCCGTCACCGTATAGGTGCCCGGCGATGCCGGAGCGCTGTAGGTGATGGCATTGCCGGAGCCGGATAATATCGTTCCTCCGCTGGCTGTCCAGGTGACGGCAGTGTTCGTAGTGTTTGAAACACTGGCGTTGAAGTTCGTCTGCTTGCTGCAGGTTAACGAGACTGTGCTGGGGCTGACCACAACCCCTACCACGGGTGCGGCCGCCACCGTCACTGTCGCCGACGCTTTTTTCGTTGCATCGGCAACACTGGTTGCGGTGACGGTATACGTGCCGGAATTCGCCGGCGCCGTATACGTGACGGAGTTTCCGGATACCGCAATAGTGCCGCCCGTTACCGCCCAGGTCACAGCGGTGTTGCTGGCGTTGGTCACGGTCGCAGTAAAGCTGCCGCTGGCGTTGGCAGCCAGGGAAGCCGTGCTGGGGGTGACGGAAATCCCGACCGCAGGGGTCACGGCCGTTGACGCTGGCATGAAAACCACGTCGACCCAATAATTAGAGGCGCGCCAGTTCTGGGTGGGGAACCGGCTCGTCGATCCATACGCATAGACGCCGTTGGAGCCGCTGGTTCCAGCGCGCACGGCGTGAAGCGGCGGATTATCAACGCCCGCGTTGGCGAAGTAATTCTGGTCGTCCGAGTAGTGACCGTAACGGGTGTGGTACGAGGCCACGTATACGGTGTTGGCGGCGATGGCCACCGGGGCAGCGAACTTGACTTGCTGCCATCCCGAGACGGTCTCGCTGGTGAACGTAGCCGACGCCAGGAGCGTTCCCGTGCTCGACCACAGATTACCTACATGCGAGCCGGTGTTGTTGCCCGCCTTGTAGAAACGGATACCGGTGATGACGCCACTGACATCACTTTTGAACTGCACACCCAGTTCTACCGGGCTGTCCGCCCCTTCATCCATGGTGGCCGGGATTGCGGTGGGAGGCCAGATCGTCGCAACGCTCGAAGGCGCAGGAGCGGATGACGGTGCGGTATACGTGTAGCGCTGAACCAAAGAATTACCACGCGAAGTCACCGATACGAGCTTGACATACAGCGCGCGGCCGTCCTGCGGGATATTCCCGACCGCCACAGAAGTATTTGTGCCGAGATCTGCGGAATAAATGTCGCTGCCGTCGTAGGAAGACCCGACTGCGAGCCTGTAGTCGGCAATGCGGGTTCCGGCAGACCAGGCAAACGTGACGGTTGTACCGGTGAGAGTGGAACCAGGAGGCGGTGACTGCATGCTTGCGACGGTCGCCGCCAACAGCGGCGTGCCGGACACAAGGAGCAGAATCAGAATAGTTAAAATGAGTGGACTTTTATTGCGCGTGTCGATGGAGGGAGACGATGTCGACATGATCATCCTTCGAGACCAACCTGCGGCTCAGAAAAGCAAGCAACCGCGCTCGATCTCTTAATCCGCGATTCGCGGTTTATTTATGAGTGCGTGAGTAGGGTGAATCGTGGAGGCAGTCTCCGCAATATTCCGCAGGGTCATGGGCCGCTCGGGGCGGGGCCATGTACTCGTGGTGTATCCCGCAAAACGCCCGTCCAGAGCCGGTTTTCACCGGGGTGAAATACGCACGCGCATTTGCACCCCGGCCTTTCGTTAGTGTCACCGCGCGTTCGCTTGGGACCCGACCCAGCCCTCAACGTCTTCGAAAGATATGAAGTGAGCAACGACCGGCGCTTTGCCGGTGGCCGCCTGCGGCGTTACACTGATTTGGCTTTCTGAGTTCCTTAACAGCCGCGGCAGATTACGGAGGGTACTGTGCCCGTAAACAGTGATGTGCGCTTGGGGAAGGGCGTGAGGATATTTCAACCTGAACTGGTCAATCTGTACGGTTGTTCCGTGGGCGACGACAGCAAGATTGGTGCGTTCGTCGAGATTCAAAAAAACGCCACCATTGGCGCAAAGTGCAAGATTTCATCGCACACGTTTATCTGCGAAGGTGTCCACATCGAAGACGAAGCATTCATCGGTCACGGAGTCCTGTTCATCAATGACCGGTACCCTCGCGCGACTGCCAGCGGACAACTGCAGACCGAGGCCGACTGGCAGGTCGTCCCAACCTACATTCGCCGGGGAGCTTCGATCGGAAGCGGCGCCGTGATCCTGTGTGGCGTAACGATCGGAGAGCGAGCACTGGTCGGCGCCGGAGCGGTGGTCACGCGCGATGTCCCGGCAGGAGCTACCGTCAAGGGAGTGCCGGCGCGGATCGCCGCCATGAGCGCCGCGCGCGAGTAGTTCTCGGGAAATCCTGCATCCTGGTCGCGAAAGCTACAACCCAGGACCACGCCGCACAGCGTTTTCGCTCCACCATGCTCAGGTTGTCGCTGGTGGAGGATGGAGACCAGCCTTCTTGACGACAAGCAAGAAAACGGGCGGGTGATAATGCCCGCCCGTTCTCTTTCAGTTCTTAGTCGTCATCACTAGTTCCACGGCTGTGAAAAGATGCCCAACGTGGGGATGGTGACACCCGAACGTACGCCGGCATCGGCGGCATCATCGGGATAATGGGTAGCCACCCCGGCTTCATGCAACACCGTCGTCCACGTATCCACTTTGCCCTGATTGTCGCCAAGGCCGGGCCCGGTGATTTTCGGAGTTGCATACTCGGCATGGTTGTTCATCTGATTGATGTCGGTGACGTTGATGCACGTCTCGTAGGCGTACGCGCAGCCGGTCACATTCGGGATGGACACATTGCCGGCAACGTAAGCGGTCGTGAGGCTGGTGTTGTGTTGTACCAGCACGATGCTGTTGCGGGCATAGCCGGAACTGCCGTTGTACAGGTTCGACACGATGTTTTCGTAACCCCGTCGGTCTCAAAATACGTGCCGAATTTGCCCCAGTCTTCAACCACGTTGTAGCGAACGTCTCCGATGACGCCCAAGTCGCGGGTGGTGCCGCTGGTGCAGCAGTCACCGCCGCCATTAAGGAGAGGGTTTCTGCCGTTCACCTGGTTATTGAAATAGATGTTGTGGTGAATGGAAACCTGGCGGGCGTCGTACTTGACCAAGGAGCCGCCCGATCCGGCAGTGACATTGGCATTGATGTTCCACGACAAGGTGATGTTGTAAGAACTCTCGGTGACATCGATGTTGCCATCGCCCGAGTTACTGATCGAGTTGTGGTCGATCACGATGTCGTGCGCGCCCTGTGCGATCTGGAAGCCGTCGCCGCCGCAATCCCGCAAACGCAGGCCTTGGACGACGATGTTATTTCCCGGCCCCCAGATATCGAAGCAGTCGTTAATGCCGCTGGAACTGACGGTGATACCGGGCGAAGGGGCTGAAAACCCGTCCACGGTCACGTTGGCCCCTTTGAACACCAGTGGAGACGAGAGGTGAATGGTTCCGGCAACGGAGAACCGGATAGTGCGGTTGCTGCCCAGCGCGGCCCGGAGTGAGCCCGCTCCGCTGTCATTCAGGTTGGTGACAGTCACCACCGCTTGTCCCGCTCCACCCTTGACATTGGCGCCATACCCTTCAAACCCGGCGGAGGGCCCGGTTGGAGGCGGGGCGGTCACCGCAACGCTGGCCGTCGCTGTCTTGGTTGGGTCCGCCACACTGGTTGCACTTAAGGTGTACGAGCCGGGGCTAGGCGGCGCGGTGTAAGTGACGGTGTTACTCGAGCCGGAGACCGTGCCGCCGGTGGTCTTCCAGGTAACGGCGGTGTTGGTTGTGTTGCTGACGCTGGCCGTAAAGTTGGTACTGGCGCTCGTCTCCAACGAGGCCGTACTCGGGTTAATCGCGATGGAAACCGGCGCCGGCAATGCCGTGACGTTTACCGTCGCTGACGCCTGCTTGCTGGGATCGGCGACGCTGGTCGCGGTCACGGCGTAGGTGCCGGCCGTGGACGGGGCGATATACGTGATCGTGTTACCGGAGCCGGAAATCGCGCCTCCGCTGGTCGTCCAGGTCACCGCCGTGTTGCTCGTGTTGAGAACGGTCGCCGTGAAGCTGGTCGTGCCATTGCTGGTTAGCGAAGCCGTAGTGGGGCTAACGGCAACCGCCACCGTGAGCGCTGCGCTTACGGTCACTGTGGCCGACGCTTTCTTAGTCGGGTCGGCTGCGCTGGTTGCGGTGACCGTATACGTGCCCGAAGTCGCCGGCGCAGTGTACGTGACCGTACTGCCGGTTCCCGTAATCGTTCCGCCGGTCGCCGACCATGTCACCGCGGTGTTGCTGGTGTTGCTGACCGTCGCGGTGAAGCTGCCAGTGGCGTTGACGAGCAGCGAAACCACAGACGGATTCAGAGAAATTCCAACCGGTGAACTCGCGACCGTCGCGGGGACGAAGGCGACGTCCACCCAGTAGTTCGAGGAATCCCAGTCTTGATCAGGGAATTGGCTCGTTGGGCCGTACGCAAAGACGCCGTTGTAGCCGTTGGTCCCGGCGCGCAAGGCATGAAGCGGCGGATTATCAACGCCGGAGTTGGCGAAGTAATTCCGATCTTCCGAGTAGTGGCCGCTATTGACGTGATAGGAGGCCACGTACACGGTATTGGCAGTGATGGCCACGGGGGCGGCGAAATTCACCTGCTGCCATCCCGCGGCGGTCTCGTCGCTGAAGGTAGCCGACGCCAGCAGCGTTCCCGTGCTCGACCACAGATTACCGACATGCGGGCCGGTGTTGGTGCTCGCCTTGTAGAAGCGGATACCGGTGATGAGGCCGTTGACGTCGCTCTTGAACCTCACGCCTAGTTCCACCGGGCTGTCCCGGCCGCTATCAACTACGGTCGGCACTGCCGAGAGCGGCCAGATCGTCGATGCGACCATACTGGTTGTAGGAGCTGGGGCTGTAGGGGCGGTATACGTGTAGTTTTCCACCCACACGCTGCGCCGCCAGGACGTCGATGTGAGTGTCACGTACACGCTGCGACCGTCTTGGGGCACATTTGTAACCGTAGCCGATGTGTCCTGCTCTAGGTCGGCGTAGTAGATGTCCGTTGCACCGGGGGAAGAGCCGACCCCGAGTTGGTAGTCAACGATTTGATCTCCGGTGGACCATGAGAATGTGACCGTCGTGCCGGTAAGAGTGGAACCAGGATCCGGGGACTGCATGACCGCGGGCGTCGATGCCCAAGCGGGGGCGGAGGCAATGATTACGATCAATATTGATGAAATGAGGAGAGAGTTGAGAAAGGAGTTCTTCGGATCCATTGTCACCTGCGTAACGTAGAAGTACAAAGTGGCGTGATCACGAATAGCACGTCCTCGGAACAGAATTTCAGCGGATTCACGAATTGCGGTCTTTTGATTGCGTTCCTAGGTGGAATTGCTGACCTAATCTACGCAGTTCACCTCAGGTCCAGCGAATTGTGCTGACCGCCGGACGTGGCCAAACGACCGTCCAGAGCCAGTTTTCATGGCTCGGAAAAATTGGGGCTGAACGACTCTGCGCGAATTGACAGAAAGGCTTTTCCTCGAATCGGAACCTTATAAAGGCAATGTTGCCGCGTTCTGACGCACACGCCTTCGGACAAATTCCTGCGAGCCATGGCCACCTGGGTATTGGCGCAGCCTCGTCGAAAATGGTACTTTGTTGGCACGCCAACCAATCGAACGTGCTTGATGGATGCACCACCTTCGGGGCGCAAAGCGGGCGGGACTGCAACGTGGCGGACCGTATTGCTTGGTATCCTGTGCAGCGGAATATTTCTGCACTTCGCCCTCAGGAAAGTGCATCTTGCCGAGAGTTGGGCCGTGCTTGCTCAGTTGCGATTCTCCGCCCTCTTGCTGCCGATCTCAGCTAGCGTCACGAGCTTGGCGTTACGCGGATGGAGGTGGCAACAGATCTTCCCGCCAGAGGCGCGCCCGAGCTGCTGGACCAGCACGCAGATCCTGGTGGTCAGCACCGCGATCAACAATGTTGTGCCTGGGCGCGGGGGAGACTTGGCACGGTGCCTGTTGGTCTCCGAGCGAATTTCTCTGGTGGGCGTTAGCTTGGCGCTGGCGACGCTTGCGGTGGAAAAGATCGTTGATGGCTTCGCATTACTCGCCGTCGTCCTGCTGTCCTGCCTGGTGTTGGGACCGCCGCATTGGGTGTGGCACCTGGGGGTAGCGGCGGGCGTCGTGTTGGGCGGTGCGGCGCTGATCCTGTTGTTATTGGCGTGTCGCTGCACTTGGCTGATCGGCGCTGTTGACGGCGTGCTACGACGATGGCGGCTGGCTCGTTGTGCGCGTTTGATCCGGCAGTTGTTGGTGGGATTGGCGGAAGGACTGGGTGTGTTGCGGTTTCCGCGCCAAATCGCGGTAGTCGGATTGCTGACCGTGGCGATCTGGATTGCCGAGGCGGCCTTGATCCTGGGGTGTGCGCGCGCGCTGCACGTCACAATTTCGCCATTGCACTGTGTCGTTGTCTCGGCGGTTTTGGGTTTGGGTTTGATGATCCCGGCGGCGCCTGCTGCGGTCGGAACCTACGAGTTCTTTGCTGTGAGCGCCATGCGGCTCGTGGCGGTGCCATCCGCCAGTGCGCTGGCAGTGACCGTGTTACTGCACGTATGGGTTCTGGCGACGACGACGGCAGCCGGCCTGATGCTGGGTGGATCACCGCTCGTCATGCGACGATTTCGGGTTTCACAGCGCGACAGGTCTGAATTGTCCGCAGTACCTGCCGGTGTATCCGAGAAGTAACTGCGGTAACTTTGTCGGGACGGCGAGAATGGGTAAGCTGGCAAGACAGATTTAATGCTCCGCGCATCGCGGGGAGATAACGGGGGAAAAATTGCGGGACAAGCGCATTTTGATTACCGGAGGCGCCGGCTTGGTCGGGTCGCACATCGCGGACCTGGCGGTGAAATCGGGCGCACGAGAGATTGTGATTCTCGACAATTTTGTTCGCGGACGGCGCGAAAACCTTGCCTGGGCCATGGCGAACGGTTCGGTCACGGTCATTGAGGGAGACATTTGCGACCGCGAACTCTTGTCGGACGTGACTGAGGGCATCGACGTGCTGTTCCATGAGGCCGCCATCCGCATCACCCAGTGTGCCGAGGAACCAAGGCTCGCGTTGCAGGTTCTTGCTGACGGCACCTTCAACGTCCTGGAAGCAGCCGTCAAGGCGAAGGTCAAAAGAGTAGTTGCGGCATCGTCCGCATCCGTGTACGGATTGGCGGATGAATTCCCCACTCCGGAGCGCGCGCACCCCTACGGCAACCGCACCTTCTACGGCGCGGCGAAAGTTTTCAACGAAGGCATGCTGCGCAGCTTCAATGAGATGTATGGGCTGAACTATGTCGCGCTGCGCTACTTCAACATCTATGGCCCGCGGATGGACATACACGGCCTGTACACGGAGGTGTTGATCCGCTGGATGGAACGCATTGCGAATGGCCAGCCACCCCTGATCCTGGGCGACGGAAAAACGACTATGGACTTCGTGTACATCGAGGATGTGGCGCGCTCCAATATCCTGGCAGCGCAGGCCGGCGTTAGCGACCGCGTATTCAATGTCGCGAGCGGCGTCGAGACCAGCTTGAACCAGTTGGCCACCACGCTGCTCAAGGTCATGGGATCCACGCTGAAGCCGGAGTACGGTCCGGAACGCAAAGTGAATGCGGTTTCACGACGGCTCGCCGACGTCAGCGCTGCCCGAAAGCTACTTGGATTTGAAGCGGAAGTTTCGGTGGAGGAAGGGTTGCGTCGATTGGTCGAATGGTGGGAAGCGGAGCGGCTCGCTGCGAAGGTGACCCATGCCTGAAGCGCCGCTGATTCCGATTATCCGGCCAACCCTTGGCGAAGCCGAAGCTGAAGCGGTGCGCCGCGTGATACTTTCCGGGTGGGTGACGCAGGGGCCTGAGGTCGCCGCCTTCGAGAAGGATTTTGCCGCCTACGTTAATGCTTCGCACGCCTGTGCGGTCTCCAATTGCACCACGGCCATTCATCTCGCCCTCCGGGCGGTGGGCGTCGCCCGCAACCACGAGGTCATCACCGTTTCTCATTCATTCATTGCCACTGCCAACGCGGTGCGCTATTGCGGCGCTGTTCCGGTCTTTGTGGACATTCAGCCGGACATGCTGAACATGGATCCCGCCCTCATTGAGCGCGTGATCACTTCACGTACCCGCGCCATCTTGTGTGTGCACCAGGTAGGCATGCCATGCGACCTGGCAGCCATCGCCGGCGTCGCTCGAAAACACGAGTTACCTTTGGTCGAGGATGCCGCATGCGCGATCGGAAGCGAGATTCTGTGGGAAGGCAATTTTGAAAGGATTGGCCGGCCCCACGGCGATATCGCTTGCTTTTCGTTCCATCCCCGGAAGCTCGTCACCACCGGGGACGGCGGTATGTTGACAACTTCAAATCCGGCTTGGGACAAGCAATTCCGGCGGTGGCGTCAGCACAGCATGTCGGTCCCAGACACGGTACGACACGGCTCGGCGCAAGTCGTATTCGAATCCTACGACGATCTCGGATACAACTACCGCATGACCGACATTCAAGCTGCGGTCGGCCGCGAACAACTGAAGCGCCTGCCGCGCATGCTGGAGCGCCGTCGCGCACTGGCGGCGCGCTATCGGGAGGCACTGGTGAATGTCCCCGGCGTTTCCGCGCCGGCAGAGCCTCCGTGGGCGCGCAGCAACTGGCAGTCGTATTGTGTGCGCTTGGCAGAAGGTTGGGACCAGCGCGCAGTAATGCAATCCATGCTTGACGCGCGCATTTCAACGCGCCGCGGCGTTATGTGTGCCCACCGGGAACCGGCGTACGCGCGCGAGCCGTGGTCGTGCGGCTCCGGTGACGGATGCTGTGCCTGCGGCCAGGGCCGTTGCCGGCGGCTTATAGAAAGCGAGCGGGCGCAGGACCGCACCATAATCTTACCCCTGTATCACGACATGACCGACGCCGATCAGGACCGCGTCGTCACCGCCCTGGCAAAGAGCTGCTCGATGAAAATGAGTCTGGCCGGGCGTCTCGAATAGCGGGGCTTCGGCATTCTTTCAATCGGAAGGGAAGAGCGCGCCATGTGACGCGCTCTTTCTCTGCAATCGCAACCTGAGTGCTCTCGACTATTTAGTGATTCCAGGCCTTCGAGAACAGGCTAATACCGGGCGCCGTAATACCCGAACGCACGGCCGCGTCGATCGCATCGTCGGGGAAATAGGTGACGCCCGCGTGGTTGATGACGTTGGTCCACTCCGCTATCCGTCCAGCCTCATCGGTGGGTGCGGGGCCGCTGACGGCAGGTACGCTGTACTCCGCGTGCTCGCTCATTGAGTCCAGGGTCGGATGCGGACACGGCCCTTGGTTGATCATGCTGAAGGGGCAGCCGCTCGGCGGAAGCTGCGAAGCATTCCCCGACAGGTAGGCGCTCACCAGCGACTGGCCTTCCAGGTCAATCGCGTTGTGGGCGTGGCCCGCATCTTGGCCATCGAAGTAGTTAGAAACCACGTTGCCATAGGTCGCCGTGATTCCATCCGACAGGAACACGACGCCAATAAGCCACCGTGACATGACGTTGTAGCGGAGGTCGCAGATCACCCCAAAATCGCGGGTCGGCCCTGATTGCGGGTAATCGTCTCCGCCCTCGCACCACGGCACGCGGCTGTTGCCGTAGTTGTTGTAGTAAATGTTGTGGTGGCTCGTGACATGGTACGCATCGTATTTGATCAATTGCGCGCCGGATGCCGCGTTGTTGGCCAGGATGCTCCAGGATACGGTGACATCGTGCGCCCCGGTCGTAATATCGATGTTCCCGTCGCCGGCGCCGCTTGTCGAAACGTGGTCGATCACAATGTCATGCGCGCCGTAGGCGACGCCTATGCCGTCGTTGCCGCACCCTCGGACGCGGATACCTTGGACGATGACGTTTGCGGCATCCCCGCCGGAAAAGCCAGGCCCAAAAATTCGCATACACTCGTTGGACGAACCTGTCAGGGTGATACCGGGGGAGGGCGCGGAGAAGCCATCAATGGTGATGTTCTGTCCAAACACCGGCAACGCCGTGGAGAGCTTGATGGTGCCGGCGACAGAGAACCGGATAATGCGATCGCTGCCGAGAGCGGCACGCAGCGAGCCGGCGCCGCTATCGTTCAGGTTAGTGACCGTGAACACGGTTTGGCCAGTTCCGCCTGTGACATTCGCGCCAAATCCCTCAAACTCGCCGAGGCTTGGCGGCGGTGGAGGAGGCGTAACCGAGACTGTCGCCGAGGCCATCTTGGTCGGATCCGCTGCGCTGGTCGCCGTCACCGTGTAAGTGCCAGCGCTGGCGGGAGCGCTATAAGTAATCGTGCTGCCGGTCCCTGCAATCGTGCCCCCCGTCGTGGTCCATGAGACGGCAGGATTATTCGTACTGCTGACAACGGCAGTAAAGCCGACGCTCCCACCCGTTACCAACGAAGCCGTGGCGGGGATCACGGAAATTGTGACGGCCGCTGGTGGCGTCACGGTCACGGTTGCCGAGGCCGTTTGCGTCGGGTCGCCCATGATCGTGGCGCTTACCAAATAGGCTCCGCCCGCCGACGGGGCGACGTAAGTGATCGTGTTTCCCGAGCCGGAAATCGCGCCTCCACTCGTCGTCCATGTAACGCTGGTATCGGTGGCATTCGTAACCGTAGCCACGAAGGTTTGCGTTCCACCTGGCGGTAACGTCACCGCCGCCGGGATAATAGCCAGGTTCAGCGGAGTTACGACCACGTCCACCCAATAGTTTCTCCCGTAATTCGTGTACACCGGGAAAATGCCGGCGCCGAACGCGTACACTCCGTTTCCATTCACCTCTCCGCTGGCCGGGGCATGCAGAGGAGGATTGTCCACTGGCACGTTGAAGTAGTTGTCGGTGTAGCTGAACCGTCCGTTGGGGGTCGAGTAGGACACCACATACACGGTGTTGGCGGTAATCGCTACCGGCTTAGAGAAATTCGCCTGCTGCCAACCGGAGCCGGTTTCGTTGCTGAAGCTCACCGAAGCCAGCAGCAGCCCGCTGCTCGTCCACAGCGAGCCCACGTGAGTGGTAGCGGTGCCATTCGACCCTTTGTAAAAGCGAACCCCAGTGACCGAGCTGGCAGTGTCGGATTTGAACTTCATTCCCAGCTCCAGCGCCATCCCGATGCTGGTGCTGATTGCCGGCTCCGCGCTCGGGCTGAACAGCGTGTAGCTGGCCGAGGGTGGGGGAGGCGTACTCGTAACTGTCAGCGAGGTCGAGCCGCTGATCACGTCCTTTCCCGCCGCGATGGTGGTCGTGCCGGCGGCAACTCCGGTGGCGACGCCCGCACTGCTGATGGCGGCCACCGCCGTATTGGAGGATGACCACGTCACCTGGCTGGTCAGGTCTTGCGTAGTGCCATTGGAATACGTGCCGGTGGCCTTGAAGGCTTGCGTTGCCCCCGCCGCAATCGAGCTGTTCGCCGGCGTCACGCTGATCGAACTCAGCGACGGCGGCGTACCGCTGCCGGTGGTGAACACCACGTCCACCCAGTAGTTTCTCCCGTAATTCGAGTACGCAGGGAAGACGCCTGCACCAAACGCGTACACTCCGTTTCCATTGGCCGGTGCATGCAGCGGAGGGTTGTCCACCGGGGAGTCGAAGTAGTTGTCGGTGTAGCTGAAGCGTCCGTTGGGGGTCGAGTAGGACACCACATACACGGTGTTGGCGGTGATCGCCACCGGGTTCGAGAAATTCGCCTGCTGCCACCCCGAGCCGGTTTCGTTGCTGAAGCTCACCGAGCTCAAAAGCTGTCCGCTCGCCGTCCACAGCGAGCCCCCGTGGGTGCTCGCGGTG
>Ga0326726_10005281_pt1 | contig 11717 bp, 11 predicted proteins | sample MHFenrmetagenome_2_FD_207603 | JGI IMG/M metagenome (GOLD analysis project Ga0326726, IMG submission 207603) | Lab enriched peat soil microbial communities from Michigan Hollow, Ithaca, NY, United States - MHF15MN | ecosystem: Environmental > Terrestrial > Soil > Wetlands > Peat | place: USA...
GCCGCTGCCGGTTTACGGTGATGGTAAAAACGTACGGGACTGGCTCTACGTCGAAGACCACTGCGATGCCATATGGCAGATACTCACCAGAGGTACCGCAGGGGAAACGTATAATGTCGGCGGCGAGTGTGAAAAGCAGAATATCGACGTGGTAAAGTCGATCTGCAACGTGCTGGAGGAGCTCTATCCCATGAGCGCTAATCCTGCGCTCCGAACTCCAAACTCCGTACTCCGAACTTACCGGGATCTCATCGCCTTTGTAGGCGACAGGGCCGGGCATGACCGGCGCTATGCGATCAATTGCGACAAGATCAAGAAGGACCTCGGGTGGAAGCAGAACCATGATTTCGACACCGGCTTGAGACAGACCGTTGCCTGGTATCTCAGGAACACCGAGTGGGTGAACAGCATCAAAAGCGGAGAGTATGCCAAGTGGATTGAGAAGAACTACGAGAGCAGGGAACAGAGGGCAAAGAGCTAAAAGTTTTACGCCACGCTCTCTGCACTTTGCTGAATCTTGAATCGCGAGGGGGAAGAATGAAAATATCTGTCATCGGAACTGGGTATGTGGGCCTCGTAACCGGCACCTGTCTTGCCGAGAGCGGCAATGACGTTATCTGCATGGACATCGACAAGAAAAAAATCGAGCTGCTTAATAATGGGAATGTCCCCATTTACGAGCCGGGATTGGAAGAACTGATCAAACGGAACGTGGCCCATGGGCGGCTCAGCTTTACCACCAATATGTCGCGGGCAGTGCGCGAATCAAGCGTGATATTTATCGCCGTCGGCACTCCTCCGGGAGAGAACGGGTCAGCAGACCTCAAATACGTGCTCGGGGCAGCCGAGGACATCGCCCGACATCTGAACGGCTATAAGATCATCGTCAACAAGAGTACCGTCCCCGTCGGTACGGCCGACAAGGTCAAGGCAGTTATTGCCGGTAAGACCAAGCACAAGTTCGAGGTGGTATCCAACCCGGAGTTTTTGAAGGAAGGCTCGGCAATCGAAGATTTCATGAAACCGGATCGCATCGTGATCGGCGCAAACAGCGCCCGCTCGATGCAGATCATGCATGATGTTTATGCGCCGTTCGTCCGTAAAGGAGATCGTACGCTCGTCATGGACGTCAGGAGCGCAGAAATGACGAAGTATGCATCCAATGCCATGCTTGCGACCAAAATTTCCTTCATCAACGAAATGGCCAACATCTGCATGAGCCTGGGCGCGGATATCGACAGTGTGCGTCGTGGAATGGGGTATGACAAGCGGATCGGGTTTGAGTTTCTGTTCCCCGGTGTCGGCTATGGGGGCTCCTGCTTTCCGAAAGATGTCAAAGCTCTGGTGCAAACGGCAAAAGAACACGGCTTTGACGCCAAAGTCCTCAAATCCGTCGAGGCCGTGAACGAACAGCAAAAGAGAGTCCTCTCGGACCTCATTCTATCTCACTTTGCTCCGAAAAAATCAACGAGGAATACCAGACCTGCAAAGCCGCTCTCAGGACGAACCGTAGCGGTATGGGGTCTTTCCTTCAAGCCCCGAACCGATGACATGCGCGAGGCCCCTTCCGCGGTGATCATTCACAATTTGCTGCGTGCCGGTGCTGAGATCAGGGCGCACGATCCGGTGGCGATGCATGAAGCGCGCAAAATCTTCAAGAAGAGAATAACACTTATGGAAGATGGATATGAAGCGCTCCGGGGTGCGGATGCACTGGCCGTTGTGACCGAATGGAACGAGTTCCGGACACCGGACTTCCAGAGGATGAAAAAGATCATGAAAAATCCGGTCATCTTTGACGGCAGGAACATCTACAACCAGGAGGAATTGAAGAAGATGGGATTTACGTACTATGGCATCGGGAGAAGATGAACTTAGGGCAGGGGGCAGCAAGCAGAATTCCGTATCCCTGCACCATGCCTGGCTATATGCGCCATACCACGCGCTGCACATCGCGTGAGACTGACACACTCTTTGAGGAGAAACGATGAGGATACTGGTTACCGGTGGCGCAGGTTTTTTAGGGTCACACCTGTGCGAGCGGCTGCTCACAGATGGCCATGAGGTGCTCTGTCTCGATAATTTCTTTACGGGCAGAAAGAAGAATGTCACAGAGATGCTCAAGAACCCCGTCTTTGAACTGGTGCGGCACGATACCGTGCTCCCGATCCTGCTGGAAGTGGACAAGATCTACCATCTGGCATGCCCGGCTTCGCCGATCCATTATCAATACAATCCGGTAAAGACCATTAAAACTAACATCCTCGGCACTCTCAACATGCTGGGGATCGCGAAACGGGTCAAGGCAAGGATGCTCCTGGCGTCTACGTCAGAGGTGTACGGCGATCCGGCCGTGCATCCGCAGAAGGAAGACTATTGGGGCAATGTGAACCCCATCGGCATCCGAAGTTGTTACGATGAGGGCAAACGGGCCGCCGAAACGTTGATGATGGACTATCACCGCCAGAACCGGGTCGACATCAGGATCGTGCGCATCTTCAACACCTACGGACCGCGCATGCTCCCCGACGACGGCAGGGTCGTGAGCAACTTCATCGTCCAGGCGCTCAAGGGGCAGGAGATCACTGTCTACGGCGGCGGATCCCAGACGCGCTCGTTCTGCTACGTCGACGACCTCGTCGATGGAATGGTCCGGATGATGAATAGTGAAGACTTCATCGGCCCCGTGAACCTTGGAAACCCGGAAGAATTCACCATCCTTGATTTCGCAAAAAAGATCGTTGCCATGACGGGCTCCAAGTCGAAGATCGTTCATAAACCACTGCCCTCGGACGATCCCACTCAGCGCCAGCCCGATATCACCCTCGCCAGCGAGAAGCTCGGATGGAAACCGAAGGTATCGGTAGATGAAGGGTTGAAGAAGACGATTGAATTTTTCAGGAAAGAGCTTTCGGTGTAATGAAGAGCGACCTGAGCACCATCATCGCCATAATCCCCGCACGGTACGGTTCCACGCGGTTTCCCGGAAAATCGCTAGCCCTGATCGAGGGCAAACCAATGGTCCAGTGGGTTTATGAGCGCACCAAACGCTCCCGGCTGGTCACGCGGGTCATTATAGCGACGGATGACGAGCGTATCCGGAAAGCGGTCTCGGACTTTGGCGGAGAGGCGGTCATGACCTCTCCCGATCACCCCACGGGAACGGACAGGATTGCCGAGGTCGCCCGTGCGCTGACGTGCGATATCGTGGTCAATGTGCAGGGAGACGAGCCCCTCGTCCATCCGGACATGATCGACGAAGCCGTGGCGCCCCTCGTCAATGATGCCTCCATTCCCATGGGCACTGTCTGCAAAAAGATAAGTGAGCGCAGCGAGGCTGTTGATCCGAACGTGGTCAAGGTCGTGTTCGACAACGATGGCTTCGCGCTTTATTTTTCTCGCGCGCCCATTCCCTGGGACCGCGATCGCTGGGCCGGGAAGCGTTCGCTCAGCGATCTGGACCCGGCCGGCAGCATGTACAAACATATCGGTTTGTACGTGTACCGCCGGGACTTTCTTCTGCGCTATGCAAAAATGCCGCAGACCCCGCTCGAAGCCGCAGAGAAGCTCGAACAACTCCGGGCACTCGAATCGGGACACCGTATCAAGACCGTCGTAACCGAGCATGAATCCTTTGGTGTTGACATCCCCGGGGATTTGAGTAAAATATTGCATCGGTTGGAAGAAAGAAGAGATTAGATATGGAAAAGAAAAAGGTCCCGACCAAATATATTTTCGTGACCGGCGGCGTGGTCTCATCGCTCGGAAAGGGGCTTGCTGCTGCCTCAATCGGCGCGCTCCTCGAGAGCAGGGGACTGAAGGTGACCTTCCTCAAACTCGACCCCTATATCAACGTTGACCCGGGCACCATGAGCCCCTTCCAGCACGGCGAGGTCTACGTGACCGATGACGGTGCGGAGACCGATCTCGATCTGGGGCATTACGAACGGTACAGCAATGTCACCACCGGTCAGAAGAACAATTTCACTTCCGGCAGGATCTATAATAATGTGATCACCAAGGAGCGGCGGGGAGACTACCTGGGAGGTACGGTACAGGTCGTGCCGCACATCACCGACGAGATCAAACGCGCCATAACGGACCTCGCAGACGATGAAGACGTCGTGATCGTCGAGATCGGCGGTACCATCGGAGACATCGAAAGCCTGCCCTTCCTCGAAGCCATCAGGCAGATGAGATACAACCTCGGCAGGCAGAACGTCCTGTACGTCCACCTCACGCTCGTGCCGTTCATAAAAGCCGCGGACGAGCTCAAGACCAAACCCACACAGCACAGCGTGAAAGAACTCCTGTCCATCGGTATCCAGCCGAACATACTTGTTTGCCGGAGCGACCGGCTGATCCCCAAGGACATGAAACGGAAGATCGCGCTCTTCTGTAACGTCGACGAGAACGCGGTCATTACTGCCCAGGACGTCGAGACGATTTACGAGGTCCCGCTCCATCTGCATGAAGAGGGGATCGACGACAGGATCGTCGAACTGCTCGAGCTCAAGGGTTCTAGCAATGACCTGAAAACGTGGAAAACGATCGTCGAACGCATCAAGCATCCATCGAAGAACGTCACCATCGCCCTGGTCGGGAAGTACATCGATCTCAAAGAAGCGTACAAGAGCCTCTGCGAGGCCTTGACACATGGCGGCATTGCCAATGACGCGAAGGTGAATATCCGCTGGGTGGACTCCGAAGACATCGAGAGCAATGGCGCACTGGCGATGCTCAAGGGCATGGACGGTATTCTCGTCCCGGGCGGCTTCGGCATTCGCGGGGTCGAGGGAAAGATCGCCGCGGTCAAATTTGCCCGGGAGGGCAAAATACCGTACTTCGGCATCTGCCTCGGTATGCAGTGCGCCGTGATCGAAGCTGCGCGGGACCTTGCCGGCATCAAAGACGCGAACAGCTCGGAATTCAACCAGCAGACACCGAATCCCGTCATCTACCTCATTGAGCAGTGGTTCGACTATCGGACCCAGTCCGTGCAGAAGCGCGATATGGCCTGTGATAAAGGTGGAAGCATGCGCCTGGGGGCCTATCCCTGCAAGATCGAGAAGGGGACCTTTGCATACGCGGCATACGGCACAGAAGCAATATCCGAGCGGCATCGCCACCGCTACGAATTCAATAACCGATACAAGGAAACGTTAACGAAAGCCGGACTCGTGATCAGCGGCCTCTCTCCGGACGGCGAACTGGTTGAGATAGTGGAGCTCAAGGACCATCCCTGGTTCCTCGGTTGCCAGTTCCATCCCGAGTTCAAGTCAACGCCGCGCAAGCCGCATCCATTGTTCACGGCATTCATCAATGCAGCGTTAAAGCAAAAAGAGCGGGTGAAGCAGTCGTGATACGAACGGTCATCGTCAAAAATATAACGATCGGCGGGAATAATCCGGTCGTGTTGATCGCCGGGCCTTGCGTCATCGAGTCTGAAGGTGCGACACTGGATGCCGCAATGCGGCTCCAGCAAATCACCGCCGAACTCGGCATTCCCTTTATTTTCAAGTCGTCCTTCGACAAGGCCAACCGCAGTTCGGCAAAGTCCTTTCGGGGGCCGGGGCTCAGGGAAGGCCTGCGCATCCTCGGCCGCGTAGGCAGGGAACTCGGCTTGCCGCTTCTCTCGGACGTGCACCGCTTTGAAGAGATCGGGCCTGCCGCCGAGGTCCTGGACATCCTGCAAATTCCCGCTTTTTTGTGCCGGCAGACCGATTTCATCATGGAGGTCGCAAAGACCGGCAGGGTAGTAAATATCAAAAAGGGACAGTTTCTGGCCCCGTGGGACATCAAGAACGCGGCGGAAAAGGCGGTGTCCACCGGCAACGACAAGATCATCATAACCGAGCGGGGCGTCTCTTTCGGGTATAACAACCTGGTCGCGGACATGCGCGCGCTGCCCATCATGCGCGAATTGGGATATCCCGTGGTATTCGACGCCACGCACTCCGTGCAGCTGCCGGGGGCGGGAGGAACGGCATCGTCAGGGGACCGGAAGTTCGTGCCGCATCTCACGAGGGCGGCAACCGCCGCGGGTATCGACGCGCTGTTCATGGAAGTGCACGCCTGCCCGGACAAGGCGCTCTGCGACGGGCCGAACATGCTGGGTCTGGACGAGCTTCCCGCGCTCCTGAAACAGGTCCAGGAAATAGACAGGATTGTGAAAAAATGAAAGAACGGGCAAAACGGGTCCTCAAAATAGAAGCAGATGCGGTCGCTGCGCTCGTCAACAGTATCGATGAACAATTCGAGAAAGCAGTGGAAATGATTCTCAAGTGTAAAGGCCGCGTGGTAGTGACGGGCATGGGCAAGTCAGGGCTCATCGGCAAAAAGATAGCGGCCACGCTCGCCTCTACGGGCACGCCGGCCCTCTTTCTCCATCCTGCCGAAGGCATCCACGGCGATCTCGGCATGGTCACGAGGGGAGACACGGTGATCGCGCTGTCCAATAGCGGCGAGACCGAGGAAGTCGCGTTGATGCTGCCCTCGCTCAAGCGGCTCGGGATAAAGATCATCGCGCTTACGGGAAACCCCGAGTCCACGCTGGCCAAGAACAGCGATGTGGTGATCAACGTCGGCGTCAAGGAAGAAGCCTGTCCCCTGGGGCTGGCGCCGACGGCAAGCACCACGGCCACCCTGGCCATGGGAGATGCCCTTGCGGTCGTGCTCCTGGACCAGCGGGGCTTTAAGGAAGAGGACTTTGCCTGCTTTCATCCCGGCGGCACGCTCGGCAAAAAACTGCTGTTGCGCGTCCGTGACCTGATGCATACCGGAGACGCCATTCCCATCGTGTCCGAGGAGACCTTGATCAAGGATGCGATCTATGAGATATCGTCGAAAAAAATGGGTATCACCGCGGTGCTGAACGCGTCGGGGAAACTCGTGGGCGTGATCTCCGACGGGGACCTCCGGCGCTGGATGGAGAAGACCGAAAAGAGCGGAGAAAATCTCCTCGCCAAAAAAGCCGCGGACATCATGACCCGGAAGCCGAAGGTGGCCAACAAGGATTCCCTCGCGGCCGAGGCCGTTGCGCTGATGGAAAAGAACTCGATTACCTGCCTTATTGTTTTGGATCATGACGCCAGGCCCGAAGGAGTGATCCACCTTCATGATCTGCTGAAAGCGGGAGTGGTGTAATAAAAAATCTGGGCCAAGTCGATTGTGTCCACGTAAGAGCATCGGCAACATGGCTGCCTCGGTCCAAAAAAAACAATGAAAAAAACCCCCCAGAATATTTCCTCAAAAGCAAAAAAAATCCGGTTGCTCCTGCTCGACGTGGACGGCGTAATGACGGACGGAACGATCATCCTGGACAACCAGGGGAACGAAACCAAGGCCTTTCATGTGAGGGACGGCCACGGGATCAAGCTCGCGCAGAAAGCGGGGATCGTCATCGGCATCATCACCGGTAGATCATCGGAAGTAGTGAATGTCCGGGCCCGGGAGCTGGGCATACAAGAAGTCCATCAGGGCGCCAAGGAAAAAATTATTGTGTACGATTCGCTGGTCTCTAAATACGGCTTGCGCGATGAAGAAGTCGCCTATATCGGCGACGATATCGTTGATGTGTCGATCTTCAAGCGGGTGGGCCTTGCGGCTGCCGTTGCCGATGCAGATCCCTCCGTCAGGTCCCATGTGGATATGATAACGAAGACTGACGGCGGCCGGGGGGCCGTGCGTGAAGTCATAAACCTCATCCTGAAAAACCGGGACAGGCCCGGCGCTTCATGAAAAACCGGCTGAACAAGGCACGAAAGACCTTGTCTCGCCTGTCTCTTACCTGGTCAATCAGGTCTATCCTGCTGCTGTCGAAACTGATGCCCTACCGTCTCGGCGTGTACGCGGGCGGGGTCCTCGGATTCATCGCGTACTACCTTTTTCCCCGGGAAAGGAACAGGGCGATCGCACACCTTACCCTGGCGTTCGGCGAGAAAGGCCGTCCCTGGATACAGCGCACCGCGCAGCGAAGCTTCATCCATCTGGGCAAGAGCCTGCTTGAAGTGATGCTCATTTCCCCCCGCCGCCTTTCGCAGGTTGTTGACATTCAGGGAGAAGAGAACCTCCGGACCGCTCTCAGCCTGAAAAAGGGCGTCGTCTACGTCACCGGCCATATCGGCAACTGGGAACTGATGGGCGATACCGTCGCGGCAAAAAGTGCGCTCAGTGTTAGCGTTATTGCGGTACCCCTTGAACCGGAGCAGGTCAACGACATGATCGTCCGACTGCGTGCCAGAATGGGGGTCAGGACCATTCTCCGCGGCAGGCCGGGCGCATCCCGGGAATTGATCCGGATATTCAAGGAAAACAGAATCCTCGGCATCCTGATCGATCAAGACACTGATGTAGAGAGCGCGTTCGTGGATTTTATGGGCAAGCCGGCCTGGACCCCCACGGCCGCGGCATCCATGGCGATCAAATTCGGGGCACCGGTGATATTCGGCACAATCCAGCGCGGCGGCGATAACCGGCATACGATAACCATTGAAGGCCCGCTCGAACTCGTGCGAACAGGCAATGACGAAAAAGACATCATTGCCAATACCGCCATGTTTACCAAAAAAATAGAAGATTGTATCGCGCGAAACCCCGAGCAGTGGGTCTGGATGCACCGCAGGTGGAGGAGGCAGCCGTGAAAATTTTTAACGTACCGAACCTTCTCTCGCTGAGCAGGATCCTGTCAGTGCCGGTATTCATCATTCTGATGCTCGAGCCGAGCCCTGTCCGGGCCCTTGTTGCCGGCATCGTATTTTCACTGGCATCGGCGACCGACTGGCTCGACGGGTATCTCGCACGCAAGTGGGGACAGGTGACCAAGGTCGGTAAGCTGCTCGACCCGATCGCAGACAAAATATTGATCATGGCCGCGCTGGTCACTCTGGTAGAATTACGGTCCGAAGTCGTACATTCCTGGATGGCGATCGTGATCATCGGCAGAGAGTTCGCGGTAACCGGGCTCCGCGCTATAGCCGCCAGCGAAGGGATCGTTATTCCAGCGGAAACGGTTGGGAAATACAAGGTCGGCGCGCAGATCACCGCTGTACTCTCGCTCCTGCTCGATTATTATCTGGACAAAGGCTGGTTAACGGACCTCGGACGCATCGCGCTGTGGATCGCCATGGTCCTCGCGGTATATTCCGCAATACAATATTTCATGAAGTACTGGAACCAGCTCGATCACAAAACCGGTTCATAGTTTCGAGTTCACGGTTTTCAGTTAGAGCAGATAATTGCAAGGTTAAGGCTCTAATCGAGAAACATAATACTATTAACTAAAAACTCAAACCTGAGAACTACGCGCCATGAACTATGAGCTAACTTTGAACTATGAACTAAGTGACCATGAGCTATAGGCTGGCCGTTATACTCGCTGTCACAATGTCCTATCTCCTCGGCGCCGTGCCGTTCGGGCTTCTTTTCAGCAAGCTATTTTCGAACGTCGACGTCCGCTCCGTGGGGAGCGGCAACATCGGTGCCACGAACGTGCTGCGCGCCGCAGGCAAGAAAGCGGCAGCCTTGACGCTGCTTGCCGACTGCTTTAAAGGGCTTCTGCCTGTCCTGGCAGTTCAATTCCTGTTCCATGATGATGCTCTTGTTTCTTTATCTGGGGCGGCTGCCGTTCTCGGGCACAATTTTTCCGTCTATCTCGGTTTCAAGGGCGGGAAGGGCGTGGCGACAAGCTACGGTGTGGTCTTGGCGACAGTTCCCTGGATCGGGCTCGTCTGTCTTATCGTTTGGCTTTTCGCCGCCGCCGTCTGGCGGTATTCATCTCTTTCCGCGCTCCTTTCCTTTGTGCTCTATCCCGTGTTAACCTTCGCCCTGTATGGAGCTTCTAGACCCATGGGTCTGCTCTCGCTTTTCATTTTCGGCATGATTTACTATCGACACCGGGAGAACATCAAACGGCTCATCGCCGGGACAGAGCCGAAGATAGGGCAGAAATAATGGCTATTTCCCGTCACAGAACACTCTCTCGATACATACGCCGATCCCTTGTTATGCTGCTTGTGCCGGTGATGGTCGTGCTGCTTTCGACTTCACCTTCCCCGGCCGAAGAGCTCGAACTGATAAACCGACCGGTTAATATGTCCGGCCTCACGGGTCTCGTGTTTACGACCGCCCCCTTCACACTCCCGACACGATCGATAGAGATTGCAATCGCTACTCTTTCGGAAAACAGCACCGTTCCAGACTTTACTGTCAGCGAACTGCCCGTTTTCAGCATAACCGCAGGAATAGCTCAAAATATGGAACTGGCCCTCAAAAGCTCCGATTTTCATGTAACCATGAACCAGGGGGAGACGAGGAAAGGGAAAGGAGATACGGAACTGTCGTACAAGTGGAATTTTCTGCCTCAAACCGAATCGTCCCAGTACCCAGCCGTGGCCTTGATCGTCACCGGCATCGCACCTACGGGCGACAGGAGTTTGAATCTTGGCGTTGTAGCTCATTGGGGAGCGAAATTCGGCCTGTCCGTCGGTCGCGAGATTACCTGGGGAGACCATGCTCTCGTTGCCTGCGCTGACGGCCAAATAGTGGTCCAAGACTCGACTGATGACCGTTTCAGGGACATGTACGGAATCCTGAATATCGGGCTGCTTTATCCTATCAGCAAGTATCGTAATCTTCAGGTGATCGCAGAATATAACATAGTAAACGGCATCGATAAGATATCAGCTATAGGCGGCGATTATACGGCGCTAACCTTCGGCTTGAGACTGGTCAGTGAAAGGTTCAACCTCACGATCGGTTCTCAGTTTTTGCATAAACAGGTAGAAGGCTTCGACAATGCAAGCCGGGTCTTCGGCATGGCGAGCATAAAATTCTAACGATACTTCACACGTCAATCCGCAATAAAGACCTCAACACAGAGACGCATCACCAGACATGTTGATAAATATTGATTTTTCCTCAGACGAGACCGCACCACATGTAAGCATTGTTAAATAACATAAAAACAGTAACTTATAGTAAATAACATAATTATATACATTAAGTTTATTATTGTCTGATAATGTATATTATGTCAAATCGTTCAAATCGGCGGCATCTTGGGGTTCGCCTGGCTTGGTTCTTTTCTAGCACACCCCTGCTTTTTAAAAGTGTTCAGGAGTTAAAAATTCTTTGTACTTTGAACGACGATCAATGCCAGAGAATTAACATTTTATGGTGAGACGATGGGATGGACATGACTCGCTGTCCCGTATTTCTCCGCGTGATAGGAACTTCTGACAAGCGGGCCGGCCACAACGTGAAGGAAACCCAGGGCTAGAGCCTGGTCCCGCAGCACTGCAAATTCATCAGGATGGTAGTATTTCTCGACTGTCAGGTGGGTCTTGCTTGGCTGGAGATATTGACCCAGGGTCAGGATGGAACAGCCGATATCGCGCAGATCGCGCATGACCGCGAGAAGTTCTTCTCTCTCCTCCCCGAGCCCCAGCATAAGCCCTGTCTTCGTAACAGCGCCTGAGGCTCCGGCACGAGAAAGAAGCTTCAGGGACCTGCGATAATCAGCCTGGGGCCTTACTCGGGAATAAAGAGACGGCACGGTTTCAAGATTGTGGTTAATGATGTCGGGTTTAGCATCGAGCACAAGTCTGAGCGATGGCTCGGAGCCTCGAAAATCTGGGATCAGAACTTCTATGCGGCATTCTGGAGACGTTGAACGGATGGCCTGGATGGTCTGAGCGAAGATCTCAGCCCCGCCGCCA
>Ga0326726_10005282_pt1 | contig 11715 bp, 8 predicted proteins | sample MHFenrmetagenome_2_FD_207603 | JGI IMG/M metagenome (GOLD analysis project Ga0326726, IMG submission 207603) | Lab enriched peat soil microbial communities from Michigan Hollow, Ithaca, NY, United States - MHF15MN | ecosystem: Environmental > Terrestrial > Soil > Wetlands > Peat | place: USA...
TCGATGCGATTTCCCTGTAGCGTTCAGAGACCTGCGGCCGCGGAGGCCGGGATGGTGTTGGCCGCGGAGGCCGGGATGGTGTTGGCCGCGGAGGCCGGGATGGTGTTGGCCGCGGAGGCCGGGATGGTGTTGGCCGCGGAGGCATAGATTCTTCTCCTTTCTAATATAAGATTTATTCGGCTCTGAACTTTTCCATAACACGCGCGACTAGAGGAATTTCCAGGGTCTTGTTGCTGCTCTTAATCTCAAGGATACTGGGCACGTCATCAGGCTCCTTCTCGGAAAAGGGGACGACGGCTAATGTCTTCTCCCCTTTGCGGTTGATTTCATCAACTGCAATGGCGTGGGCTCCCAAGTTGCGTAAGAAATCGGAGTATTGATTGCCCGCCAGCATGCGATCTTCGTAATCCGCTATCATTTCCATGAACGCAAGAGCAATGTTGTCCAGGGCGCTCAGAGTGTTGCCATATATCATTGATCCCCCCCTACCTTCGGTAACATTTCATAATGGTTATAAATGCGCACTAATGGTTCACGATAAATGATCAACAAGGACCACTCCTGGACTATCCTTATGTTTTTACAGGCGTTTCCTTTTTCCCGGTTTCCGGATACTGGATTATTTGAAAATCCCCGAGAATCTTTCGCAGGTGCCGGATGGTGTCGTTTTGCTCCTACGCATGGAACCCCAGTTCGGCGAAGGAATTTTTGACAGTTTCTTCTTCCCAATTCATCTTGTTCAGGAATTCACGCAGTTCATAGTACACCGCCGTGCGGAAGGGCCTGTCCTCAGATAGAAAATTTTGTAAGGAGCGTGCAAATTCATCCCAAGCAGGTTTGTCTCCGCCTGCTTGTACCAACTTTATAGAGGCCTGCTTGATATCTAGGCGGGCGTACAACATTTCGCGTTGCCGCTGATCACAGATGGATGCCCTGTAAAGCTCGAGCTTACTAATACTATTCAAACCCTTTGGCGTCTTGCCTTTCACCCCTCCGGGGCGTACCTGAGGCTTGCCGGGCTCTTGTGGCAAAGTCGGATGTGTGCTGGGAAGGAATTCCAGGTGATCTTCGAAGGCATCATGATAAGGATTGATCAGCAACGGTTCTTCATCATCCAATGGATCCTTCTCGGAATAGGCGCGTGTGCCAGCAATGGGAAAATGGTCTCGCTTGGCAGCCTCATTACAGATCGTACAGGCCGGAAGGTAATTGGTTGGCTCATAGGCAAGCCAGTAATAACCTTTATGCTTCTTGTCTTCGTTCACCCTGCCTTTGGGACGGTAATGTTCCACGTCTCCGAAGGACACCGAAATGAATTGCGCCTCACAGTATCCGCATTTGCCGTAGAACAGGGTGATCAAGTGTTCCTTCAAATCGCCCCAGACCCGGGGATAGGGCGGCTTCTTGTTATCGGCGATGGCTTCCACTACCTCCTTTCTTATGCTGTCCACTTTTCCCTTCCAGTCTTCCATGAAATTGCAAGGTTCGACCTTGTACACGTGGATGGACATATACTTCTTTAGCTGCTCTTCCGCCTTCGCCTGACTCTCGGCATAGCAGTATCCCGTGGATTTCTTGCCGGAGATCATGGCATTTCCATTGTTGTCCAATTTTATTTCGGACACCAGGCAACGGAAATTGGGTAAATGAAACTCAATCATTGTGGTCTCCTGGATCGGGTGATGCTCTCAAGAAGCTGAGCTTTGACTTCGCGTTTGACTTTCTCTTTTTTCTCGGCCGGGATGGCGGCGATTTTCTCATCTAGGGCGTCTTCGATACTTTTAAAAGCAGTGCGGGCTTCCTCCCTCTCGAAGGGTTGCGGCGGTCGAACAGCCAATCGGCTGGCGAGATAAGATAGGCGCTTTTGATCCTCTTCGCTCAATTGCTCCCGCGTGATCAAGTCCGTGTACTCCTCGAACAATTTGAACAGCGACGGATCCCTGCTGCTCTCCAGGCCGAATAACGAGCTCGTGAGCACCTGGTCGGCACGCCACTGGCGAAAATCAATGTCGGTCCGCACGATTTGAATTCGCCCCCCTTCGAGCTTGTTGCGCTTTACCAGAAAGACCTCCCCTTGATCACACGTGATCGGAATTAGTGGGGAGTGGGTCGTCGCGATGACCTGTGCGTTGGGGAAGATACTTTTCAAGTTTGACACAAGCGCTTGCTGCCACCCCGGGTGCATGTGGGCGTCAATCTCATCGATCAGCACGAGTGCATATCCATGGGTCGGCTGGTCATGATGACTGTACTTGTCATAAATACGCCGTACCAGATAGCCAACCCAACCCATCAGCGAAACGGTCCCCTGACTCAAGGCTTCAATTCGGACCACGCCATCGTCCGTGTCGAAGAAAACCTCACCCGTTTTCGACACACCCTTGTAATCCAGTTTCATGTTCAAGGTAACCTGATTGAAAATATGAACGAGTACATCCCGCAATCTTGTGTATTTCTGGATATTCTTCTCGTCATCCGGTTTGTTGATGAACCAATCGATGTTGATAAAAAGTTGTTTGAGATCATCGAGACGGAAATCGGGATCCCCCCGCAAGATCGGCAACAGGTCTTCAAGAACCTTGTTGCTCGAGGTGTCTCCCAGTTGAGGGCCGGAGGATCGCTGCCATCTCACTCCGCGGGTGGGCGGGTATCCCACCACCAGCCACCCTTCCGTTTGTACTGGGCGCGCCCCGGGCGGACTTACGGAGATCTGCACACTTCCGGTGCTCGTTTTTTCCAACGTCGTTTGATAGACATGATTCGTCGTGGTCTCAAGGGTGACGGTTCCTTTCGACTTACCGGCCTTGATCATGCGATCGGCGTATTCCGAGGCATCCCGGCCCAGTATTCCCACGGCAATCGCTTTGAGAATGTTCGATTTGCCCACTCCATTATCACCCAGCAAGACATTCCATCTGTCCGTCAATTCCAGGTCCAGCATTTCGAAGGGCCCTATATTTTCCAATCTGACGCGTTTCAGCCGGGCATAGGATTCCTCCTCCGAGACGGAGCTCGCAGATTCCGAGGTCTTCTGTTCTTTTTTGGCGGCCTCCAGCCGTTCAGCGAGGGTTGAAAGGGGGATGAGGAGCTCTTTTTCCGGCTCGGGTGGCGTGTAAGGCATGACTTTAATGCCATAGCGACGTTGCAGGGCATCGGCCTTGAGCTTCCATCCGGTCCCCGCTGCGGTAACGACCGCATAATGACCCTTTCTGGCACCCTCCAGGCGAGTGTAATCCATAAAGTATTCGATTTCCTCCAGGCTGGCCCCGATGAACAGAAGGGTCCTGGCGTAAATCAGGCTTTCCATGAATTCACGAAAGGCCAGATTGCCTTGGATGAAATCCCTGTATTGGATAGGAGAAAACATGATGGTTCCAGGTCTGGAGAGAAGGCCCCTGAGTTTCAGGATGAAGAACTCCCGCTTGATCAAGGCGTCCACCAGTCGCTCCGATTCCTGCGGACTGAAAACGTTCAATTGTTTATCGGCAGCCTGTAGGGCGAACTCCGTTAACGTGTCCAGATTAGGTGTGATCACGGCGGAGAAACCGATTCTGCTCAACAAGAGATGACTTTCGGAGGGCTTTGAGACGGATGCAAACATCTCAATCAGGTATTTCTGCAGGGCCTGTCTATGCTCTCCCTCCTGAAGCAGGCTGGCCAAACTGTCCAGCGTCGGTACGGTCTCGCCCCGCTGGAGGGCGCTCCGCAGGGCTTCCGCGTCGGTGCCCCGAACGTGGCCCGACTTGACTGCCCAATCCAGCAGTCTTTCAACGAATTCCCCCCCTGCAGGCAAGCCAGCCAGGGCGCTTAACCGTGTACCGCCGTACAAAACACACTCGCCGCGGAGACAGGCCGTGACGAGATCATCCGGCATCTCGGGAACCGGGTAGGTGATCTCCTCGGCGCCCTTCACGAAATATTGCACCGGTTTCAAAAACGTTTCTCCCAACTTTTTTTTGTGCCTGGACCGCCAATAAATATATGCTGCAATTAATGCCAGCAGATACCCACCCAAAAGGAAATACCACAGTGGAAGGGGGCGTTTCAGCCTGAATTGCGTATAGGGCTGGCTTGTCCGCGTCCCGATTTTGAGCACAATCGCGGGCGAGTCACTCATTGGACCATCCGGGATGTTCACCAACACCTCGCCTTTTTCCTCCACGACTCCGCGAACTTCCTGTTGATCAAACAGGATCGTGACGGGCCCCTTCAGTGGGCGGGGGTCTATTTTTAGTCTTAACAGGTCGCCCGGTTTACCGGACGGAGGGGATACGAAAAGAATCGTCAGAGGTGTCAATTTCATTAGGAATCCGCGGTAGGGGGGGCTCTCCATCTTTCCTACATGCAGCACGATGGTGGGCCTGGCATCTGGCTCGAGACCTTCGGGGACCCTTGCCGTCAACGTGTATACCTGTAGGTGTGCCCTTTGAGTCGGATCTCCTCCGACCTTGATCAGGACATCCGTCTTCTTTTCATTGAAGGTCAGAAACAGATTCTCAGGAATCCATGTCAATGGCGGCTTGGTATGGATCGTGATCAGATCCTCCGGCTCAGCAGAGGAAGGATCGATGCCCACGATGATCGGAGCACTGCTCTGCTGAATGGGTGGAGAGGAGGGTTTTGGCGCAGAAATCGGCTGGCGATCGGCATCCAGTGATGCAGGAACAAGAAGAATGATCAGCAGAAATGAAACAAGTAGCAGGTATCGAACGAGGGTATAACTCGATCGCGGCAAGGATTTCATCATTTTCCCCTCCGGGAGATATTTTATGACCGATCTCTCTTCAGTGGGTGGCGCCGCCAAATAACACGGATATTTTCATCATACGGGCACGCCGGAAGATCGGCTCTAAGATAAGAAATGTACGGGCTCTGAGAGTGTCATCTTCTTCGCCTCATAACTATCCGCAGGACCCGTCCCGGATTTTTCATCCCGGATTGTGAAAGCGCCATCCGTCGATCGTCAGCTCGGCAAGGGCACGTTCCTTTTCCCCTGTAAGCTGTTCATTTCCTTTTTTCATTGCATGAAGAAACTCCATGACCCCCTTCTCCAGGCCCTTGGACGATTTCTTGTTTTTTACGCGCTCTTTCAAAAAGCCTGCCTCCAACAGCAGCTTTGTGCGATATACCCCTTTGTAGGTGGGTTCCTTAAGCGCCGCCAGCCACGGATCTTTCTCATAGCCCAGAGGTACTGGGACAGGGGACGCAGCAGCGCTTGTGACGTAGACGCCGAAAACGCCCAGACGGCCGAGCTCATAGGCTTGGGGAAGCGTAATTCCACCAGCCCACAAGACTTTGATCTGTAGCCGTTCCGCCAGGTGGCCAATGTCGAGGAGTTGATGTGCGGTCAGAAGACCTTTGGTTTCCCCAGGCAAGCGCAGAAGGGGCTGACTCCCAGCCTTTTCGAAGGTATCGATCAGCACAACAGGGACCCTGTGCTTCCCAACCATTTTTAGCCATTTTTTCAGTCCTCGAACTAAATCTCCATTGGTATCCACACGGGTTGCGCTCACAAGGCCTTGGTCCACAAAGAAGACCGGGGCCGCCGTCCAGTCTGAGAACCAGGTTTGAACCTTCCCAATGATAACATCCATCTCCTCGAGGGTCAGTGGAAAGAGACCGTATTTCCCCAGCTCATACCCCATTTGTCGCGCCGTATGGAGAGTGCTCCAAACATGATTGGCAACAGTGTCCGGATCAACCCTGTTCGTTGGATGGATTCGAACCTTCCGCTCATTGGCACGACGCAGCACAGGGCCGAGCATGCCCGATGCCAAGTAGTTCAGAAGACCCGGTTGGGATAGATGCTCATCGGCCTGTTTGCGCACGACTCCGCTGACGGCCACTTCTTTAATGCCTGCGGTGCTGGCGATATCGATAGAATGGATGGCCAAATCCCTCCCCTTCTTTCCCCAACCAATCCGTACTTGATATCCTAACCGGTGGACTGTGGAGTCAGCCACGTCTGGACGCTTGGCATAGTGGGCCAAACCTTTCAGGATCGAGATGCGGGTTGCCGCGGATCGTCGGCTTCCGCCTTCGATCTCGATGAAGACCACGAGGGGACGCGGCCTCCCGCCAGGCGGACGGAGAAATGGCTCGAAAGTTTTCCGTATGATCTGCTTAGCTTGATGGACGGCTTCTTCAATACCTCCCTCTGGCACTTTCACCAGGGGATGACGACGGTAAAAACGCAGGTTTACCCGCGTACCAACATTAGTGGAAGTCAGGATTCGGCCGACACACGCCAAACGGATGTTGATGTACTCCTCGGGTCCAACCGCCACCTCGCCGATCCCGCCGAGCCGCTCTGCGTCGACCGCAACGCCGAGAGTCATGGGATCGCTAAAACCAAGAGCAATGGCCTTTGGAGAATTCTGAGAGGCTTTTCGGATGGCAGCAGCCGCACTGCCCCCATCGCTTACACCAAGGTACGGTCCATACCTCTTGTGGTCGTAATCCTTGAGCGATGTCCTGTGCACATCGCCTTCTCCCCCGAGGTAAAGCATCCCCCGGGTTGCCATCCGGTACAAGCGTCGGCCGCCGGCTGTATTGTCAATATCCACATTGGTCGAAGCTACATCTTTATAAAACCGGATAACCGCCCGAAAACTATCGCACAGCACTCGCTCTTCACTTCGTGACCGGATCTTCTTCGCCGCTAGTTTGCGGATCGTCGATTCCAAGATGCGGGAACGGGCACGCTGCTGGCAAGTGAGCAATGTCAAAAGAATTCATCCCCTTTCTCTCTACCTGAGCGAGTGACACTCACATTAGCCCCACCACCCTTCTGAGTCCGTAGATCCCACAGTAGCCAGTCATCGTTTCGAACATATCTTTTAAGCTTGTTTTCCCATTTCTGTGGAAGTTTCTTGCTTAGGCGCTCAAGAAAAGGCAAAAGCGGGCGTTCGATCTTTTGGGTCTTTTCGTTGTCGTCGAGTGGAATCCATTTCCAACCGAATCGCATCCGGTAGGCGGCAAACCCGAAGCCGTCGAAGAAATTTTCGCCGCCGACCAAAGGCATATACCATAAGCTCGGAATGCCATGCGGATTTTCCTTGATGGGCACCTCGTTAACGAGCTGTTCAAGTAGCTTCTTCCCCTCTCTATCGGTTTCAAGGTGGGCATTGAGGGCTTGAAGCACTGGAAAGTTCACTCGGGGGCTCACGAATAGCACCGGCTTGCGTTGCTGCCGGCAGAGGATAATTTCATGCGGTGTCCCAACGCTGTAAATATTTGAGGGGCAATAAGCAATAACAAAGTCGCTCGTATCAACCATACGAAGGTCGATGTGTAGCGTCTCCCAGAATTCACCAGAACAGCTCGCTCGTGCCCTGGCACCTGATTTTGAATCTTCGAAGGTCCATGAAGCTCGAGTCCTAGTTGTGTTGACATCTTCTCGCCCGTATTCGTAAAACCCCCGCACTTCAGGCTTGTTCCACGGATCGAACACCGTCACCCCCAGATGGTGGAGGAATTCGCCGACCCGATTCCGCCATCCGTGTTTTTTTTCAGCAGCCCGAGAGGCAACGAAGTCCATCGGACCCGAAAGATAAACACGTGTTCCCTTCAACAAATTTCCTCGCTTCGGATCACTCGACATTTGGGGGACTCCTTTCCTTTTGGAATATTCTTCATAGTGGGGCCCGCCGTTTGGATATGGCTCTCCCTTTCCTTCCATTATCTTGTTATTCTTCAACGTCCTCACGACTGGACCTGCCCGATAAACAATCTTGTATTCTCTCCTATCCAGTTGCTCCCACTAACATCTCTTCCCGGCTGACAAATTCGCTCTCCTAAAGACCAAAGGTCCGTAAGTCCTCCTTCACATCTGCGGCAGGACTCCAGTGAGAGATTTGTCGGTGAAACATATGATAGCACGGTGAGTCCGCCCATGTGAGCTGCTTTGCAGCCACGAGCCCATCTACCGGTCGCGCCTCAAGCAGAAGTCTCTCTGCGGAAGGCGGAATTTCCCGAGGCGTTGTATCCCAAATCGCTGCGTCTTTAGAGGTGAGCCCAGCACGCACGAATGCGCAAAGTTGTTTCGGGTGGCCGTAGTCACGTCTGCCGCGTGCCACCGTCGCAGGAAACAAATCACCTAAAACACCAGTGACAGAGATATAAGCACCAAGGACTGAGTCGGCAATAACGCTCAAGGGACGGATGTCCCTGAGGGTACACCAGTACTCCCAGACCTTCCCACCATCCTTCTGACTGTCAATGGGCTGATCGAACTCCTGGCGTGTCAAGCCATTGAACCGGCTGGGAGAGTCATTCGCTCCACGTGCTGAAATATGGCCAGTCGAAGTTCCTTCAACAAACCCAAGCAATTTCGATCCCCGAAGAAGCACCCGTGCCTCTGGTGAGTTGAGACGATACGTCAAGGCTCGTCCTTCGGATTCTACCGTCAGGGTTGAAAAATATTGGTCGAGGGTGGGGTCATAGGAGATTTCAATCCATAAGAGTCGACCATCGGTCGCTTGTCGAACTCCACCGGCTCCAACTACGTGGCACGAAACGTGCCAGGCTCCATGGTCGAAATCACCCGGGTCACCAGGACCCAAATCTGCCCCATCAATCATTGTGCGATCAAGCCATAGACGCCGAATTGCTTCGACGTTCTCAATGCTGTCGAATAAACCTCCCCCTGCCATAACCTCAAATTTGAAAGTCCCGCGTTTCATAGTCGCCTCCCTTAGGAAATAGTGAATCAGTCGTTCAGAGGTGTTTCTTCATAAGATCAACGTAGTCGAGAACTTTGGCCGATTATTCCTGTTCTTCGGGGCTACCTCTTCGGCAGATTCCCTTTTTCTAAGGAGTGGCGACCAAGTGCAGCCATCACAGCAGCAAGGTAATTGTTGCTGGCCGCCTTATACTCCTTCAAGGGGCTTTCTTGACCTCCCTGTCGTCTAAGTTATAGATCATAATGGAAACTTTCCCTTGCAGACCTCCCCAAATTGGCGTGACGATTCCACAGTCATCGAAACAAACATGAATCCGGGGATTCTCCCGAAATAAATTTGAGAGCGGTGGTCTTTTACCTTGTTCCAAATCCTCTGGTTACAGATATGACTCCTGCCAGGTCGCCCTTGGATTATTGATCAAGCCGTCCCTCTTTTTGGAGAGCCTGCTTTCCCAGAGGTGTAATCTTAATCTTCGTTCCCTCAGTGGCTGTAATTAAACCCGCATCCACCAATCCGGCTATTTCATTCACAGCAATTGTTTCCAGCGCCTCATTTTTCAACCTGAGAGACTGAACTTGCCTCCCTCTATAAAGTCAGGTTCTTCCTCTAACCTCTCAAGAACCATTTTGGCCAACGAATTCAGTCCTTCACTGTTATTTGTCATCAAAGGCCTCCTTATTCGCCAGGATAATTGTGATGCTCATTCGGTCCTTTCGTCTTGACTTAGGTCCCACTTCTAAAAACCTGTGCAGACTAATGGGTACACCCCTTTGTGTAGTTAAAGAATTAACAAAAATTCGGCTTCTTCGCTTCATAGCATTACTCACGTGAGGTTTCTGAACGAAAGTGAAGAAATATTTGTATTTGTGCGCTGTACATCTTATTCAAATGAATTTGCAGCCTACTCCATCCGAACAGGCATGGAGGCAATCTATGAGACATCAAGATCATCCAATAGTGATCAGGGGATAAAATGACCTTTTTTTGTTTTTATCTGACTCCACTCTTTACGCCAGCCAGAAATTCAGCTCCTGCTTCTTGTCGCCTGAGAGGTAGCTCTCCTGCCAGCGGTCATTGATGTACGAGCCCCTCCATTTTGAACCCTGAGCCGACCTGTACCGCCAGCGATAGTTATTGTAGATTGACATGATGTTCACGGCATAGGCCTGTGCCAGCTCCTTATTCCCTTCAATAATGACTAGATTCTCATCATTCTTCTGGCTGGCGGTCTTCCCCATATTGTGCGAGCCCGTCATGACAATTGGATTTTCACCGCAAGGATCGATGACGACGATCTTGGAATGGACTATCGCATGGGCACCGTTTTTCTTTACGAATTCACGAAACCACCTGCCACCCATCGCATTTTCCTGTGCGAAAGGAAGGAGCAGGTCTGGCGCATAACGAATCCTTTCATTGCGGTGCACAAACCCGATTCGCTTAGCCAGAGCCTCTTCGGGTGTCAGCTTACGCTTCTTCCTCCTGGCGGCACCTTTTTTTGTTCCACCCATGACGGGGGGACTGCTGATAACCCCGTGGATATAGAAACCCTTATCCTTGCGACGGTTCATGACGGCCTCAAGAAGTGAACCCTTTGCGCCGGTCTGGAACATAAGGAAAAGAATACCCTTACGGGCATTAGCGATCTTCTTCTTGGCATCCACGAGGTCGATCTGCTTGAGAGTTCTCGTGAACCAGAGAGTAACTTGGCCGTCCGCTGCCCGCTCACGCAACGGCGTCGAGTTCTTCTTGGCCAGATCTTTTGGCGATTGTCCTTGGTATGAAGCAAGACATTTGATATAATTTAGAGCGTGGTCGGCGACGGCCTTATCGTCTATTAAAATGCCATTGTTTGCCTGGGTACATAGGCCACTCGGCGTCCAGTTGGTACTTCCTGTCCAGATCCAGCGGGCTGCTCCGTCTCTATCGCAAACGACAAGCAGTTTGTTATGGGCAAGAAATCTGCCCTTCGTCATCCGATTATGGATCTCGACATCGGCATCGCGGAGCTTATCACGGGCCGCCTTATTCTCGTCCTTTATGGGCCTCTTGCTCGCCGGAAGGTCGTTGTCGTCGGCTTTATCACGCTTCTTCTTACCCTTCACGGCCCCGTCTGCCAGAACAACGTAAGCATTTGCTCCGAGATTGCTCAGCGCGTCAACCAACTCCCTATCTGCAAGTTCAAAAAGGGCGGCATACACGCGGAGTTTCTCAGCCTTAGCTTTCTCCAAAAGTGACAGTAGTCCTTTTCGAAGTTCTCCTGAAAGGCTATTTCTAGCATAAGGCCGGCTCACATCGCTGATGGCCACATCGAGCGCACGTTTCCTTTCCGCGATGCCCTTTTTGCTACCGCCTAGAAGGCGCTGGACCCATTGGGTTGCCACAATACCCCGGTTGAAGTAAACAGCAAAGCGTTTTCCGATTTGGGGATCGATCTTGACTGGCGAGCTCCACCGGCTGGCTCTTTCCCAGTTTGGAACCATGTGGAGCCGGTCTGGACCTACCATGGGCACGATGCGGTAGGATACAGTATCCCCGGGATTAGCGAGATAGTCAGTCCACATGAACTTTTGGATAGGCCACGTCGTCGAAGGTTTATGGTCTCCGCGATTCCACTTCTCATCTTCGAATCCAGCATTGCTGTGTACGACCTCTTCGCGGTTGTTTCTTTTCCGAAAAACCGCGAACCCTAGGCAGTCGGGAATCGCTTCGTCGATCTGCCAAACAAGAAATGCGTCGTCGCCGTTCTGAAAAACCTGAAAACGAATAGCATCCATTTTACCCTCCATAGTGGAAAACAGAAGCAGCAAGATTTATCCAGCTAAGGCAGGAGTTGCACTTCTTTTCAACATAAAACTAGAAGATATTCTTATGACCGCATTCTTTGCACGGGACTGGGTTTCCGCCCCCCTTCTCACCGAGAGTTTGGCTTTATCGGGATCCCAAGTTCAATAAGCAAGTGCAACACTTTAGGTTTTGAGGCCTCCGCATTATGATTGCGGATTATGCCAAAAACCTATAGACAACTAAA
>Ga0326726_10005283_pt1 | contig 11713 bp, 6 predicted proteins | sample MHFenrmetagenome_2_FD_207603 | JGI IMG/M metagenome (GOLD analysis project Ga0326726, IMG submission 207603) | Lab enriched peat soil microbial communities from Michigan Hollow, Ithaca, NY, United States - MHF15MN | ecosystem: Environmental > Terrestrial > Soil > Wetlands > Peat | place: USA...
CTCCACGATCGCCAGGATCTCGGCTTCCCGGACCGCGGCGGACTTCTCCAGGCGCTCTCCCTCCTCCAAGATCTTCGCGATGGCCGCCTTGTTCCTGATGCCGCCCGCGTTGGTGCGGACATTGAGCCAGGCGCCCCGGATGGCGGCCCGGGTGCAGAGCGCGCCGACACCCGCGTCGGACGCGGAGGCGGGATTGCCCTGCTCGGCCATGGCCTTGAGCAACCCGAAGGCGCGCTGGGCGGCTTGCATGACCCGCCACGGCACTTCCAGGGCGCCGAGGTTGGCCGTCTCCAGCGACTCGGACCGCGCGGTTTTCTCCGCCTCGGTCTCCCTGGGCATGGCCAGCGCGTCCATCACCCGCCCGAACGCGCGGGTGTCCTCGTCCACCAGGTGGAGGAGCTCCTCCTTGATGCCCTGGCCCTGCTCGGCCCAGCGCGAAAACTCCTCCCACCGCGCATCCCAGCCCCGCTTGTGCGCCGAGAGATTGGCGACCATCGTGCCGAGGGCGGCGCCGAGGGCCCCGATCGCTGCCGCGGTGGAGCCGCCGCCGGGTGCCACCGACTCCGCCGCGGTCTCCTCGATGAAATCCCGGAGCGACAGGTCGGCCAACCGGTCTGCCTCGGGGTTGCGCAGGCGATACTCGATGATCCGTTCCTCCGGAACGAAGCTGCCCAGATCCTCGAGGCCCATGGAGGCCACCGCGATCCGGATCAGCTCGCGTTCGGAGACACCCAGGGAACGCTGCTGCTTCCTCAGGAAGTGACGCCCGGCCTCGAGCATCGCCGCCAGCGGAATGAGGCCCACCAGCTCGGAGCCGGTAACTCGGAGGCCGCGCGCTTCGGCGGCCCGGCACACCTCGTCGAACGCAACGTGCAGCGGGGTGACGCCGAGGTCGGTCAGGTTCATCGAGACCTGGGCCAGCCCGTATTCTTCGATGAACCACCCGATGGCCTTGACCGACTGGAGCGACCCGGGAATCAGGACCGGCTGGCCGGCGGCGTCGGTCACGATCTTGCCGGTCAGCGAATTGCCCTCCCGCTTGGGACGGCCGCTCTCCCGGACGTCGAAGGCCACCGCGTTGGCCCGGCGGGTGGAGGTCGTGTTGAGGTTCACGTTGAAGGCCACCAGGAAGTCCCGCGCTCCGATGACCGTGGCGCCGCTCTTCGGATTGAAGGCCGCCGGCCCGAAGTCCGGCTTCCAAACTGGGTCGGCCATCTTGCGGGCCAGCCCTTCATATTCGCCGGCCCGGATCGCGGCCAGATTCTTCCGCGCCGGATTGGGCTGGGCGGCCTCGTACAGGTATGCCGGGATTCCCAGCTCCCGGCCCACCCGCTCCGCCAGGCGGCGGGCGTATTCGGCGGTTTCCTGCATGGAGATGCCCGAAATCGGCACCAGGGGACAGACATCCGTTGCCCCCATCCGGGGGTGGGCCCCGCTGTGCTGGCGCATGTCGATCAGCTCCGCCGCGGCGGCGATGGCCCGGAAGGCGGCCTCGACCACCGGACCCGGCTCCCCGGCAAACGTCACCACCGTCCGGTTGGTGGCCTTGCCGGAATCGACGTGGAGGAGCGTCGCCCCTTCAACCGATTCGATGCGGGCGGTAATTTGCCGCACGACATCGAGGTCTCGCCCCGCACTGAAATTCGGAACGCACTCGATCAACGCGGACATGGGCGATCGCAGGTAGAGGGGGTCGTGCGGGACTAATCTATCAGAGGACCACCCAGATGCCGATACCGGACGCACCCGCAGGGATCGACCGCCGGACCTTCATGGGACTCTGTTCCGCCGTGGGACTCGGCGGTGGCCGCCTGCCGTCCGCCCTCTGGAAGGGCGCGGCACCCGCCCTGGCGGTGCAGGGGACCCAGGCGCCCCAGGCCCCGCCCAAGATCACCAGAGACATGCTGGTCGCCGCGGAGACGGTGGCCGGGCTCGAGTTCACCGACCCCAAGCGCGACATGATGCTGGACGGCCTCAACTCGGCCCTCGCCGCGTATGCCGGGATCCGGAAGGTCACCCTGGACAACGCGGTGCTGCCGGCGATTCGCTTCGACCCGCTGCTGGGGGGAATCAAATCCTTGCCCCGGCCGTCCAAGGGCCCCGCCGCGGCGCCGAGGCCCCGCCGAGCCGCCGCGCCGGTCAGACCATCGACGGAGGCGGATCTGGCGTTCGCGAGCGTGGCGGACCTCGGCGCATTGCTGCGGGCCGGAAAGGTCACGGCGACGGAGCTCGCCCGGCAGTCGCTGGATCGCTTCAAGCGGTTTGACGGTGAGCTCCTGAGCGTCATTACCCTGACCGAAGACCGGGCCCTGGAGCAGGCCCGCACGGCGGATCTGGAGCTCAGGAGAGGCAAGTACCGCGGTCCGCTGCACGGGATTCCCTGGGGCGGGAAGGATCTGCTGGCCGTCCCGGGATATCCCACGACGTGGGGCTCGCCGATCTTCAGGAACCAGATGCTGTCCGAGCCCGCCACGGTAGTCGAGCGGCTCGACGCCGCCGGCGCCATCCTGGTGGCCAAGCTCTCCCTGGGCGAGTTTGCCCAGGGGGATGTCTGGTTCGGCGGCACCACCAAGAATCCCTGGAAGACCGAGCAGGGCTCGAGCGGCTCCTCGGCCGGACCCGCCTCCGCCACCGCGGCGGGGTGCGTGGCCTTCGCCATCGGAAGCGAAACCCTCGGGTCCATCGTCTCCCCCTCGACCCGCTGCGGGGTCACCGGCCTCCGGCCCACCTTCGGCCGGGTCAGCCGTCACGGCGCCATGGCGCTCTCGTGGACCATGGATAAGCTGGGTCCGCTCTGCCGCAGCGCGACCGATTGCGGACTGGTGCTGGGCGCGATCTACGGTCCCGACGGCAAGGACCCCACGGTCTCCGACCGTCCGTTCGCCTGGTCCCCATCGCGGGGCTTGAAGGGCCTCCGGGTCGGATACCTGAAGAGCGGGTTCGAGGCGGATCACCTGACCAAGGCGTTCGACAACCAGGCGCTAGACGTGCTGCGCGGCCTGGGGGTCGACCTGATCCCGGTCGAGCTCCCCGCCGACCTGCCGATCGGCTCGCTCCGGATCATCCTGACCGCGGAAGCCGCGGCCGCCTTCGACGACCTGACCCGCAGCGGCAAGGACGACCAGATGGTGCAGCAGACTCGGATCGCCTGGCCCAACACCTTCCGTACCTCCCGGTTCATTCCGGCGGTCGAGTACATCCAGGCCAACCGGATCCGGACCCTGCTCATGCAGAAGATGGACGAGATGATGGACCCGGTGGATGTGTTCGTGACGCCCTCGTTCGCGGGCAACGTGCTGATCGCCACCAATCTGACCGGCCATCCCGCGCTGGTGCTGCCCAACGGATTCAATTCCGACGGGACGCCGGCGTCGCTCTCCTTCATCGGTCGGCTGTTCGGCGAGGCCGACCTGCTCTCCGTGGGAGAGGCCTACCAGGCGGCCACCGATTTCCATCACCGCCGGCCCCAGAAGTTTGTCTGAGCCGATGAGCCCGGCCTCCCTCCGGTACCGGTACCTCACCGCGCTGCTCCTCGCCGCCGCGGCGGTGCTGGTGCTGGCGTTGTTCCCGGGGGTCGCGCGCAACGCGCCCTACTTGCCGCCCTGGTTCGTGACGCTGGTCACCCTCCTCTTCGCGGGGGTGGGCCCCACCGTCCTGGCGCAGGTCATCATCCTGGCGGCGATCGTCCTGATCGTGCCGACCGTCGGGGCGGGCATCCTGCTGCGGGTGGGCGTCTTCGCGCTGGCCGACGTGCTGGGCTGGCGGCTGCAGTCGGAGCGCGATGCCGCCGCTCGTCGCGAAGCCATCCTGCTCGAGAGCGAGACCCGCTACCGACACATTCTGGAGCAGGCGTCCGACGGCATCGTGCTGGCCCGGCCCGATGGCCAGCTGGTGCTGGTGAACCAGCGGATCTGCGAGATGATGGGCTATACCCAGTCGGAGCTGCTCCAGCTTCCCTTGTCCAGCCTCTACGAGCCGGGCGAGCTGGACCGGACGCCCCTGGGCTGGGACGAGCTGCTCCGCAACGCGATGGTGATCCGGGAGCGGCGCCTGCAGCGGAAGGACGGCTCGATCTTCATCGCCGAGCTGAGCGTCCGGCGCACCGCCGACGGGCTGGCGCAGGCCATTGTCCGGGACATCACCGAGCGGCGCCGGTCGGAGGCGGCGATCCGGGCCGAGCGGGATCTGCTCGACGGAGTGCTGACGACCAGCGTCGCGGGGATCATGGTCGTGAACCCGATCGGTCAGGTCATCTTCCTCAATCCCAGCGCCGAGGCGGTGCTCGGCCTCACCCGGGAGGAGCTGGCCACCGGCACCGACCTGCCCGCCGGGTGGCGGCTGGAGAATCTGGACGGCACGCCGCTGCCGGCCGACGCGCGCCCCGCCCGGCGGGTGGTGCGCACCGGAGAACCGGTCAAGGATGCGCGGTTCGCCGTGCTGCGCCCCGACGGAAAGCGGGTGATCGTGTCGGTCAACGCCGCGCCGCTTCGGAATGCCGGCGGTCTCATCTCCGCCGTGGTGCTCTCCCTGGCCGACATCACCGACCAGTACGCGGCGCAGCAGGCGCTCCGCGAGCGGGAAGAGCAGCTGAACCGCATCACCGCAGCGGTGCCCGGCGTCGTCTACCAGTACGTCGTGGGCCCCGGCGCCGACGAGCGGTTTGTGTTCGTGAGTGAAGGTGCCCGGGAGCTGCTGGGCGCGAGCGCGGCGGAGATCCTGGCCGATGCCGCGATGGCGTGGACCCACATGGACCCCGAGGACCGGGCGGCGATGTCCGCCCAGTTCATCCGCGCCTCGACGACGCTGGAGCCCTGGAGCTTCGATTTCCGACTGCGGGTGCCGGGAGAACGGGTGCGCTGGCTTCGGGATATCGCCACCGCGATCACCGCGGCGGCGCCGGGCCAGGTGGTGTGGAACGGCGTGATCATCGACATCACCGAGCGGAGGCGGCTGGAGGAGGAACTGCTCCAGTCCCAGAAGATGGACAGCCTGGGCCGCCTGGCCGGCGGGGTCGCGCACGACTTCAACAACCTCCTCACGGTGATCCGTGGCTACGCCGATGTGCTCTCCCGCGAGCTGGCCGACGGCGATCCCCGCTTCGGCGAGGTGCGGGAAATCCGCCGCGCCGCCGACCGGGCCACCGCGCTCACCCGGCAGCTCCTGGCCCTGAGCCGGCGGCAGGTGCTGGTGCCCCGCGAGGTGGATCTGAACGCGCTGGTCCAGGAGATGGAGCAGATGCTGCGCCGGGTCATCGGCGAGAACATCTCCATCGTCACCGTGCGGAGTCCCGATCTCGGCCTGGTGCGGGCCGATCCCGGGCAGCTCGAGCAGGTATTGCTCAATCTGGCCGTGAATGCCCGCGACGCGATGCCGGAGGGCGGAACGCTCACCCTCAACACCGCGCGAATGCTGATCAGCGCCCCGCGCGACGAGCCGGCCACCCAGGGTGTCCCCCCGGGCGACTACATCGTCCTCCGGGTGGCGGACACCGGCACTGGTATCGACCGGGAGACCCAGGCCAAGATCTTCGAGCCGTTCTTCACCACCAAGCCTTTGGGCGAGGGCACCGGGCTGGGCCTGTCCACCGTGTACGGGATCGTGCAACAGAGCAGCGGGGCGATCACGGTCGAGAGCCAGGTCGGGGCTGGCACTACCTTCCGGGTCTTCCTTCCCCGGCTCGCCAAGGACGCCGTCGCCACTGCCGAGACGCCATCCGCGGGGTCGCCGCGTCCGAACCGGCGGCGGAGATATGCGGTGCTGCTGGTCGAGGACGACGATGGTGTCCGGCAGCTGACTCGGCGGATCCTGGAAGATTTCGCCTACGCCGTCCTCGAGGCAAGGAACGGCACCGAAGCGCTTGCGCACCTCGATGCCGGCAGTCCCCGCATCGATGCGGTGGTGTCCGACGTGGTGATGCCCGGGATGGGGGGACGGGAGCTGGTGGGACGGCTTCGGCTCCGGCGGCCGGACCTGCCGGTCCTGTTTCTCTCCGGCTACACCGGGGACGAATTGAGCGATGAAGTCCGGGGACAGCAGCACCAGGCCTTCCTCCAGAAGCCCTTTTCACCCGACGCATTGGCGGCGGCGCTCGACGATCTGCTCGCCGAGGGCGAGCCGGTGACGCCTTCAGCCTGACAGGGCGGGCCACTGCTGGGTGACGCAATGGATCGCGCCCAATCCCCAGACCAGGTCGGTGCAGCGGATGACGACCACCCGGCGGGTGGGAAACTGGGCCTGGAGCACCGAACCGGCGCGCTCGTCCATCGTGGTATCGAATCCCGGCAACAGCACGGTCTCGTTCGCGATGTAGAAGTTGGCGTAGCTCGCCGGCAGGCGCTGGCCTTCCCGGTGGAGAGCGGGCGGCATCGGCAGCTCGATGACCCGGAGCGGGCGTCCGTCCTGGTCGGTCATCGTGCGGAGCCGCCGCAGGTTGTCGCGCAGGGGCTCGTAGTTGGCATCCCGCGGATCATCCTCCACCGCCGTCACCACCGTCACCGGATCGACGAACCGCGTCAGGTCGTCGACGTGCCCGTCGGTGTCGTCGCCTTCGATGCCCTGTCCCAGCCAGAGAATGTTCCGGGCGCCCAGGTACTTCCGGAGCGCGGCCTCGATCTCCTCCCGGGACCGCCCGGGGTTCCGGTTGGGATTGAGGAGACACTGCTCGGTGGTGAGCAGCGTGCCGGCGCCGTTCACCTCGATGCTGCCGCCCTCGAGCACCAGGCCTGGCGCGAGCACCGGAATGGCGAGCTCGGCGCCGATCCGGGTCGGTACCACGTCGTCCAGGTCGAAGGGCGGGTACTTGTTGCCCCAGGCGTTGTAGCCCCAGTCCAGGATCAGCTGCTTCCGTCGTCCCCCTCCTTCGCGGTGGACGAACACCGGTCCATGGTCCCGGCACCAGGCATCGTTGGTGGGATGGCGGTGAAAGAACACCCGCGCCAGCGGAACCCCCGCGCGGCGGAGCACCCCGCGCGCCGATTCCTCCAGGGCCTCGTCGCCCACGTTGATGTGGACTTCCTCGTGGGGTACCAGGTGGCGGACAATGTCGGCAAAAATGTCGGGGATCGGCTCGAAGCCGCCCGGCCAGGAGGCCTCTTTGTGCGGCCAGGAGAGCCAGGTACCGCGATGGGGCGCCCATTCGGCGGGCATATGGAGAGACCCGCTCACCGCTCGCTCTCGGCTCCCCGGTCCTCGTCGAGGTAGCGCTCGCTCAGTCCGGCGTAAGCATCCACCCGCCGGTCGCGCAGGAAGGGCCAGTGGGTACGCACCACGTCCACCTGGTCGAGGTCGCAGGGCACCAGGAGCAGCTCCTCGTCCTGTCCGGCCCGGGCCAGCACCCGCCCATTGGGATCGGCCACGAAACTGTTGCCCCAGAACTCGAGCCCTCCGGCGGGGCCCGGCTCGAAGCCGACCCGGTTCACCGCCGCGACGAAGACACCGTTGGCGATGGCATGGGAGCGCTGGATGGTTTCCCACGCCTGGCGCTGGCGCTCGCCGTACTCCGCCTTTTCCGGCGGCAGCCAGCCGATGGCGGTGGGATAGAAGAGGATCTCGGCGCCCTGCAGCGCGGTGAGGCGGGCCGCCTCGGGATACCACTGGTCCCAGCACACCAGCACCCCGATTCTGCCGAACCGGGTGTTCCAGGCGCGGAACCCCAGATCGCCCGGGGTGAAGTAGAACTTCTCGTAGTACTGCGGATCATCCGGAATGTGCATCTTCCGGTACTTGCCGAGATAGCTGCCGTCGGCATCGATGATGGCCGCGGTGTTGTGGTAGAGGCCGCTGGCGCGCTTCTCGAACAGCGAGGCGACGATCACGATGCCCAGCTCCGCCGCGAGCCGGCCCAGCCGCTCGGTGGTGGGGCCGGGGACCGCCTCGGCCAGCTTGAAGAATTCGTGATCCTCGGATTGGCAGAAGTAGGGTCCGAGGAACAGCTCCTGGGTGCAGACGATCTGCGCGCCGCGCCCGGCCGCCTCGCGGATGCGCTCGACGGTCCGCTCGAAATTGGCCCGTGGGTCGGCCCCGCCGCGCATCTGCGGCAGCCCGACCACCACGCTGCGCGATGGCGACTGAGTGGTCATGGGGAGCAAAGTTAACGATATTGCACCCCATGTCACGGATGGCGCGCGCCGCGCTGCTCACTCTGCTCGTCGCCGCGCCCGGCCCGCTGGCCGGCCAGTCGCTGACCTGGGCCACCACCGCCACCCTGTACGGGGACAACACCGAGTTCTTCACCCCCTACCGGACCGGCGAGACGATCCTGGGCGGCCAGTTCCGCTCGACGCTCGACTTCCGCACCGGGCGGCGCACCGAGTTCGGGCTCGGCGCCTTCGGAGACCACCGATCCGGCGACGACGAGTTCCTGAAGACCATCAAGCCGATCCTCCGGTTCCGGTACCACGCCGGAAGCTCCACCGGCGTGCTGGGCACATTGTTGCCCGAGCGGCGCCACGGTTTCCTGGAGCCGCTCGAGGTCACCACGCTCGAGATCACCCGCCCGATCGAGTACGGCCTGCAGTGGACCGAACGTCGGCGGTTGTGGGACGGCGAGGTGTACCTCAACTGGCAGAAGCTCAACCAACCCAACCAGCGCGAGGTGTTCGACTACGGATGGGTGCTGCGCATCCGGCCGGTCCGGTTCCTGTCCCTCGAGAGCCAGCTCCACGGCCTGCACCACGGCGGTCAGCTGTTCGACGCCGGCGTGCCGGTCACCAACAACGTGGCCTCCGGCGTGGGCGCGGCGCTGTCGGACTCGCTGCCATGGCTCGGCCGGAGCTCGGTCGCGGTGTACCGGCTCCGGAGCTCGGGCAACATCGATCCGGCCGCACCGCCGGGACGCCCGGGCAAGGGGCACGGCTGGTACCTCCGGGCCGCGGTGGCGCCGCGCGGCTGGTTCGAGCTCTTCTCGATTTCCTGGTGGGGCAGGGACTTCCTGTCTCAGGAGGGCGACAACAACTACAACTCGGTGGGCGCCGATCCGGCCTTCTACCGCGCCCGGCGCAAGTACTGGGAGCTGGGGCTGCTGCGCCGCACCACCATCGAAGGGAACGTCACCTTCGATGGAGAGCTTCGGCTGCACCGCATCGACGATCGCAAGAGCATCGCGCTGGGAAAATCACGCTGGGAGTATTCCTACCGGCTGGTGGTGCGGGCCCCGTTCGAGCTGGTGCTCCGGAACTGAGCGGCCGGATCCCTCACCGGCCTTCCGGCTCGGGAGCCCGGGCAAACCCGAACCGCAGCGCGAGCGGATCCAGCATCCGGCGGGAGTCCCGGGAGCCGTGGGTCATCAGGCGGTAGAACCGGGTCTGGGCGTCGAACGGGATGCTCTGCCCCTCGAGCTCCAGCAGGTCGAGGCAGCCGACGATCCGGTCGAGGTCGATGCCCCCCGGCGCGGCCGGATCGGCGGGGAGCTGCTCCACCAGCGCGAGGCCGATGGCCCGGTCGAACCGGAGCACCCCCTCCGCGATCCGACGATCCTCTTCCGGGGACAGCACCCCGCGGCGGAGCTCCCGGCGCAACGCGAGGTGGATTTCCTCCCGTTCGTGTTCCGGTAGCTGATCCTGGCCCACCACATGCTCGCCGGCGTCGCCTTCGACCTGGACCGCGGCATTCAGATGGATCGGGTCGGTGCGCTCGGTCCGCACCGCGACCGACCAGCTCCGCCCGGTCCGGCGGTGCCGGACCAGCAGGGTATCGTGCTCGCCGGGGCCGACGAGGTAGGCGCCGATGATCGGCCGGACCCGCTCCGGCGCCAGCGCCAACAGCGCCGCATAACCCGCAGCGGCGCGGACCTCGCCGGGGAACCGCGGCCTGGCCCGGGCGTCGTAGACGTCGCGTCCGGTTCCCGCCGCCGGGTCGTTGCTCCGCGCGGCCAGCAGCCGCTCGCGGAGCCCCGCCTCGAGGGGCTCGGAGCCTGGTCCGGCCAGCTCGATGGCGCGGGCCGCGTACCGGAGGCAGACCACCGTCTCCAGGCCCGCCACGTCATCGAAGAACCAGCCGCAGGAGGTGAACATCCGCAGCGTGTTGCGCTCCATCTCGAGCAGCTCCCGGGCGCGGACCGGCAGGTGGGAGGGCAGGCCGATCGCGGCGTACGCGTCCCGGGCCGCCCATGGGTCGGGAAAGAACCGGGCGGCTTCCTCGGCGAACTTCGCGTGCAGCTCCCCCGCCAGCCAGTCCAGCCCGTTCCGGAGCGGTTCCCGCCAGGCCTGGCTGGTATCCGCCTTGATCCGGCAGCCGCAGTTCGACCGCCAGCGCTCGATGCCGTGGGCGCAGCTCCACGAGCTGGGCTCCACCAGCGACACCGGGTGGGTGGCCGGGTGCCGGGCCAGGAAGGAGGCGAAGTTCTCCACCCGCACCGCCGGCTCCGACGACAGCCGGCGCAGCGTCGCGGCCAGGGCCATCTCGCCGAACCGGTGGTGATGTCCGTAGGTCTCGCCGTCGGTGGCGATCGCCACGAGGCCGGCGTCCGCACCCGCCAGGGGTTGGTGCAACATGGCATCCGCCCATCGGGTAGCGTCCTTCACCAGCGGGCCGAACGCCACATCGTGCGACAACGGCCCGTCGTAGAGGAACAGCGCGATGGAACGCCCGGCCCGCGTGGTGTACTTCCCGGGAAGCCCCGCCGGAGGCGGCTCGAGCACCTGATGGGGTGCCAGCACCGTGAAGCGGATGCCTTCGGCCGCCAGTACGTCGAGGGTGTCGTCGTCCACGGCGGTCTCGGGGAGCCACATGCCCTCGGGCTCCCGGCCGAACCGGCGCCGGAAATCGGCGATGCCCCACCGGACCTCGGTGGTCTTGTCCCGGCGGGAGGCGAGGGGGAGGATGATATGATGGAACGGCTGCGCGATCGCGTTGCCGTGGCCACCCAGCCGCGCGCTGCTGGTCCGGTCGGCGGCCAGCATGGCCTGCCAGGTGTCGGGCGCCTCCCGCTCCAGCCACTCGATCAGGGTGGGGCCGACGTTGAAGCTGATCTGCTCCAGCGTATTGGCGATCCGCTGGATCCGCCCGTCCCGGGTGGGCAGCCGGGCCGCCACCACCGCCCGGTAGCATTCCCGCTCGATGCGCCGGTTCCAGTCGTGGAAGGGGGCCGCGCCGGGCTCCCGCTCGATCAGCTCGAGCCAGGGCTCCTCCCGCGGCGGCTGATAGAAGTGGGCGTGGATGACGGCCGAGCGCGAGGCGGCCAAGCCGGAAGTCATCGGGATGCCCGCACCGCCTTGCTCCGCTCGAGCACCGTGGCGAGCACCGGCAGGATGTCGGGGAATACGTCGTCCACGGTCCGCATGGCCAGGGCGCGCTGGGCGGCGGCGGCCAGGCTCCCGCGGGCCGCCGGCTCCAGGGCATCGAGCAGCTCGGTCAGATCGTCGGCGTGGCCGGTGAAGCGCGTGGTGGCGTAGTCGCCGGCCGCGCCGGTCGAGATGATGAACTGCCAGTCGCTCGCCTGGAGCAGCAGCAGCTCGCGGGCGGCCTGCGCCAGCACCGGGGCCGCGGCGGGGTGCGCCAGGGCCGCCGGCGCCAGCGACCAGAACCGCTCCTCCAGCGGCCAGAGCCGCTCCCAGGTCCACCGGGTCGATTCGTTGAGCCACATGGAAAAGTCGCCGTTGGCGCCCCAGGAGCCCGCCACGAAGGCCACCGCCGCGCCGGGCGGGTGCCCCGCCAGGTGAGCGGACGCGGTGCGCGGGCTAGGGCCGCCCTCCCGGTCCAGCCGGCGGTAGAGATC
>Ga0326726_10005284_pt1 | contig 11712 bp, 9 predicted proteins | sample MHFenrmetagenome_2_FD_207603 | JGI IMG/M metagenome (GOLD analysis project Ga0326726, IMG submission 207603) | Lab enriched peat soil microbial communities from Michigan Hollow, Ithaca, NY, United States - MHF15MN | ecosystem: Environmental > Terrestrial > Soil > Wetlands > Peat | place: USA...
GATTGGGTTCTCGGTTGCCTATCTCGACACGGGGTCACGACGGTGTCTGTCATGTTCGGCTACAACTGGGGTGAATGGCAGTATGAGACTGTTGAGTTGGCAGGCCTCCGATCGCGTGTGAAGGAAGCCGAAGTCCGGGAGTCTGGCTGGCTCGGAACCGATGATCTGTTCATCGAAGTCGAAAATGTTGTCGAGATACAATACTGCCATCATGCGGACATCCATCTGAGGTACATCCAAGAGGATCATCCTCTTACGAAGGAGTTGGCAACCTACCTCACTGAGAAGATTGGCCGGCACGAGCGATGATTATGCCAACAATTCGCGGGATCGAATGACTACGGAAGAAATAAGAGAATATGTGTTCAACGAGTGCAACAACAGCAAGAACGCCTTTGGTCCGGCGTTCTTTGAGCAGCATTTGTCCGTTGTAGTCGGGTACGCCAAGAAGTTGAGTGAGGCGATGGGGGCTGATCTGGAGATAGTGGAGTTGGCGGGATGGCTGCACGCATTGCCGCCGTGCAGAGTGTCGCGGCGCTGCCCAGGCATCCTGCCTTGAGCGCGGAAGATGCTGCTGGAGAGGGGCTATCCTGCCGAGCGGACCGAGCGTGTGGCGACGTGCATTGCCTCGCATTCCGCGCCGATCCAGATTGGGAACGGCTCGGCGGAGGAAGTGTGTGTGTCGAACGCCGACGCGATGTCGCAGATTGTCCGGCCGGCGTACTGGCTCTACTTCGCGTTCCGGGTGCGCCGGCTCGGCTTTGCGGAGGGCAGAGACTGGCTGCGGCAGCGAGTGGAGAACAACTGGGCGGCGTTGATCCCGCCGGCCCGGGCGATCATCGAGGAGGGATACCGGCACGCAGAGGAGCTTCTTTCGTTATAGATGGCGGTCAGTGCTTCTTGTTGATCTCATGCTGCAACATGGCCTCGTAGAGGGACAACTGGATGTCCAGGATCTGGTCGAGAGTCACCTCGACGTTGCCCCGGACGCCGTGCGAGCACTCGAACGTGAAACTGCTGGCGCCGCAGACGTGGTACAGAGCACTGATCAGGTTGAAGGATTCCGGGTTCCGGCCGCCTTCGGGACGCGGCTCGAAGAGTCCGCCGAAGGGCAACTGTCGCTGGCTCAGAAGCGCGTAGCATTCCTGGGCCAGAGACCGGATATCCTGCTGGATTTCGACCGGGGTGTACGCGGGCCGGTAAACCGCCGGTTTGGTCTCGTGGCTGTGGAGCGAGACGGCGAGGTCCGGGCCCTCTTCGCGGGCCACCTTGAGAAACGCCGCGGACTCCGGCCCCATCGGGGCAAACCACTCGTCATGCATCGGATTGACGCCGGCATCGTCGAAGTAGCAGCCCAGGAAACGGACCTTGTCGCCCACCATCGGATGGTACTGCTTGCACTGGGGCCAGTCGCAGAAGGTGTCGCCCGTCCAGGTCCCCTGGCCCCAGAACCGCACATCATCCTCGCCCATGCCCTGCAAAGCCCGCGGCTCGAAGCGGGCGGTGCCATCGGGATTGCCCGCCGGCACGATCAGCAGTCGGCATTGTTCCCCAAGCTGGTGCAGCTTCTCCTGGCTGCGGCCGCGCAGGTCCTTGCCCGTTTCCATGATCTGGATCAGGTTGACCAGGCCGGTGAGTCCCTCGACCTCGTGGCCGTGCACGGGGCCGATGAACAGGATGGCAGGCTTCTTCCGCGCCGCCTTATCCATATAGGCCGCCGGCTTCTGGCCGCCGACGGCCGAATTGAAATTGGCATGATGGGCCACCGTCTCCCTGCTGCCGAACGTGACCATGGGGATCGGTCTGCCGCCCGGCGTGGTGGCGAGAACCGTCAGGCTGCCTCGCTCCAGGTGCTCGAACCGGGAGGCCAAACCCCTCACGTCCCCAATCCAGAAATCGGGCAAAATCCGGTCGGGAATCCTGGCCTTCGCCTGCGCATAGGTCATGCGGTCCACACGAGACGCGGGCTTATCACTCTGCGCGAAGCTCGCCGGCAGCAGGATGGCGACGAACGCGATGGTCGCCTTGAGCGTGTGCCTATTCATCTTCACCTCCAAGAATGCTCGTTTACGGAGCGGGGCATGACCCTGAGTTCGTGGCCGCCGAGACCCTGTCTCAGATCGACGTCATCACGCGGGATGCTCTTAGCCCAACAGCTTCCTCTCCCACCACTTGAGATACTCTTCGTCGGAAATCTCCGGCGCGAGGTTTCGTCTTTTCATTTCCTCCAGGTACGCCTTCGCCATGTCGTCCTGCCAATAGGCGACTACCTGCGGGTCTTCCGGCTGCTCGCCTTGATCCTTGGTCGACTTGATCCACTCGTCCAACTTCCGGCTGTGCTCGCGAAGGACGCTCCGAAGCTTGCGGTCGTCCGCCAGATTGTGCAGCTCATCGGGGTCCTTCTGCAGATCGTACAGTTCTTCCTTGGGCCGGGTCGAGGCCATGAATTGCTCCTGCGGGGGCGTAAGCTTGCCCTGGTTGTGCAGGACCTGCATCAGGGTCAGCATGGGATACTGGAGCTTCTTGTAGGCGTTGAATTGCGTGTAGGGCCGGTCGGGGTAGTAGTTGCGGATGTACTTGTACTGCTTCGAGCGCACGCAGCGGATGCGGTCCACCGTCCCGTCGCAGCGGTCCCGAGCGGCGAAGATGTACTCGTGCCCCTTGCTCTTGCGAGCGAGGAAGTCGGACCCCTGCAGATACTTGGCCGGCTCGATACCGGCCGCCGCGAGGGACGCCGGCGCGAAGTCGATCGCGCTGATGAGGTCCTCCACAACGGTGCCGGGCTCGATATGTCCCGGCCAGCGGACGATCACGGGGATGCGAATCCCCTCGTCGTAGAGCCACTGCTCGCCACGGACGTGGGGCCGGCCGTTATCGCTGAAGTACATCACGACGGTGTTCTCGGCCAGGCCTTCCTTCAGGAGCCATTGCAGGACGACCCCGATCTCCGTGTCGAGGAGTTGGATGGATTCGAGGTAGTCGGCCCAATCCCGGCGGGCGAGCGGATGATCGGGGTAGCAGGGGGGCAGCGTCACCTTGTCCGGGTCGATCGGGTTGCGCTTGTCCCGCCGGAAGTCGCGCTGGGTGAGGCTGAAGTTGATCTGGGCGAAGAATGACTGCCCCTCCGTACGCTGGGACCAATCGGTGCCGTCGAAGGGCCGGCTCATGTACATGAAGTTCCAGTCGGTCTTGCCTTCCTGCTTGTAGTTGAGTCCGGCACAATTGCACCGGAAGTAGGCGCCCCGCCGGAAGTGCTCGGTCACCGGCATGATGGGGCGCGGGAGGATGTGGCTGTCGCTGCGATGACTGCGGTGCTGGTGGGCGCCGATGCTGGTCTGGTACATGCCCGTGATGAGCGCCGAGCGCGAGGTCGAAGAGACCGGGCCGGTGACGAAGGCGTTGGTGTACCTGGCCCCTTCGCTCGCCAGCCGGTCCAGATTCGGGGTCTTGACGAGGTTGTTGCCGTAGCAGGCCAAGTCGGGCGAAGTATCCTCGGAGATCAGCCAGAGAAGGTTCGGCCGGTGTTGGGCCTTCAAGAGTTGCGCGCGAGCGGCCTTCTGCGCCGCGTGCTTACGGTCTGTCTCGCAGCCGGAAAAGAGGGCGGCGGCTGTCCCGCAGCCGACCGTTTTGAGAAAGTCACGGCGTTTCATACGCTACATCCTTGTAAATTGACTATCAGCCTATTGCCAACGACGATGGGACCGTGAGTGAGCCGACGAGGTCGGCGAGCCTGGTCACGTGGTGCCGGGCGCAATAATCCTCGAGGCCGTCGATGATCCGCGCGGCGCAATCGGGCTCCAGGAAGCTGGCGGTGCCGACCGCCACCGCGGAGGCGCCGGCAAGGAGGAACTCGACGGCGTCCGAGGCCGTGCGGATCCCGCCGAGGCCAAGGATGGGAATTCCCGCCGGCTTCGCGACCTCGTTGTAGACCTTGTTCACGAGATAGACGGCGATGGGCTTGATGGCCGGCCCGGAGAGGCCCCCGGTGCGATTAGCCAGGGCCGGCGTCCGCGTCTCGATGTCAATGACCATCGCGGTGAACGTGTTGATGAGGCTCAAGGCGTCGGCGCCCGCCTCGACCGCCGCCCGCGCGATGACGCTGATATCCGTCACGCAGGGCGAGAGCTTGACGATGAGAATCTTGTCGTCGGCGGCAGCGCGGACGGCCGAGGTGATCTCCCGGACCTGCTCCGGGTCGCGCCCGAAACTGATGCCGCCCTTGGCCACGTTGGGGCAACTGATATTGAGCTCGAATCCGGCCAGCGCTTTCTCGCGGGCCAGTCGCTCGACGACCGCCGTGTACTCCTCGATCAACTCGCCGGCCACGTTGACAAACACCGGGACGGACATCCTCGCGATGACGGGCAACTTCTCCTCGATGAAGCGATCCAGCCCGACGTTCGCCAGCCCGATGGCGTTGAGCATCCCGGCGTCCGTCTCGACGATGCGCGGCGTCGGATTGCCTTTGCGCGGCCGGCGCGTGATGCTCTTGGTGATAAAGCCCCCCAGCCGATTGACGTCCATGAAGTCTGCCAGCTCATCGGCATACCCGCACGTCCCCGACGCGGTAAACACCGGGTTCGCCAGTCGCCGCCCCGCGAAATCCACCGAAATATCAACACTCAGGATCATTGCCGCCTATCAGAGATAGCACATCGGGGGCCAACACACAATGGGCCCTCATGTGAGAAAGACAACGCTTCGCGCATCGAAGACGGGGCCATCCTGGCAGCAGAGCTTGTAGACTGTTTCATTCGAGCCTTCCACCCGGCACTCCACGGCACAGCTTTGGCAGACGCCGATGCCGCAGGCCATCCGCCGCTCCATACTGACCTGGCAATCGATGTTGCGTTCGGTGGCAAGCCGCGCCATTGCCGCCAGCATGGTCTCCGGGCCGCACGCATAAATGATCGTTCCGCTGGGCGACCAGTCGCGTTGGTCGTCCAGCCATTGAGCGAGCCGCTCCGTAATGAAGCCGCGGCGGCCCGCGGAGCCGTCATCCGTGGCCACGGCGGACGGAATCCCAAACTTGGCAAACGCCGGGACGAGGAAATCGATGTGCTCCGGCACACTGTCGAAAGGGCCTTCAAAGGGCAGCGATTGGGCTGTCTTGGCGCCGACGAACGCGATGACATTCGTGTCGGGACACTCGGCTCTGAGGAGCTTCGCGAGGCAGCGGATCGGCGGGGCACCCATGCCGCCTACCACGAGCAGAGCCAATCGCTTGCCGGACGGCACCTGGAAACCGTTGCCGAGCGGCCCGAGAAAGCCGAGCGAATCGCCGCGCCGCAAGGTGGTCAGCCGCACCGAGGCCGGGCCGAGCACACAAAAAAGGAGTTCGGCGGTGGTCTTGTCCCGGCCCGCGGTCACGTCCGCGAAGCTGAACGGCCGGCGCAGCAGAATACTCCGTTTTGAGACGTCGCGCAGCTCCGGCGCAATCAGACTTTCGTCGGGCAGACCGAGATGCGAGACATCCACTTGGACGAACTGGCCCGGCCGGAATTTCGCGAAGGCCGTGGCGCCGGCGCCGGTGAACTCGAGGCTCATCGTCCAAAAGCACTCGCGGATTCGCCCGTTGGAGGTGATCGTGGCGGGGAAGACCCCCTTAGCCATTGATGATTGATGATCGATGATTGATGATTTCATAGGAGCGTCCCTATCCCTCTTCAGCAATCGATCATCAAAGCAGGTCGTTATAAACTCGGACGCCGTCCACGACTTTGCAGACGTGCGCGGCGTACCTCTCCTTGTAAGCGGGTCGGCTGCGCGGATACGCGGCGTCCACCGCCTTCTTGACGGCCTCGACGGCTTCCGCCCGGACCAGGGTGCCGGAGGCCCCTTTATCGCCGCCCCCGAGCATCCGTTCGCCGAGCACACCCGGCACAGTGCGGACCGCATCGCACATCGTCTCCAGCTCCGGGCCGGAGATCCGGTAATCATCCCGCAGGCCCAGACCATCCTGCCGGAAGATCTCGCCGACCGTTTCGATATCGCCCGACCGCCAAGCGTCCATCATTTTGTAGAAGCGCTGCTGGGCATGGAAGATGTAGTTGAGCCGAGCGCAGTGGTTGGGATGGCTCTTGCCGAACTGGTCCATGATCTTGTTGTACAAGGCTTCGTCCTTGATGTCGGCCAGGCACGAGATCTTGTAGCCGGCCTTCTGGAGGACGCCCACCATCTCTTCGCACTCCCTCCGGCGAATCGCGTACGTCGATTTCTCCAGGCCGGGCCGGTCTGTGCCGGTGTCAAGGACGACAATCCGAAAATCCGTTACCCCTTTACCGATGGGCACATACTCGATGGAACGGTCCTTTGGGTTGTAGTAGGTCCCCATGCCTTCTTTGGCGAACAGGACCATCGTCTGGTCAAGCTTGCCGCAGGGCGAGCCGATGTAGTCGTTCTCGACCGCCTGGGCCAGATCGACGATCTGCACCCGCCTTTCGACCTCGATCTCATTGACGTCGAAGAGCGACAGGATCAGGTTGACGCACAGCGACGCCGAGCGGCTCATGCCGCCGCCGGGGATATTGCCGAAGAGAACGCCGTCGATGCCCTGCTTGAGCTTGAATCGCTCACGCTGGAGAATATAGTCGATTCCGTATGGAAACCGCCCCCAGGTCTCCGCGATGGCGGCCGACTTGGGGGCGGGGACATTGCCGATGGTGTACTCGATCCGGCCGTCGCGGGGGAAATTGCCGCTGAAGAGCCGGACCTTGTTCGTGCCGTTGGGTCGGTAGGCCAACCAGATGAACCGGTCGGTCCCGACGCCGAACAGTTCGGTGCCATTGTAATCACCGTGCTCAACGCCCAGACAGAAGCGCGACGAGGTCCGCCGCACCGTGCCGCCGGCAATCTTGATCTTGTTCTCCTTGGCAAGCTGCTGCAGCTTGTCCAGTGCCCCCTGGTCTTCCTCTGTCAGCTCCATCCGGACCTCTGTGAAACGCGTGTGCCCATCCTGTAGTTCCTTACGACGAGGCTGAATATAGCCAAATCCGCCCGGACAAGCAAGCCCGAAGGTCCGGACGGGTGCGGCCGGCATACGGTGGCAGATTGCCACGCTCCGCTCGCAATTGTCTGTTCCAGATCCATCGCGCCGGCCCGGGGCGAAAATTGGCTTTGTTTCGCGCAATCAGTGCCACCGGCTCCTGTGCGCCGGACGGAAAATTGGGTTCGTTTTGCGCATTTGGCCTCCGGCGGGGACCTTCCGCCCTTGACAGCGCGCGCCCATTCCTGGGCGCTCGGGGAGAATTGGCTTTGTTTCGCCGAAACCCCCCCTCCCCGGGAATTGGCTTTGTTTGGCGCGCTGGGCCGCCCCAGCCGCCCGACTGGCCGAAAATTGGGTTCGTTTCGCACATTCGACCCACCAAATTGGGTTTGTTTTTACAACTGCCTGCCGGCTACTGACTACCGACTACCGCGTCTTGGTTTCGTTTCGCACGATGGGTCCACGGTCGCCTCTTACTTCAGACTGCACACTTCGCCCTTCAAACTTCACACTTCTTACACGCCTCCCCCCTATTACCCGCCGTGTTGCATGAATCTTGTCGAAAAAATGGCTTGCGCCACCCTCCGAAATATTCGTAAGTCCTTGTCCTGACGCCAATAAAGAAAATCTTGGTGCCGGCCCGTTTTGGGTTTTGGACTGTTGCACGAACAAGTACATCCCAGGGGTCTTGAGTGCCAGGGGTTGCCACCGAATTCCGACCACACCCGTCCAGACCACCATGGCCCAGCGGCTGGTGCGTCGGCACTGGTGCTGGTATGATGCAGCGGATGACCATGAGCTTTGATTTCGATACGGTGCACGACCGGCGGGGTACCGACAGCCTCAAATGGAGCCGGTACAAGGACCGGGATGTGATCCCCATGTGGGTGGCCGACATGGATTTCCGGTCGCCGGAGGCCGTGGTAGAGGCCCTGCACGGGCGGGTGGAGCAGGGGATTTTCGGGTATGCATCGCCGCCGCCGGAGCTTGTGCAGGTGGTCGTGGCGCGGATGCGGGAGAAGTACCGGTGGGAGATCGAGCCGTCGTGGCTGGTGTGGCTGCCGGGCGTGGTGCCGGCGTTGAACGTCGTGTGTCAGGCCTATGGGGGCCAGGGCGATGAGGTGGTGACGTTTACACCGGTCTACCCGCCGTTTCTGACCGCGCCGCCCCGATGCGGAAAAACGCTGAGGACCGTTCCCCTGCGGCGGGAGGGAAACCTGTATACGTTCGATGCCGAGAGACTGGAGAGGGCGATATCGTCACGCACGCGGATTCTGCTGTTGTGCAACCCGCACAATCCCGTGGGCCGAAGGTACGCGCGCGAAGAGATCGAGCGCATCGCGCAGATATGCGTCGCTCATGACATGGTGATCTGCTCCGACGAGATTCATTGTGACCTGATCCTTGACGGTGGGCCGCACGTGCCGACCGCGACACTGGGCCCCGAGGTCGCCGCCCGCACGATTACGCTGATGGCGCCGAGCAAGACCTTCAATATCCCGGGTCTCAACTGTGCCTTTGCCATTATCGAGAACCCCGCGCTGCGCACGAAGTTCAAGAGGGCGAGCGAGGGCCTGGTCCCCGGCACGAATGTGCTGGGCTACACCGCCTGCCTGGCCGCGTATCGTGACGGCGAGCCGTGGAGGTCGGCCCTGATCGGCTATTTGCGCGACAACAAGGAGATCGTCCGGCGATTCATCAACGAGGAGGTCGCGCCCCTGGCGATGGACGACGTTCAGGCGACCTACCTGGCCTGGATCGATACCCGGGCGCTGGGTTTGCCCAAGCCCGCCCGCTTCTTCGAGCAATCCGGCGTCGCCCTGTTCGACGGCCGAGCGTTTCAAGGCGAGGGTTTCGTGCGGCTGAACTTCGCTTGTCCGCGCAGCATCCTTACCGAGGCGCTCCAGCGGCTGCAACGCGCTGTTGGGAGTATCGGGAAGCCCGCCGGAAGCGCGGGAAACTCGCGTACAGAGACCCCAAGGCGTCCGTGACCGCCAGGGTCTTGCCAAATAGCACCGGGGCCAGAATCTCTCTCCGGAGGATGCTGCGCACCATGCTTCCGCAACACCGCAGCAGATGCCCGAAGGGCGACGAAGGCCGTGGGATGTGCCCGTCCGACAGATGCAGGATCTCCGTGTCGAACCCGGCGGCAAAGGCCCTCCGCAGGAACCACTTCTTGGTCAATCTCTCCTGCGCTACGATGTGCCCGACGATAGCCCTGGGCTCATACACGACCACGCCGCCGCAGGCGCGGATTTTACGCAAGAGTTCGGACTCTTCCCCGGAATGGAAGGAGACCAACCCGCGACGGCCCAACGAAGGGTTGAATCCTCCTACCTGCACTGCCGCCTCCCTCCGGATGGAGAAGTTCAGTCCATAGAGGTCGTGGTCCGTCCTGACGATCACGTGATCGCCGTAGTCCAGACGCGACAGGTAGAACTCGTAATGCTCGGGCAGCCAGGCAGGGCGCTCCGCTCGGAAGATGAGGTAACTTCGGCCGCCCACCACCGTGGCCGAGTGTTCCTCGAAGGCGGCGGCCACCGCCGACAGCCAGTCGGGGTCCACGATGACATCGTCGTCAAGAAACGACACAATCTGCCCTCTGGCCTCCCGCAGGGCGCGGTTGCGTGCGAGGCTCAGTCCCTGTTGGGGCTCGAAAATGCTGCGCAGGCGGGGCGCGAGCAGGCGGCGGTACTCCTGAATCACCTGCGGGGTATCATCGTTGCTGTTGTTGTCAACCACCAGGATCTCGTACTCGGTGGCCTCAGGACAGCGCAGGTCGCGCAGGCTCCCCAGGGTCTCCGCCAGGGTGGCCGAGCGATTGTACGTCTGTATCGCCACGGTGATGAACGCGGGGTGGACGCCACGCTCAACCATGAGAACTCCCCGGCGGCAACGATCACAGCGACCGTTTGACGATCGCAAACCCAGAAGTTACGTCAAGCCACGAAGTTTCGCTGGTGTGTTTTCCGTGATATTATCGGGCGTACCGTCGCGAGTATCCTGATGATACGAACTCCGACGTCCCCCTGGCGCGCGTGCATTGCCCAGCGAGCCCGGATGCGCGGCAGTCACACAACGAATCGAGAGTACTTGAAAGGGGGAGCGGATCCTCTTAGGGAATCGCCCGAATTTGGGAAGGGCGGCTGCGTAGAAGCCATCAAATTTGCGGACAGCTTTCTTTGGCAGTTGAGTTTCTGGGCACCTCCGGCCGAAGAATAGCCTTATGACACGGAGAAAGGATTGTTTCAGGCAGGTTTGTTTGGGATTGGAGTAGTCCGATGAGAACTGTACGGTTGGCTGTCCAAGGGGTCTCGCGATGGGCTTTCTTGTTTGTTTTGCTGGGGTCGCAAGTGGCTTTTGCCGCCGCGAGCGGTTCGGCTGGGGCGACGAGCGAAGGCAGTGCCGGCGCCAGTCCGATCCTGTCCGGCAGTATTCATGAGATCATAAACCGAATATCCGCTCTGGTCGCCCAATATGGGCTGAACCTCCTCGGCGCCCTGGCGATCTTCTTCGTGGGCCGATGGGTGGCGAAGTCGGTCTCGTCCCTGCTCAGCAAGGCTCTGACCAAGGCCAAAGTGGACGCGACTCTTGTGCCTTTCATCGATAACCTGGCCTACACGGCCATGCTGGTGTTCATCATCATTGCCGCCTTGGCGGAGTTGGGGGTCCAGACGGCCTCGGTCGTCGCCGTGCTCGGTGCGGCGGGTCTGGCGGTAGGCTTGGCTCTCCAGGGTTCGCTGGCCAATTTCGCTTCCGGCGTCCTCTTGCTGGTGTTCAAGCCCTTCCGCGTGGGCGACTACGTGGAGATCTCGGGCGTCGGCGGGACCGTACAGGCGATCCACGTGTTCAACACGGTCCTTAACGACCCGAATAACATCCGCGTCATCGTTCCGAACGGCCAAGTCACCAGCGGCAACATTCTCAACTACACGATCAACGGGACCCGGCGTATCGATCTGACGGCGAGCGTTTCCTATGATGACGATCTGCGCAAGGCTCGGCAGGTGATTGAGAGCGTCCTGGCCGCCGATCCCCGGATTCTGCCCGACCCGGCGCCCCAGGTGGCGGTCAAGGAAATGGCCGACAGCAGTGTGGATTTCGCTGTCCGCCCGTGGGTCAAGGCCGATGACTACTGGCCGGTGTACTTCGACCTGACTGAGAAGCTCAAGGTAGCGATCGAGGACAACGGCATGACGATCCCCTTCACGACGCAGGAAATTGTCGTCAAGAGCAATGCCTCAGCGGCGAGCCTCCTCAAGAGCGCATGACGCGGATCAGAACCGCCAGATCAGGCTCAGGCCGTATTGGATGGTGTTATTGCGGGGTTCGTACCAGCCGTCGGAGGTATTGGACTCCTCGACCCACCAGTATTGGACGAACGGTGCGATGGCCAGGTCGGCGGACTTGGCCCGGTGGCGCAGCTCGACAGAGGCCCTGGCCCCGTACCCCGGCCATTGCACATTGACCACCCCGTTGTCCACGCCGGAGATCTGAAGGCCGAGCAGCAGCAGGTCGAACTCGCCGCCGACCCCGATCTGCCAATGGCCGGCCAGTTCGTGGTACATCTTGAGTCCCAGTGGCAGATAGAAGTAGTTCGATTGCCGATCGTAACCCGCCGGGTCCTGGCCCGCATAATCGTTCAAGCCCCGATACCCCACGCCGGCGTAAAGCAGATTATCCCAAGCCTCCGCGGGCCAGGACTGGCCCCAGAGCAGCCGCAGGTT
>Ga0326726_10005285_pt1 | contig 11711 bp, 14 predicted proteins | sample MHFenrmetagenome_2_FD_207603 | JGI IMG/M metagenome (GOLD analysis project Ga0326726, IMG submission 207603) | Lab enriched peat soil microbial communities from Michigan Hollow, Ithaca, NY, United States - MHF15MN | ecosystem: Environmental > Terrestrial > Soil > Wetlands > Peat | place: USA...
TGGCGCTCCTGCTGGCCGTCGGCCGGCGCGGCCTCCTCGGCGAGCCGCTCGGTGCGCTGGGGGTCGAGCTGCCATTCACGACCGCGGCGGTGATCCTCGCCCAGACGTTCGTGTCGGCGCCGTTCTTCATCCGCTCGGCACGGACCGGGTTCGCCGGCGTGGATCGCGACCTGGAGGATGCAGCGCGCGTGGACGGCGCCTCGGAGCGGGAGCTGTTCCGGGCGATCACGGTGCCCCTCGCCGGCGCGGCGCTCGCTGCCGGGCTCGTGATGAGCTGGGCGCGCTCGCTCGGCGAGTTCGGCGCCACGATCATGTTCGCCGGCAACGTCGAGGGCCGCACGCAGACCCTGCCGCTCGTCGTGTACGGCGAGTTCCAGGGTGGCAGCCTCGACGCGTCGATCGCCGCTGCGGCGATCCTCGTGCTTGCCGCGTTCGGCGTCCTCGTCGCGGTCCGCGTGATGCACTGGGGGCGCGCGCTCGATGCGCGCGGCTTCGGCTGATGCGCTGCTGCTGCTGCGGCCTGCCACTGCTCGCCGCGGGCGGCTGTCCGGTGTGCGACGCGGTCCTGAGCGGCCCGCCGCACGTCTGCCTGCGATGGCTCAAGATCATCGGCGACGAGGACGGCTGCGCCCCGGCCTTTCCGCGGCTGTCCGAGGATCACGAGACCGCCTGGCGGCTGGACCGCTTCGACGGCCCCACGCAGCGAGGAGCCGAACCGTGAAGATCAGCGCGCGCAACCAGCTGCCCGGCACCGTGCGCATGGTGACGCTGGGGCAGGTCATGGCCGAGGTGGTGGTCGACGTAGACGGCGGTCACGAGCTCGTGTCGGCGATCACCGCGGAGTCGGCGCGTCGCCTCGGGCTCGCACCCGGGAAGCGAGTGATCGCGGTCATCAAGTCGACCGAGGTCATGCTCGCAGTCGATGAGTGACCGCCCGCCGGTCGCGCCGGTCACGTTGCGGCCGATCGGCATCATCCGGACCCCGTTCACCGACACCGATGGCATGCCGATCCAGGCGACCGCCGCGGTCGGCGTCCCCGGCCGGATCGAGCTGGACCCAGGGCTTGTCGAGGGGCTGATCGATCTCGATGGATTCAGCCACCTGACACTGCTCTACCACCTGCACCGGATCGCCCCGCCGAGATTGACCGTCACGCCGTTCCTCGACGATCGGCCGCACGGAATCTTCGCGACGCGCTCGCCGGCCCGGCCGAATCCGATCGGTGTCTCGACCGTTCGACTGCTCGCCATCGCGGGAGCGACACTGGAGATCGAGGACGTGGACATGGTCGACGGGACCCCGCTGCTCGACATGAAGCCCTTCGTGCCGGCGTTCGACCATCGCGAAGCCGTGCGCATCGGCTGGTACGCCGGGCGCCTGGACCGGTTGCCCGACGTTCGAGCCGACGACCGGTTCAAGATGCGCTGAGGCGACCGGCGGGGCCGAATGACGGCCGAATCGGGCATTGCCGCGGCTCAGGGTGCCGGCCAGCCCTCTCGGATGAGGTTCGCAACCAGCGCGGTCCAGCCGGTCTGGGCGTCCGCGCCGAGCCCACGACCCGTCTCGGCGTCGTAGTACTCGTGGACGTGGCCGGTTGACAGCCAGTCCGCCTCCACGGTCGCGACCACACGATCGCGTACCTGCGTGGCGAGCGACGCGTCGAGCGGCTGCAGGGCCCCGATGAGGAGGTAGTTCAGCGGCACCCACACAGGCCCGAGCCAGTTCGAGTTCACGCCGCCCGCGTCCGCGTAGCCAGGCTGATAGGCGGGATCGTCGGCCGGGACACTGCGCAGGCCGTGCGCCGAGAGGAAGCCGCCGGGTGCCCGCAGCGCGTCCAGGAGGCGAGCCTGCCTGTCGGGCGGCACGATCCCGGCGATGAGTGGCACGAGGCCGGCATACGAGCGCGTCCGGACGAACCCCTCGCCGCCCTCGCCCAGGTCCTCGTAGAACGCGTCGGCGTCGTTCCACAGGGAGCGGTTCACGGCTTCCGAGATCCGCGCGCGATCGGCGGTGTACGCGGTCGCAGCGGCGCCCTCGTCGAGCTGCTCCGCGATGCGCCCCATGTACAGCGCGGCGAATGCCATCCATCCCGACGCATCGACCTCCGCGCTCCCGGCGCGCGGCAGGTTGTCCATGCCCTGGAACCCGCCCGTGAACAGGTCGGGATGGGCCGGATCGCGCATGTTCGCGTCCCAGTAGCGATACAGGCGCTCCAGTCCCGGGTACAGCTCGCGCAGGAACGCCTGGTCGTGGTCGCGCTCGAAGATCTGCCAGGCCGACCAGGCGAAGACCGGCGGGCACTCGTCGGCCATGACCCACTCGGCGCACGGGACGTGCCCGTCGGGCTGCTGCCAGCGATCCGAGAACAGGAACCGCAGCTGGTCCTTCGCCAGATCCGGGTCGATGAGGGACGCAACCACCGACTGGAAGCCCGAGTCCCAGCTGGCAGGCCATGGGAACTCCCACTTGTCCGGCATGATGAGCACGTCGTCGGCCGCGACCGTTCCGCTCCACCCCCAGGCCGAGGCATCCCAGCGGTAGTGCGACTCGCTCCACAGCGTGTCCATGAGCAGCTGCTGGTAGAGGGCCTGGTGCGCGGTGACGTCGCCCGAGAACAGCCGGTCGGCCTCCGCCCGACGAGCCGCCTCTACGGCGCCAACATCCGGCAGGATCGCCCGCGCCCGGTCAGCGGCCCTGGCCGGGTCGTCGCCGGGGACCTCGGCCATCGCGAAGTCGACGGTGGCGACGGCGCCGGGAGCCAGGTCCAGCCGCGCATCGAGGGCGCCGATGTACCCGCTCCCCGCGTCGGGCAGGGCGCCGGCACGCAGGTTCGTGTCCAGGGCATCCTTCGCGTTGCTGACCTGCCAGCGCACCGGTCCCGCCGCGACGAGGGCAACGGTCGATGTCGGTCCCTGAAGCGCGATACCGGCGGGTACCGGCAGGACATGGCCGCCTGGGTCGAGCCAGCCCTTGAGGACGACGTCGATCCGCCCGGCCGAGGCGCTCGTGTTGGTGACGGTCGCGCGCAGCGCCATGACGGCCGATTCGACCTTCGCCGATTCGAGCTGGATCGTGAACGTCCCGGGGAGCGTGTCGATGGTGTCGACAGGTGGCGCCTGGCCCGGCCCGGGCTGGACCGTGGGGTAGTGGTACTCGTAGCGGCTGTACGAGTGGGTCGGCGCGTTCTCGTGGAAGATGCGGTTCTCCGCGATCGTCTCGCCATGCGACCCGGCCGCGTTCGTGAGCCCGTACAGGCGCTCCGTGACGTGCCGCTGCACGCCGTCCCAGAACGCCCAGGACACGTGGAAGGAGCCGTCGGACGTCTCGATGCCGGCGATCCCGTCCTCGCCGGACCGGTAGTCCGCCGTGATGGCGCGCAGGTATCCCAGGCCCCACCCGTTCCCGGCGACCGCCTCGCGGGGATTGCCCCATTCGCGCTCCGACAGGTACGTGCCCCAGCGGCGATCGAGGCGGTCCCACGGGACGAGGGCCGGAGCTGAACGGGTTGCTGACGGGAGCGGCGAGGAGACCGGCCCGGTCCCGCCTCGCGCGAGCGCCAGGACAGCAGCCGCGACGACGACGACTGCGACGAGGGCGGCGAGCGCGCGCACACGGGGAGCCCGGAAGAGGCGCGTCCGGTCGGAGCTCACCCGCGCAGGGTAGCGCAGCGCGACATGCTGGCAATCACGGCGGCGGAACGTCGCGGCCGCCGCAGGTTGCGAGGGCGGGAAGCGCGCCGTGGGCCGGGATGACGACGGCCGGGCAACCGCATCGGTCACCCGGCCGTCGTGGGCCGGAAGGGAAGGGCCGTGTGATCCCCGGGCGGCGGTGCCGGCTCGCCGGCGGCACGGCCAGATCCTGGTCGCGGGACGCTACACCCTGCCCTTCGGCACCGTGTGCCAGTAGGTCTTGTTGAAGACGATCTTGCCGAGGTGCCACAGGCGGTTCGGCTTCGGTGGCTTCGGCGGATGCTCGTAGTCGAACTGCAGGAGTGTGCCCTTCCCGTCGCCGATCTCGAAGAAGCACATGACCTTGCCTTCGTAGTTGCCCGTCTTCGCGTCCGGCTCGCGACCCTGCACCAGGGCGGCGATGCGCTCGGCGACCACAGGGGCCTCGAAGTGCGCGGTCGAGCCGGCCTTCGAGATCGGCAGGTCGGTAGCATCGCCGAGGGCGAACACGTTCGTTCGGCCGCCGACCTGCAGGGTGTGCCGGTCGGTCGCCAGCCAGCCCGCTCGGGAAGCCAGCCCGCTGTTGATGACGACCGCCGCTCCCTTGTGCGGCGGAACCAGGATCAGAAGATCGTAGGGCAGCTCCTCGCCCTCCATGCTGCACACCATCTTCCGCGCCGGGTCGATCGAGTCGACGTTGAAGAAGGTGTGGAGCTCGATGCCTTTCTGCGCGAGGATCGGCGTCGCCATCTCGCTCACGGTCTCGATCGTGAATGCACGGTTGATGGGCGAGCAGAAGTGCAGCTCCGCCTTCTCACGCAGCCCGCGGTCACGCAGTTCCGACTCGACGAGGAATGCCACCTCCAGCGGCGCCGGCGGGCACTTGTAGGGCATGCCGGCGATCCCGATGACGATCCGGCCGCCGCTGAAGCGGTCGAGCGCCTCCCGCAGGCGCAGGGCGGCCTCCGCGGTGTAGAAGTGGTGTGCCTCCTGGTCGAAGTACGGGATCTCCTCCGGCACCAGACGCGAGCCCGTGGCGAGCACCAGGTAGTCGTAGCCGATCGAGCGCCCGTCCGCGAGCGAGACAGTGCGAGCCGCCTCGTCGACGAGGGTCGCCTCGCCGAGCACGAGCTCCACGCGCTTGTCCAGGAGCCCCCGCTCCGGGCGCTTGAGCTTCTCGGAGCGCTCGCCGCCCATGGCGATGTACATGAACCCGGGCTGGTACACGTGCTGGCCCGTCTGGTCGACGAGCGTGACATGTGCGTCGTTGGCGATCAGCTGGCTGCGCAGCCTGCGGACGAGCAGGTTCGCGGTCAGCGTACCGCCGACCCCGCCTCCCAGGATGACGATGCGCTGCATCCAGGGTCCTAGCGCGCCTTCTCGACCACGATCTCGTCGTAGCCGTCGCGCTCGAACACACCGATGAGGTGGTGCCCTGCCTTCGCGACCCAGCTGGGGATGTCGACCTTGGATCCGCGGTCCGCCGACAGGACGGCGATGACGTCGCCGACCTGGCCCTCCTTGATCGCGCGGATGAGCTCCATGAGCGGGCCGGGACAGAAGCTGCCGCGGGCGTCGATGGTCCGGGTGACGGTCTTGGGGGAGGTCTCGGTGGTCATTGGCGTCCCTTCCTGCGGTGAGCGGCGGCGGCCGCGAAGGATTCGCGTTCCCGCCGGGCGATCTAGATGAAGAGCGGGGCGGACCCGTCCTGCATGAGCCCGATGACGGTGGCGGCGCCGACCGGCTCGCCCATCCCGTCGATGAGGTCCTCGCGCTTCAGTCCGAACAACTCCATGGTCATCTGGCAGGGGATGAATTCCACTCCCAGCGACAGCGCGACGTCGAGCAGCTCCTTGGGGCTCGCGACGTTGTACCGCTTCGCCAGCGTGCCCATCATCCAGGGCCCCATCCCGAGGAAGTTCATCTTCGAGAGCTTCCGGTGGCTGACGCCCGGCCGCTGCATGAACGACATCATCTTCTGCATCCAGTTCTCGCCGGTGATCCGCTTCGAGTCCTTCACGAAGGCCTGCAGACCCCAGAACGTGACGAACACGCGGCAGGTCGCGCCCATGGCGCCGGCGGTGGACGCGAGGATCATCATCGCCCAGACCTTCTCCAGGTCGCCGCTGTAGTCGATGATCAGGATGTCGCGCGCCTTCGCCTCGGCCTCAGGAGCCGGCTGTGGAGCGGGTTCCGCGACGGGGGCGGGAATGTCGAGCGTGGCGGTCATTGCGAGCCTCCTACTTCTTGCGGAGGACGAAGCGATACACGCCGCCCTCGACACCCGACTCGACGAGCGGGTTGCCCGTCGCCTTCGACCAGGCCTCGAAGTCCTTCACCGAACCGGGATCCGTCGCGACGACCTCGACCAGCGCGCCTGCTGCCGCCGTCTTGAACGCCTGTGCCGTCTTGACGATCGGCATGGGACACGACAGGTTCCGGGCGTCCACCCGGATCGCGATTTCCAGTGCCATTGAGCCTTCCTGCCTTTCCTTCGGTCAGATGAAGACGATCTGCCCGCTGCCGGCGGCGAACATGAAGGCCGCGACGCCCTCCACGCCGTCGACCACGGGATCGAGGTCCGACTGCTCCAGCTTCAGGAGATCCATCGACAGCGAGCACGCCTGGATGGTCACGTCGCCGAGCTCCTTGGCCTGCCGGAGCGTGTCGGCCCAGCTCGCCTGCCCGGCCGAACGGAGGTTCGCCATGGCCGCACGACCGTCTGCGCCCGCTTCGGGTGCCGCGCCGTGATCGGCGTTGATCCTGTCCGCACGGAAGGCGTCCAGCGCCCAGTACTGCAGGAACATGTGCACCGGGCGCCCGACCGCCGCTGCCCCGGCCGTCAGGACGGCCGCAGCCTGCAGCTTGTCGTCGGTGCCCGAGAACATGACCAGGGCGAGGGTGTCATCCATTCGATCGCTCCTCAGACGTCCGCGGTGACCGGCAGCCCGGCGACCGCGGCGGGCGGTGTCTCCCGCCGGGGCTCATGTGGCGCCGCAGGCTCCGCGGAGGAGAGCCCGGCGAGGCGCGCGAGACGTCGCGCGAGCACGCTGCGCATCAGGTCACAGGCGACGATGATGTCGGGGTCGGCGAGCCGGTAGCACACCTCTCGTCCGTCGCGCTCGCGCTCCACCACGCCCGCGGCCCGCATGACGGCGAGATGCTGCGAGACGTTCGGCTGGCTCATACCAAGCTCTGATGCGAGCCGCGTCACCTCGCGCGGTCCCTCGGCCAGGAGGTGGATGATCTCGAGGCGCTTGGGGCTGGCAAGCACCTTCAGCACATCCGACTGGAGGATGTAGAGCTGGTCCATGGCGCCAACAATGGATCTATGCGCAGTTGCGCATGAGTGCGGAGCGGCCCGTTCACGGGGGCCAAGGGTCCCTCGCTGCGCGTGCCATCCGGGCCCGGCGTCGGATGGCTGCCAGAGCGGCCCGCCGCCCGCACGCAAACCGGGTCCCGCGGCGAGGGCACCCCGGAGCGAAACCTGCCCACGCGCTGGCGGAACTCCGGCAACCGCCGGATGGCACGTGCCTGGCGACCCGGCGCGGCAGAAGGTACCCGCATGGAGGCACCCTTCGGCCCTTGCGGTCGGGTGTAAGGGGCGGGAGGCTGGCATCGGACAACGCCCGATACGGGAGTTGGACAACGCCCTGTACGGAGGTATCTGTCCGATATGGCGCTCTTCTTGCCGGAGCCGTCGCGCACGAGCTCAGCGCCCGCGCTGCCGACGTGGCTGCCGCTCCTGATTGCGTCGGACCGCTGCAAGGGCTGTGAGCTCTGCGTGGCGGCATGCCCCAGGGACTGCCTGGCACTCGATACCGCGACGGTGAACAGGCTCGGCTATCACCCGATCGAGCTGGTCTCGCCCGGCACATGCACGAGCTGTGCGTTCTGCGCGCGCGTGTGCCCCGACACCGTCTTCACGGTGCTGGCGGCTCCGCGTGAGGCGCGACCGTGACGGCGTCCGTCTCTGCGGGCGAGGCCCCCACGCCCCCCGTCGCCGTCCCTGACCGCCCGAAGCGCGTCCTCATGAAGGGCAACGAGGCCATCGCGGAGGCCGCGATCCAGGCCGGTTGCGATGCGTACTTCGGGTACCCCATCACACCACAGGCCGAGCTGCTCGAATGGATGGCGCGGCGCATGCCCGAGGAAGGGCGCGTCTTCATCCAGGCGGAGAGCGAGCTCGGCGCGATCAACATGGCACTCGGGGCCGCGGCGACCGGCGCGCGCGTCCTGGTCTCCTCGTCCAGCCCCGGGATGAGCCTCATGGCGGAGGCGATGAGCTACATGGCCGGCCAGGAAGTGCCGGTCGTGCTTATCAACGTCATGCGAGGCGGCCCCGGCCTGGGCAGCATCCAGCCGTCCCAGAGCGACTATTTCCAGGCCACGAAGGGCCACGGTCACGGCGACTACCGCGTCCCGGTGCTGGCGCCCGCGTCGATCGGCGAAGCCATGGACCTCGTCGCGACGTCGTTCGAGCTCGCGGAGCGCTATCGGACGCCGGTCATCATGCTGGCGGACGGCATCCTCGGCCAGGCGATGGAGCCCGTCGAGCTACGCTACCGCACCCCGGAGCGCCTCGAGACCCCGTGGGCGCTCACCGGGGCGGACGGCAGGGAGCCCCGGGTCGTCCGGTCGCTGCATCTCAAGCCCGAGGAGCTCGAGGCGCACAACGAGGACCTCCAGGCGAAGTTCCACCGGATCGCAGGGCACGAGGTCCGCTGGACCGGGGAGCAGCTGGACGACGCGGAGCTCGTCATCGTCGCCTACGGAACAGCCGCGCGGGTCGCGCGGACGGCGATCGCCAGGGCGCGGGCCGCGGGGATGCGCGTCGGCCTGTTCCGGCCGATCACACTGTGGCCGTTCCCGGAGTTCCAGCTCGCCGAGCTGAGCCAGCGGGTCCGCGGCATGCTCGTCGTCGAGCTGTCCGCCGGCCAGATGGTCGAGGACGTCCGGCTGGCGGTGGAGGGCCGCTGCGCCGTCGGCTTCGACGGACGCATGGGCGGCATGGTCCCCTCGCCGGACGAGGTCGTTGCCGCCCTTCGCCGGCTCGACGAGAGCGAGCGCCAGGGCACACGCGCGCTGAAGGCGCGGCGCCCGCGCCGGCACGCGCCCCTGACCGGGCCACGTCCCGTCACCCGGGCAGAGTGGCATCGACCGCCCGTCGCGGGCGGCGGCCCGTCGCTCGGTGACGACGTCTTCAGCCCGTTCGGCGACGACGCATGGTCGCCGGAGTGGGAGCAGGAGACGCCTCCACCTGGCGTGCCAGGCTCGACGTCCGGGCAGGTGCCCGGCCAGGCCGACACCCCCGTGCCTGAGCCGGTCGCCCCCGCGACCAGGAACGGAGGCCGGCCATGAGCGTCGACGCGACAACGCCTCCGCGCGTCATCTTCGAACGCCCGGAGCTGCTGGCCGACCGTTCCACCCACTATTGCCCCGGGTGCGGCCACGGGGTCGTGCACCGGCTCCTCGCCGAGGTCCTGGGTGAACTCGGGCTCGGGCCGAGGACCATCGCGGTCGCGCCGGTCGGATGCTCGGTGTTTGCCTTCGACTACCTGGAGTTCGACTGGTGCGAGGCGCCGCATGGGCGAGCGCCCGCGGTCGCCACCGGCATCCGCCGTGTGCGCCCGGACGCATTCGTCCTCACATACCAGGGCGACGGCGACCTCGCCGCGATCGGCACGGCCGAGATCGTCCACGCCGCGGCGCGCGGCGAACTCATCACGGCCATCTTCGTGAACAACGGCATCTACGGCATGACCGGCGGTCAGATGGCGCCGACGTCGCTCATCGGCCAGAAGACGACCTCCACCCCGCGTGGCCGCGAGGCCTCGCTCGCAGGCTATCCGATACCCATGACCGAGATGCTCGCGATCCTGCCCGGGGTTGCGTACGCGGCGCGCGGCTCCATCGCCGACCCGTCTGCCATCGGCAAGACGAAGGCCATGCTCCGGCGCGCATGCCAGGCACAGCTGGCCGGTGCCGGCTTTGCGATCGTCGAGGTGCTTTCGAACTGCCCGGTCGGCTGGGGCATGACCCCCGTCGAGTCCATCCGCTACCTGCGCGAGACGGTCGTCGGAACGTACCCGCTGGGCGTGCTCGTGGACCGCATGAAGAAGGAGGCCTGACCCGGTGGAGCGCTCGGTGGTCTTCGCCGGCTTCGGCGGTCAGGGCATCCTCTTCGCAGGTCAGATCCTGGCACGCGCGGCAATGGAGGACGGTCTGGAGGTCATCTGGATCCCCTCGTATGGTCCGGAGATGCGCGGCGGCACAGCTTCCTGCACGGTGATCGTCTCGGAGGATCCGGTCGGGTCGCCCGTCGTTGACCATCCGGACGCAGCTGTCGTCATGAACCCGCCGTCGCTGGCGAAGTTCGGACCGGTCGTCGCGAGCGGTGGCCTGCTGGTGGTGAACGATTCGCTGGTGGAGGCGACATCCGGCCGCCGCGACGTGGACGAGCTTCGCGTGCGGTGCACGGCGCTTGCCCGTGACGCTGGGGACGACAAGCTCATCAGCGTGGTGGCGCTTGGGGCGCTGGTCGCCAGGTCCGGCATCGTCCAGCCCGACAGCGTCCGGGTCGCCCTGCGCGACATCGTCGGCAAGAAGCGTCCGGCGGCGCTCGTGGCCGACCTCGCTGCGTTCGATGCGGGGCTGGGTGCCGGCCTGCCGCATGGAGTGGCGGCCGGGACCGGCTAGGCGGGACCGGACCGCCGCGATGCCCGGGGCCGGCCTACGCGACCGACGGCCTGACGAGGAGCGGCACCCGATCGGGCCGGCGGATGGCCGATCGGGCCACGCCCAGCGCTGTCACCCCCAGTGTGACGGCGCCGGCCAGTCCGAGCACTTCGGCCGCCGGCATCCAGCTTGCGAGCACGGAGAACGCCGCCATGGCCACGGTCGCGGCCACGGCCGTCAGCGCGGTCGATGCGGCCGTGACCCGTCCCACGAGATCGTCGGGTGAGCGCTGTACGAACATGGACTGGAGCGGCACGATCCACAGCAGGTTGGCGGCACCCGACAACGTCATCGCGACGATCGCGATCGGGGTGCTCGCGACGAACGCCAGCGACGTGACCGCGATCCCCTGCATCGCACAGCCTGCGAGCAGCACCCACCCTGTTCCGATGCGCGCGCCGACGGCACCGACCAGGACGGCCCCGGCGAGGGCGCCGAGCGTCTCGGCCAGCAACACCGCGGAGTAGTTCGCGGGATAGGGCAGGATGCCGTCCCGAAGGGACTGCTCGCAGTAGACGACCGCGAGAGAGATCGTGGCCGCCACGGCCGTCTGGGCCCCACACAGCAGCAGCGTGTTCTCGAAGAGCACCGGATCGCGCCGCAGGAACCGCACGCCGTCGCGCAGGTCCTGCAGCACCGATGCGGGCTGCCAGGGAGGCTGTGATGCCGGCAGGCGGAGGATGAGCGCCGCGGACACGAGGAACGAGACGCTGTCCGCCACGAAGGCCACCCACAGCACCGGGGCGAGCAGCACCGTGATCACCGCCGCGAGCGGGTAGCCGGCCAGGTCGGCCACGACGTCGGCCGCCATCGCTGCGGCGTTCGCCTCCATCATGTCTTCCGGCTCGACGATGCGCTGGAGCATCCCCAGCCGCGCCGGCCGGAACACGAGGCCCACCGACGTGAGAAGGAACGTGAGCGGCAGGGTCGCCACCGGCGACACGAGGGCGACGATTGGGACGAGCAGGACGAGCGACGCGCGCGCGAGATCCGCCCGGATCATGAGGTGCCGGCGCTCGTATCGATCGGCGAAGACGCCGGCCACGGGGCCGAGCAGGAAGCGGGGTGCGGTGCCGGCCAGGAATACGAGCACTGCCAGCGCCGGCTGACCCGACAGTCCCAGGACGAGGATCGCCAGTGCGACCTCGTGCAACCGATCGCCGAGGCTGCTCACCGCTTGCGCCAGCAGGAGTGCGCTCAGGGATCGATTGCGAACGAGCCGGGCATACGGCAGTCCCACACGGGCAGTCTCGACGGCGTGCAGTAGAGCCGCAACCGCATGATGGTTCGTCGCCGGACCCGGA
>Ga0326726_10005286_pt1 | contig 11710 bp, 6 predicted proteins | sample MHFenrmetagenome_2_FD_207603 | JGI IMG/M metagenome (GOLD analysis project Ga0326726, IMG submission 207603) | Lab enriched peat soil microbial communities from Michigan Hollow, Ithaca, NY, United States - MHF15MN | ecosystem: Environmental > Terrestrial > Soil > Wetlands > Peat | place: USA...
CCGCGAAGCCCGCTACGCGCCCCCACCGCTCCTCAAGCGCATGGTGATGGCGGGCCGCCTCGGCAGAAAGAGCGGCCGCGGCTTCTACGACTACACCAAGAAGTGACACCAACGCTGAAGAGATGTCCACGTTGGCCGGGGCTCCGGCGATCGACGTAACCGGGTAGGCCCACGGTCAACATGCGAAAAGCATGTTGAGGATAAATAACAAGGAGGTCATGATGAGCTCGCGTAACAAGGATACGAACCGTAGGACTTTCCTCAAGGCGGCGGGAGCGGCCGCCGGCGCCACCGCGCTCGCCGGGTTTCCCGCGGTCCTGCGGGCCCAGGCTCCCACCTTCAAGGTTGGCGTCGTTCACCCCATGACGGGGCCGCTCGCCGAGCCGGGGCAGGCATGCCGGCTGGGCGCGCAGATGGCCGCCGATGCCATCAACGCCGCCGGCGGAATCAAAGGGCTGGGAGGGGCCAAGCTCGAGCTCATCTTCGGCGATACCCAGACCAAGCCGGAGGTCGGGCGCACCGAGGCAGAGCGCGTCATCACGCAGGGCGCGCAGATGTTGATGGGCTCCTTCGACTCCGGCAGCACCGCAGCCATGGTCCCCGTGGCGCAGCAGCGGCGAGTGCCGTTCCTCGTCGATATCGCGGCGGCCGATCCGATCACGGCCAATGTCGCCAAGTCGGTGCGCGAGGGGCAGCAGAAGGTGCAGTACGTGTACCGGAATTTCCCGACCGGCTCGTCCTTCGGCCGCAAGGCCGTCCAGTACTTCGGCGAGGTCTTCAAGGAAGCCCATGTCTCGCCCAAGCGCGTCGTTCTCATGTACTGCAACGATCTCTTCGGCCAGAACAATGCCAAGGGCTTTCAGGCGGCGCATGCGGCGGCCAAGCCGTCCTGGGAGATCGTCGACGTGATCCCGTGGCCGGAGCCGCCCCAGGACCTCTCGACGGAAGTCTCGCGCGCCAAGGCGGCCAAGCCCGACATCATCGCGCCCATCACGCGCCCCGCCAGCGCCCAGCTCTTGCTGCCGGAGATTCGCAAGCAGCGGCTCGACATCATGGGTATCGTCGGGCCGGGAAGCCCCGGCCTCTACGAGGCGGGCCAGATCGCCGTCCTGAAGGAAGACCTGGAATACGTGATGGCCAGCACGCCGTGGGCGAACTTCAAGAATCCGCGCACCCAGAAGGTGGCCGAGGACTATCTCAAGCGCTCGGGCGGCAAGACTTTCGACACCAATTCCGGATACTCTTACGACGGCATGTCGCTCATCGCCGACATCCTCGAGCGCGCGAAGTCCACCGATCCGGACACCATCGTCGAGAGCATGAGGAAGACCAACTACGCCAACGGTCTCATGCAGTACGCGGGGCCCATCGTCTTCGACGAGATCGGCGACAACCCCAATGCCGTCACGACCATGATACAGATCCTTGGGCAAAAGGCCGTCGCGGTCTGGCCCAAGGAGGCGGCGCTTCAGAAGTTCGTCTTTCCTCGTCCCAAGCGTTGACCGCCGGCGGGCCCCGGCCGGTGGGGCAGTAGGGTGGATCCGACCCTCATCGGGCAGGGACTGCTCAGCGGCTTTCTCTTCGGCGGTGTGTACAGCCTGATGGCCGTCGGCCTCACCCTGATCTTCGGGGTGATGCGGGTCGTCAACTTTGCCCACGGCGACATGATGGTGTGGGGCATGTACCTGGCCTGGATGCTTTCCGTCCGCGCCGGGATCGATCCGTACGTGGGCTTCGTCGTCTGTGCGGTGGCGCTCTTCCTCCTCGGGCTCGTGGTCCAGCGGGGTCTCGTCGAGCGCATCGTGGACGCGCCGCACGAGATGCAGATCCTCCTCATGCTCGGCGTCGCCCTCGTCCTTGAGAATGCCGCGCTGGTGACCTTCGGCCCCGACCCCGCGCGCGTGCGCTCGCCGCTCTCGCAGGCCACGGTGTGGCTCGGCCCCATCTTCGTCGACCTGGCGCGCCTGCTGACCTTCGGCCTGGCCATGGCGCTCACGGGCGCGCTCTGGCTCTTTCTCGCGCGCACGGACCTCGGGCGCAGCATGCGCGCCGCGGCGGACAATCCCTACGGCGCGCGCGTCATCGGCACGGACGTACGCAAGGTCTACGGCGCCGCCTTCGGAGTCGGCGCGGCGTGCGTCGGCGCGGCGGGGGCTCTCGTCTCGCCTATCCTGCCTTTTCAGCCTACGAGCGGCCTCGGACTGTCCGTCACCTCGTTCAATATCGTCATCATCGGAGGCATGGGCAGCCTACCGGGAGCCTTCGTGGGCGGCATTCTCGTCTCGGTCGCCGAGTCGATGGGGGCGGTCTTCCTCTCGCCGTCGATGAAGGAGCTGGTGAGCTTTGGTCTGCTCATCGCCATCCTGCTCTTCCGTCCCGCCGGCCTCTTCGGCAAGACCGCAGGCTGAGGGCGAGCATGAGACTACTGGCGCTGCTGGCCGTCGCCGTGCTCGTGGCGCTACCCTTCGTCGTCGGCTCGTACGTCGTCACGGTACTGATCTTCATCTTCTTCTACGCGTATCTCGGCCAGGCCTGGAACATCGTGGGCGGCTACGCGGGGCAGCTCTCCGCCGGGCATGCGGCTTTCGTCGGGATCGGCGGCTACGCGGCGGCGCTGCTGTCCGCGCACGCCGGGCTCAGTCCCTGGATCGGCATGTGGATAGGCGGAGCGCTCGCCGCCCTGCTCGGCGCGGTGATCGGCTATCTCGGCTTCCGCTTCGGGCTGCGGGGTTTCTATTTCGTCCTGCTCACCGTGGCCTTTGCGGAGATCTGCCGGGTGGTGGCGCTCAATGTCGACGCGGTAGGCGGGGCCCTCGGTCTCTACATCACCTTCACGGGCAATCCGCGGCAATTCCAGTTTCAGGACAATCGCGCCTACTACTACGTCGCGCTCGTGCTCATGCTGGCATCGACGGCGCTGGTCCGGTCGATCGAGCGACACCGCTTCGGCGCGTATCTCACGGCGATACGGCAGGACGAGGGCGCCTGCGAGGCTCTCGGAGTCGATACCCTCCGGGTGAAGATGCAGGCCATGATCCTGTCGTCATTCCTCACCGGGGTCGGCGGCACGTTCTACGCGTTCTACCTCTTCTCGCTCCAGCCGAACGCGGTCTTCGGCATCCCGCTGTCCGTCGAGATCATCATCCGGCCTATCGTGGGCGGGGCCGGCACCGTGATGGGTCCCATCCTGGGCTCCTTCATCCTGAGTCCCCTCGCCGAGATCTCGCGCACCTACTTCGCCCAGGGCGGATGGAATGGCGCGCACCTCATCGTGTACGGGCTGCTTCTGATCGCCGTGGTGCTCTTCCTGCCCCAGGGCGCGTATCCGGCGCTCCTTCGCCTCGCGCGACGGCGGCCGTGATGAGCCTGCTCGAAGTCTCCGGGCTCAAGAAGCGCTTCGGCGGTCTCCTCGCGGTTGGAGGGCTCGATCTCTCTCTGGAGGACGGAGAGATGCTGGGGCTGATAGGTCCCAACGGGGCGGGGAAGACCACCGTGTTCAACCTGCTCTCCGGCTTCTTGAGTCCCGATGGCGGCGAGATACGCTTTGGCGGCCGGAATGTCGTGGGGCTCAAGCCCCACGAGATCTGCCGTCTGGGAATGGCGCGCACCTTCCAGATCGTGCGCCCTTTCCCTCAGCTCTCGGTTCTCGACAATGTGAAGGTCGCCGCGCTCGCGCGCCATCCCGCCATGGCGCGGGCGCTCGAGGCGGCGCGCGCGGTGGTCGATCGCGTCGGCCTGGGCCCCCGCGCGATGGATCTGGCGGGCCGCCTCACCCTCGCCGACCGCAAGCGCCTCGAGCTCGCCCGTGCGCTCGCCACCGAGCCCTCGCTGCTCCTGCTCGACGAAGTCATGGCCGGGCTCAATGCCACGGAGATCGATGCCATGGTGCGGCAGGTCGCCGCCATCAACCAGGGCGGGATCTCGGTGCTCCTCATCGAGCACAATATGCGCGCCGTCATGTCGCTCTCGCACCGCATCGTCGTGCTCTCGTTCGGGGAGAAGATATCGTCGGGCACGCCGCGTGAGGTGGCCGCCGACCGCCGTGTCATCGAGGCCTACCTCGGGGAAGAGTATGTCCATCCTCCTCAAGCTTGACGGCATCCAGGTCGGCTACGGCGACATGACCGCCGTGCACGAGGCCTCCCTCGAGGTGCGCGAGGGCGAGACGGTGGCGCTGATCGGAGGCAACGGGGCAGGAAAGACCACCACGCTGCGCGCGATCTCCGGACTCCTGCCGTTGCGGGCGGGACGCATCGAGTTCGACGGCGAGCGTGTCGACGGCCTCCGCTCATCCCAGGTGGTCTCCCGCGGCATCGCGCATGTGCCCGAGGGCCGGCAGCTCTTCCCGACCATGACCGTCAAAGAAAACCTCGAGGTCGGCGCGCGCTCCGACGAAGCGCGGCGCCGCCGGACGGAGACGCTCGCCTGGGTGTTCGAGCTCTTCCCGAAGCTCCAGGAGCGGCACGGCCAGCTCGCGGGAACATTGTCGGGCGGCGAGCAGCAGATGTGCGCGATCGGCCGCGGGCTCATGGCACGCCCGCGGCTCCTGATGCTCGACGAGCCGAGCCTCGGGCTGGCGCCGGTGGTCGTCCGCGCCATCTTCGACGATCTCCAGCGTATCAATCGGGGCGGGTTGACCATCCTTCTCGTCGAGCAGAACGTTCTGCGCTCGCTGCAGCTCTGCCACCGCGGGTATGTCCTCGAGAACGGCCGCATCACGCTCGCCGGAGGGCGGGAGATGCTCCTCGCGAGCCCCCACATCAAGCAGGCGTACCTGGGCCTTTAGCCGGGTGGTTCGCCGTCGCCGGGCGAGCGAGGCGGCGCGGGTTGCCCCTGTTTACGGTCGACTTGGCGGCAAAAGGGTTGGGTAGAGGCGGTTTTCGAGGGAGTTGGGGCCTCGGGCGGTTGCGGAAGTTGTCTTGGCCGGGCGTTCTGCATATGCTGGTCCTACCGGGTCTGACAGGCCCCGGTCCCTTCATGCGTTCCTCGACACAGGGTCTGTTCTTTGGGGTCGCGCTGGGGGCGCTCGTGCTCTCCGCCGTGGGCGTCGGCGGAGCGTCGGTCGCCCTGCGGCAGTTGGCGATCGCCCGCGAGGCCGCGGCCACGCGCGCTCAGGAGTCTCTTACCGCGCTCGTCGTCGACACGCAGGCCGCGCTTCGCCGGGAGGCACGGCTCCTCGCCAGGGACCCAGCCCTCGTGGAGGGTGTCGCCAGGGGCGACTGGGCTACGGTGGCGCACGGTGTCTCACCTCGGCTGGCCGCCCTCACTCTCGAGCGCGCAGCCGATCTGGTCGCTGTGCTTGACGCCTCGGGCACGCCGCTGCTTCAGGTGCCCGCGATGCCTCCGACGCCTATTCCGGACCCCGCCGCCATCAGCCTCTCACCGGCCGGATTGACTGTCCTCAACGGCCAGCCCTACGTAGTCGCCGCCGAGCCGGTGGTCCGTCCGCCGCTGGGAGAGGCCGGAGGGTCGAGGCCGGCGGGCTTCCTGATCGTCGCGCGCCGCCTGGAAAGCGTGGTCTCGCAGGGCTCGGGCACGTCGGATCGGCCCGGCATTCTCTTCCTCGACCAGGGAAAACCGCCGCTCGCCTCGACGCTGCAGGTACCGGTGGCGGAATGGGCGAAGGCCACCGCTTCAGGCAGGCTGCATTTGGAGGGCGGGCGCGGTTTCCTTGTTCGGCCGGCCAGTCACGTGACGGTGTCAGGCCCGGGACAGCTCTGGGTCCTGGTCGCCGATGGCAGCGAAGGGCGCCGGAAGGCCCTGATCGCCTGGCTCGTCGTCCTGGGCGCCGGCGGGCTCGTCAGCGCGGGGGCGGCGCTGGTGCTCAATCGCGCTGGCGACCCGGCCGGGAGGCGCGCGAAAGGCTCGCCTGATGGCTCCGATGCCGATTCCGAGCTGAGCCAGCGCAACCGCGAGCTGGAAGCGCTCAACGCGGTCGCGCTCAGCATGGGCCGCTCTGCCGACGTCGCCGCCACGGCCGGTGAGATGCTGGATGTCGTCCGGTCGCTGGCGCAGATGGACGTGGGCGGAGTGCACCAGCTCGATCCGGGTGACGGCACCATGACTCTCATCGCCCAGCGTGGCCTCCCCCCTGAGTTCGAGGCCCAGATCCGCGTAAGACCGGTCGAGGGCTCCTATGTCGGCGAGGCGGCCCGCACCGGCCGGCTCATCGTCACGCAGATCGAGCCATCCTCGATCACCGACCCCGCGCTCACGCGACTGCAGGCTGTCCGCGCCCACCGCACGCAGCTGGCCTTGCCCATACCCGTGAAAGGGCGGACCTGGGGCGTGATGTCGCTGATCTCGCAGGAACAGCGCGACTTCCTGCCCGAGGAGGTCAAGGTGCTCGAGGCCGTCGCCCACCAGATAGGGCAGGTGGTCGAGCGCTCGCTGCTCCTCGCGGAGATGCAGGAGCAGAGCCGGCGGATCGAGACGCTCGCGCGAATCGGTCACACCCTCAGCGCCGCCCGCTCCCTCGAGGACGTGCTGACCACCGTGGTCGGCGCCGCGCGCGGGCTCGTGCCCGATGGCGCGGCGCGGCTCGCCATCGCCGAAGGCGATCAGCTCCGCTTCTGCGCCGAGACGGGAATCCTCGGCGGCGCGCCCAACCAGCGGGTGACCACCGTCGCCTTCGGCGAGGGTGTGACGGGTCGCGCCGCGGTCAGCCGGGAGCCGGTGGTCGTGGAGCTGATCGAGACGGAGCCCGGCGTGGTCGGGCTGCCGTGGCTCATGTCTGAGGGCTTCGTGTCGGCGGTGGTCGTGCCCCTTCTCCTCAGAGAGCGGCTGGTCGGTGTCCTCAACGTCTTCACCCGGGCGCGCCACACTTTCGCGCCCGCGGACATGGATCTGCTGCTCTCCTTCGCGAGTCACGCCGCCATCGCCATCGACAATGCGCAGCTCTTCGCCGAGGCGCAGCAGAATGCCGCGCGCTACCGCGCCCTGTTCGACGTCAGCGTGGCGCTCACGTCGTCGCTGGAGCTCGACCAGATCCTCGACGCCATCGTGGAGCGCTGCCAGATGCTCACCGGCGCGCAGGCGGCGGGGATCTTCCGTGCTGACGCGGAGGAGGGCGTCCTCAGCTACGTGCGCGCCTCCGGCGTGTCGAGCGAGTTCCTGCGCGGCCTGCGGGTTCGCCTGGGCGAGGGCACGTCGGGCCGCGCCCTCCAAGAACGGGCTCCGGTGTGGACGGCGGACATTCTCAACGATCCCTCCATGGCGCTATCCTCCGATACGCGCCTCATCGTCGAGCGCGAGGGATATCATGGCGTGCTCTCGGTTCCCATCCTCATCAAGGGCGAGCCCTACGGCGGGTTGAGCGTCTACTGGTGGCAGCCGCATCCGGTTTCCAAAGAAGAGATCGAGGTGATGACGGCCCTGGGCGGCCAGGCGGGGGTGGCCATCGACAATGCCCGCCTCTTCGCCGACGAGCGGAACGGGCGCGCCTCGCTCACCGCGCTGCTCGAGGTGAACAAGAAGATCGGGCTGCTCGCTCCGACCGATACGCTGTTGACGGGTGTGGCCGAAGAGGCCATGCGACTGCTCGACCTGGACAATGCGGGCTTCCGCCTTCTCGAGGGCGACGAGCTGGTCGTGGCGGGTCTGGCCGGCTCCGCGCCCGGGAGCATGCTGCGGCCGCGCATCAAGGTAGGGGAAAGCCTGTCGGGCAAGGTCGTGTCAGAAGGCCGGGCCATTGTCGGTCACCTCGATACGCTCTCCGGGATGCTGCCCGAGCATCTGGCCGCCGATCGCCGTCACGGCTACACGCACTTCATGGGACTGCCCCTGCGCTTCGGCGAGCGCATCATCGGAGCCCTCACGTTCCGCGCGCGCCGCACCTTCAGCCGCCGCGATCAGGAGGTCGCCGAAGCCTTCGCCGGTCAGGCCGCCGTCGCCATCGAGCACGGCCGGCTCTACCGCGAGGCGGCGCAGCAGGCCGAGCGCATGCGCGCGCTGGCCGAGATGGGCCGCACGCTCGTGTCCACGTTCGATGCGGAGCGGATCTTGAGCCTGGTCACCGCCCAGACACGCGAGGCCCTGGACGTGGCGGTTGCCGCCGTGCATCTCTACGACGGGGACCTGGGCATGCTTCGCTTCGCCCGTCACTCCGGATTGCCCGGGGAGTTTGCCGGTCCTGTGCTCGTCGAGCCGGGCGAGGGAGCGTCGGGTCTCGCATTCTCGGAGCGCCGACCAGTGTGGACGCCCGACATCGTCGACGATCCGCGGATCAGGCTGCGCCCGGACAACCGGGAGCGCATCGTGAAGCACGGGCAGCGCGCGGCCCTGGCGTTGCCGCTCATGCGCGACGAGCCCTTCGGCACCCTCGCGGTTTATCACAAGACTGGTCATCGCTTCTCCCAAGCGGAGATCGAGTATCTGTCCACGGTCGCGAGCCAACTGGTGGTCGCCCTCGACAATGCGCGGCTCTTCGAGGCGGCCGAGGTGCGCGAGCGGAGGCTGCGCTCGCTCGCGCGACTGAACCAGCTCGTGTCCTCCTCGCTCGACACGGACGAGGTGCTGGCCGGCATCGCGCGCGCGGCGGCTGCCCTGATGGGGGTGCCGGTGGTGTCGGTGTGGGTCGCCGATGCCGACGCGGAGACGCTCAGTGTCCGGGCGTTTTCCGACGAGGCCATGGGAGCGAAGTATCCGATGCGCACCATCACCTTCGAGCAGGGCGCCATGGGCTGGATAGCGCGCACGCGCGAGCCCCTGTCCATTCCGGAGATGCTCGCCGATGCGAGGCTGCTCTCCGAATCGTGGTGGCGGGAGCACGGGCTCAGCAGCTTTCTTGGGGTACCCATCATGCTTCAGGACCAGCTCTTGGGCGTGCTCGCCCTATGCGGCCGGGCGCCCTTCGCCTTCGGCGCGGACGAGAAGGAGCTGCTCGAGAGCTTCGTCGCTCAGGCCGCCGTCGCCATCCGCAATGCCGGCCTGTATGCGCAGACCGCCCAGCGCCTCGAGCAGACGCGCGCGCTCCTCGGCGTCGCGGAGATTCTGAACACGACGCTCGAGCCGCGACGCATGCTGAAGCAGGTGGCGCAGCGGATCGCTCAGGTCTGCCGGGTGGACCGCTGCAGCCTCGAGCGCTGGGAGGGCGACCGGGTCGTCCCGCTCATGTCTCAGTTCGCCGACGGCCGCCGTCAGCCCGAGCTCTGGGACGCCTTCGAGTCCATGGTGGACGACATTCCGCGCGAGGTGCCGATCCACGCGCAGGCCATCGAGACGCGCCGGCCCGTGGTCGTCGCGGACGCATCGCAGACCGATCTGATCCCGCAGGCGTGGATCGAGGCCTTCCAGATCAAGTCGTACATGGTCGTCCCGCTGATCCGGCAGGACGAGGTCATCGGCGTGATGACGCTCGACTACACGGAGCGCGTCACCCCCTTCGAGCCGTGGCAGCAGGATCTCGGCATGGCCATCGGCAATCAGGTCGCGCTGGCGCTCGAGAACCAGCGCCTGTACAGCCTCGTGCAGGAACGGCTGCAGGAGGCGACCACGCTCCTGGCCGTGAGCCAGGCGCTGACCGAGCCCGAGTTGGAAGGCGAGGCGCTGCGCCGGGTCGCCCGCGAGGTCGGCGTCGCCTTCGCCGCCGACATGGTCGGCGTGTATACGATGTCGGCCGACAAGAAGCTCCTGGTTCCCGCCGCGGGCTGGCACGTGCCCAAGGAGCGCGTCCAGGCTTTCCTCGATAATCCCTTCTCGCTCGAGCGCATGCCGGCGCTGCAACAGCTCTGGCGGGACGGCCACGCGGGCTGGTCCTCTGATGCGGGGAACGACCCCCGCATGGACCAGAGGATCTTCGAGGGTATGGGCTCGTTCTCTCTCCTCACCGCCCCGGCGCTGGCGCGAGGCGTAGGAGTCGGCGGCATCTTCCTCGTCTGGTGGGGCAAAGGCCGCCAGTTCACGCCGCAGGAGATCCGCCTGATCGAGGGCGTCGCCTCGCAGGTCGGCCTCTTCATGGACAACGCCGACCTGGCGCGCCAGACGCGGCTCCGCCTCAAGGAATCGGAGGCGCTGCTCTCCGAGCTCTCCGTGCTCCACGACCTCTCGCGCGCCGTGACCGGCCAGCTCCGCCAGGAGGACGTGGTCGACGCCATCCACCGCCAGATCGCCCGGCTCCTCGACACCCGTAACATCTTTCTCGCGGTTGTCGACGATGCCAGCGGGGACCTGGTGCCGCTGCTGCGCATGCGGGAGGGCGTCCCCGACATGGAAGCTCAGCGGACTTCGATCGACGGGCGCGTGGGACTCATGAGCATCGTCGCCGCGTCCGGGCGGCCGATCCGTACGAGCGACTACGATGGCGAATGCATCCGCCGCGGAGTCAAGCCCGTGCCGGGGATTGCCCCGCTGCCGAACTGGATCGGCGTGCCGATGCTCGTCGGGTCGCAGGTGGTCGGCGTGCTCGCCCTGCGCAGCGCGGAGAGACTGTTCTCCGAGGCCGACGAGCGCATTCTCACCAACATCGCCGGCCTGGCCGCGCTGGCGCTTCGGAGCGCGCGCCTCTTCCAGGACCGCACGCGCGCGTACGAGGATCTCGCCCAGGCTCAGGATCAGCTGGTGCGCAGCGAGAAGCTCCGCGCGCTCGGCGAGATGGCCTCGGGCGTGGCGCACGATTTCAACAATCTCCTCGCCGCCATCCTGGGCCGCGCCCAGCTGCTGCTGCACCGGGTGGCGGATCCGAAGGCGCGGCAGTGGCTGCAGATCATCGAGCGCTCGGCGGAGGACGGGGCGAAGACCGTCCGGAGGCTGCAAGAGTTTACGCGCATCCGCAGGGACCAGCCGTCCGTGGCATTGGATCTGAACCGGGTCGTGCGTGAAGCGCTCGAGCTGACCGAATCCTCGTGGCGGATCGAGCCGCCTCGCCGCGGAATCACCATCCAGGCCGTGACCGAGCTCGCCCCCGACCTGCCGAAGACCACCGGCGATCCGGCCGAGCTGCGCGAGGTGATGACCAACCTGATTCTGAACGCGGTGGATGCCATGCCCCACGGCGGCACGCTCACGCTGAAGACAGCGCAGCGCGGCGATTCCATCGAGCTCCGGGTGATCGACACGGGCGTCGGCATTCCCGAGGTCGTGCGCAGCAAGATCTTCGACCCGTTCTTCACCACCAAAGGGCCGAAGGGAACGGGGCTCGGCCTGTCGATGACCTACGGCATCCTGTCACGCCACGGGGCGACCATCTCCGTGGAGAGCCAGGAAGGGAAGGGGACTATGTTCACCATGCTGTTCCCGGTCAGCACTGTTCCGGAGGCGCCGGTTCCCGTGGCGGAGGAACTGCAGGAGGCCTTGCCTCTGCGCTGTCTGGTCGTGGACGATGAAGAGACCGTCGGCGACATGCTGGCCGATGTGCTCCGGTCTGCGGGGCACACCGTTGTCGTCGCGAGAAACGCTTCCGAGGGCCTCGCCCAGGTGCAGAACGGGCCGCTCGACCTGATCTTCACCGACCTCTCCATGCCCGGCATGACCGGCTGGGAGCTCGCGCGCGCCGTGCGCGACCTGGCGCCCGGCTTGCCGGTCATCCTCGTCAGCGGCTTCGCGGTCGAGGTCTCACAGGAGGAGCTCGAGGCCGGTGGCGTGCACTCGGTCTTGGCCAAGCCCATCAACATCGGCGATGTGCTCGAGGCCGCCTCCGCCATTCGGCCGCGGGGGGAGCCCGAGCGGATGCGGCCGTGACCAGTCCCATCATCACCGAGGCGGTGCGGGCCCT
>Ga0326726_10005287_pt1 | contig 11710 bp, 12 predicted proteins | sample MHFenrmetagenome_2_FD_207603 | JGI IMG/M metagenome (GOLD analysis project Ga0326726, IMG submission 207603) | Lab enriched peat soil microbial communities from Michigan Hollow, Ithaca, NY, United States - MHF15MN | ecosystem: Environmental > Terrestrial > Soil > Wetlands > Peat | place: USA...
GCAACGCCGCCGCCGATGTCGCCGCGCGTCTTGATGGTGCGCCGGCGCACCGAATCGTCGCGCATGGTGGTCGTCGGCTTGGCCTTCTTGGCCTTCTTGTCGACCTTGGCTTCGCCCGCCTTTGGCGCATGCAGCGTGCCCTCGACCGCGGCGGCGGACCCCGCCGGCGCCTGCGCCTGCGCCTTCTCGATCGCCGCCTGCGCTTCGCGCGCGGCGAGCTTCTGCTCCACCTCGCGCCGCTCGCGCTCCTGCTTCTCGCGCAACTCGGCGGCTTGGCGCTCCGAGAGCTGCTCGTGGCGCCGCGCTTCCTGCTCGCGCGCCTCGAGTTCCTTGGCGTCGATTGAGGGCACCGGGGCGGCCGGGGTCGGCGCGGGTACCGCTGGCGCGGCCGGCGCCGGCGCCGGGGCTTCCGGCGCGAGCTCGTCGCGCTTCACGAAGACGCGCTTCTTGCGCACCTCCACCTGGATGGTGCGCGCTTTGCCTGAGGTGTCGGACTTCTTGATGATCTCGCTCGACTGCCGCCGGGTCAGGGTGATCTTGTTCTTCGCATCCGCCGAGCCGTGCGAGCGGCGCAGGTACTCAAGCAGCCGCGATTTGTCGCCCTCGGTCAGCGAGTCCTCCGGGGCGCGCTTCTCCACCCCGGCCGCGCGCAGCTGCTCGAGCAGCACCGCGGGCGGCACCTTCAGCTCGCTGGCAAATTGGGCAACGCTCGTCATCGCCACGTGGCTAGGCTCCCTTCGGTTGCGCCTGGGCGTCCTGCTCGAACCAGTGCGCGCGCGCCGCCATGATCAGGCCCTTGGCGCGCTCGCCCTCGATGCCGGTCATCTCTGAGAGCTCGTCGACCGCCAGGTCGGCGAGGTCGTCGCGCGTGCGCACGCCGCCCTCCGCGAGCTTCGCGGCGAGCTGCGTGTCCATGCCCTCGAGCTTGAGCAGGTTCTGGTCCACGCCCTCCACCTGTTCCTCGCTGGCGATCGCCTGCACCAGCAGCGCGTTGCGCGCGCGGCTGCGCAGCTCGTTCACCGTGTTTTCGTCAAACGCCTCGATCTCGAGCATCTCGTTGATCGGCACGTAGGCGATTTCCTCCAGCGTCGAGAAGCCTTCCTGGATCAGGATGTTCGCCACTTCCTCGTCGACGTCAATCTTCTGCATGAACAGCTCGCGCACACGCGTCGACTCCTCGGCCTGCTTCTTGGTCGACTCTTCCTCGTTCATCAGGTTGATGGTCCAGCCGGTCAGCTCGGAGGCGAGGCGCACGTTCTGGCCGCTGCGGCCGATGGCGATGGCGAGGTTCTCCTCGTCCACCACCACGTCCATCGCGTGCTTCTCCTCGTCCACCAGGATCGAGCTCACCTCGGCGGGCGCGAGCGCGCCGATGACGAACTGTGCCGGGTCGGCCGACCACAACACGATGTCCACGCGCTCGCCGGCCAGCTCCTGCGTCACCGCCTGCACGCGCGAGCCGCGCATGCCGACGCAGGTGCCGATCGGGTCGATGCGGCGGTCGTTGGTATGCACGGCGATCTTGGCGCGCACGCCGGGGTCGCGCGCGGCGGACTTGATCTCGAGCAGCCTTTCCTCGATCTCCGGCACCTCGAGCTCGAAGAGCTTCATGATGAACTGCGGCGCGGTGCGCGACAGAATCAGCTGCGGCCCGCGCGCGCCGCGGTCGATCTTCATAACCCAAGCGCGTACGCGGTCGCCCACGCGCAGGTTTTCCTTCGGGATCATGTTCTCGCGCGGCAGCAATGCCTCCAGGCGCCCGGACTCGACGATGGCGCTGCCGCGCTCCATGCGCTTTACCGTCCCGGTCACCAGCTCGTCGCCGCGGGCGAGGAAGTCGTTCAGGATCTGCTCGCGCTCGGCATCCCGGATGCGCTGCAGGATCACCTGCTTCGCGGTCTGTGCGCCGATGCGGCCGAAAGGCACGTTCTCGATCGGCTGCTCGAGGTATTCGTCCATCTTGGCGTCGGCCTTGCGGTCTTGCGCCTCCTCGAGCGACAGCATCTGCGCCGTGTTCCACTCGGGGGTGTCGTCGGGCACCACGTGCCAGCGGCGGAACGCCTGATAGTCCCCCGTATTGCGGTCGATGGCGACGCGCACGTCTACGTCCTCGGTGAAGCGCTTCTTGGTCGCCGAGGCGAGCGCCATCTCCAGCGCGCCGAACACCACGTCACGGTTGACGTTCTTCTCGCGCGCCAGCGCGTCCACCAACAGCAAGATTTCCCGACTCATCGTAGCTCCAAGCTCACAGGTCTGGAACGAGCCGCGCCCGGTCCATGCCATCCAGTTCCAGCGCCACCGGCGCGCCGTCGACGTCTACGGTCGCCGTGGTGCCCTCAATTCCCCGCAATACGCCCACATAGCGGCGCCTGCCGCCCGCGTCCACCAGGCGCATGCGCACGTCGACCTTCTGGCCGACGAAGCGCGCGAAATCCGCGGGCTTGCGCAGCGGCCGGTCGAGCCCCGGCGACGACACCTCCAGGCGGTCGTAATCGACGCCTTCGACCTCCAGGAGGCGCGACAGGTGCCGGCTTACAGCGGCGCAGTCATCCACCGTAATGCCGCCGGGCTTGTCCATGAAGATGCGCAGAAAACGCCCCCGGTTGGACACCTGGGTGTCCACAAGTTCGTACCCCAACCCCGCCAAGGTTGGTTCCAGAAGGCCTTCCAGCGCAATCGACACAGATGCGGCCACAAACAAAAAATGGGCCGAAGCCCATCCCTATGAAACGACTTGAAGTTTAACCGCTTTTTGCCGTTTTCACAATCTCCGCGACGCTTTTGTCGTCGAGTTCGATCCAGCGCCCGGGGCGCAGCTCGCGAGGCAACGCCACTGGCCCGTAACGCACGCGTAGCAGACGGCTCACCTTGCGCCCCACCGCTTCGAGCAGCCGCCGCACCTCCCGGTTCCGTCCTTCGCGCAGCACCACGCGGTACCAGCGGTTGGCGCCTTCGGCAGCGCCGGAGGGCTCCAGGCGATCGAAGTGGGCCGAGCCATCTGCCAGCTCCACGCCTGAGAGAAGCCGCCGACGGTCCTCCGCACTCAATTCACCCAGCACGCGCACTGCGTATTCGCGCTCGACCTCGTAGCGCGGGTGCATCAGGCGGTTGGCGAGCTCGCCCGAATCGGTCAACAGGAGGAGGCCCGCGGTGTTGATGTCGAGCCGTCCCACCGCCACCCACTTGCCGCCGGGTATCGCCGGCAGGCGCTCAAACACCGTGGGCCTGCCCCCGGGGTCAGATCGGGTGACCATCTCGCCCTCGGGCTTGTGGTAGAGCAGCACGCGCGGCCGCGCCCCAGCAGCCTTCAGGTCGAGGCGCTTGCCGTCCAGCTCGACCGTGTCCGTCGGGCTCGCTCGGTCGCCCAGCTTGGCGGGCGCGCCGTTCACCTTGATCCGGCCGGCCGCGATCCAGGTCTCGACCTCGCGCCGCGATCCCAGGCCGGCGGCCGCAAGGAGCTTCTGCAGCCGCTCAGCCTGCGGCGGGTTCGTTGGCGGCTTCGGGGACGACGGCGGCCGGCGGGAGTTCAAGCTGCAGGGTCTTGGCGATCTCCTCGAGCGGCGGCAGCTCCTGCAGCGAGCGCAGGCCGAGGTCATCGAGGAATTTCTTCGTGGTGGCGTACAGCGCGGGCCGGCCGGGCGTTTCACGATGGCCGACGACGTCGATCCAGCCGCGGTTTTCCAGCGTCTGCATGATCTGCGTGGACACGACGACGCCGCGGATATCCTCGATGTCGCCGCGGGTCACCGGCTGGCGGTAGGCAATGATGGCAAGCGTCTCCATTACCGCGCGCGAGTAGCGCGGCGGCTTCTCCGGCTGCAGCTTCTCCGCGAATGGCCGGAACTCCGGCCTGGTCTGGAAGCGCCAGCCGCTCGCCAGGCTCACCAGCTCGACCGCGCGCTCGCTCCAGTCGTCGCGCAGCTCGCCGAGGAGGTTCTTCAGGGTATCGGCGGCCAGCTGGTCGTCGAACAGGCGGCGCAGGTCCGCGAGCGACAACGGCTCCGAGGAAGCGAGCAGCGCCGCCTCGAGAATGCGCTTCGCCTCAGTGGGGCTCGCCATGGGCCAATTTTACGTAGATCGGGGCGAAATTTTCGGACTGCGTGATCTCGAGCAGCGATTCGCGGGCGAGCTCGAGTACCGCGAGCAGCGTCACCACCAGCACCGCCACGCCGCGCGCCGGGTCGAACAGCTCGCCGAACTCGAGCACGCGGCGTTCCTGCAGGCGGCGCAGCACATTGCTCATGTGCTCGCGCACCGACAGTTGCTCGCGCGACACATGGTGGTGCGCCGACAGGCGCGCGCGGTGCAGCAGCGCGCGCCAGGCTTCCGCGAGGTCCTGCGCGTTGACCTCGGGGAGTCGCTCGGCCACGGTGCGTTCCACCCACACGGTGACCGCGAGCACGTCGCGGCCAAGCTGCGGCAGCTCCTCGAGCTGCTGCGCGGCCTTCTTGATGCGCTCGTATTCCAGCAGCCGCCGCACCAGCTCGGCGCGCGGGTCCTCCTCCACCTGCGCGGCGGCCGGCGGGCGCGGTAGCAGCAGCCGCGACTTGATCTCCATCAGCGTCGCCGCCATGACGAGATATTCGGCCGCCAGCTCGAGGTTGGTGGTGCGCATTGCCTCGACGTACTCCAGGTACTGGCGCGTGAGCGGCGCCATCGGAATGTCGAGGATGTCGAGGTTCTCCTTGCGGATCAGGTACAGCAGCAGATCCAGCGGCCCCTCGAACGCCTCGAGGATCACCTCCAGCGCGTCGGGCGGGATATAGAGATCTTGCGGGATCTCGATGACCGGCTCGCCGTAGAGCCGGGCGACGCGCATGGCGGGAGCGAGCGGCGTGGATTCCGCCATCAGGAGTAGGACAGCCCCATGGCTTCGCGCACGTCGCGCATGGTTTCCACCGCGAGCTTGCGCGCCTTGTCGCAGCCGTCGGCGATGATGCTTTTCACCAGCGTCGGATCGTCGAGATAGGTCTGCGCGCGCTCGCGCATCGGCGCAAGCTCCGCGAGGACCGCGTCGATCACCGGCTGCTTGCACTCCAGGCAGCCGATGCCCGCGGTGGTGCAGCCTTTCTGCACCCATGCGCGCCTCGCCTCGTCCGAATAGATCTGGTGCAGGGGCCAGACCGGGCAGTTCTCTGGCTTGCCCGGATCCGAGCGCTTCACGCGCGCAGGATCGGTGGGCATGGTGCGGATCTTCTTTGCCACCGACTCGGGCGTCTCGCGCAGGCCGATGGCATTGCCGTACGATTTCGACATCTTCTGCCCGTCGAGGCCAGGCAGGCGAGCAGCCTCGGTGAGCAGCGCGTCGGGCTCGACCAGGATCCTGCGGCCGCCGCCCTCGAGCCAGCCGTAGACCCGCTCGCGGTCGCCGCGCGGCAGGCTCTGCTGCTCCTGGAGCAGCGCCTGCGCGCGCTTCAGCGCGTCGGCGTCGCCGCCCTCCAGGAACTTGGCGCGCAATTCGTTCAGCAGGCGCGCCTTCTTGCTGCCCATCTTCTTCACCGCCGCCTTGGCCTTGTCCTCGTAGCCCGGCTCGCGGCCGTAAAGATGGTTGAAGCGCCGCGCGACCTCGCGCGTCATCTCGACGTGCGGCACCTGGTCCTCTCCCACTGGCACGTAGCGCGCGCGATAGATCAGGATGTCCGCCGACTGCAACAGCGGGTAGCCGAGAAAGCCGTAGGTCGCGAGATCGCGGTCCTTGAGCTTCTCCATCTGGTCCTTGTAGGTCGGCACCCGCTCCAGCCAGCCCAGCGGCGTCATCATCGACAGCAGCAGATGCAGCTCCGCGTGCTCCTGGATGTGCGACTGCACGAACAGGATCGCCTGGTTCGGGTCCACGCCCGCGGCCAGCCAGTCGACGACCATCTCCCAGCCGTTCTGCTCCACGTTGCCGGGGTTCTCGTAGTCGGTGGTGAGCGCGTGCCAGTCGGCGACGAAGTACAGGCAGAGGTACTCGCTCTGCAGCCGGACCCAGTTCTTGAGCACGCCGTGGTAGTGGCCCAGGTGCAGCGCGCCCGTGGGACGCATGCCGGAGAGGACGCGGGTCTCGAACATCGCGCTAGATCTGGAACACCGTACCGATGACCCGGAAGGAGAAGCGGATCAGCGGCGCGAGGATCACGCCAAGCGTGCTGGTGAAGATCAGCAGCAGCAGGATCGGGAAGCCCAGGGGCTCGAGCTTCGCGTAGCGCCAGGCAAGCCCGCTCGGCAGCAAGCTCGCGACGATCCTGCCGCCATCGAGGGGCAGGATGGGCAGCAGGTTGAGCAGCATCAGGACCACGTTCACCTCGATGCCCGCCCTGGCCATCAGCAGCAGCGGCTGCGTGAAGTAATTGGCCGGCAGCACGTCCGCGGTCTTGAACACGGCCGCCCAGGCGAACGCCATCGCCAGGTTGGCCCCGGGGCCCGCGGCTGCCACCCACAGCATGTGCTGCCTAGGGCGTCGCAGCGCAGAGTAATTGACCGGCACCGGCTTGGCCCAGCCGAATAGCATGCCGGCGCCCCCGGCGAGCTTGCTTAGCGCGAGGATCGCGATTGGCACGATGATGGTGCCGACCAGGTCGATGTGGCGCGCGGGGTTGAGGCTGATGCGGCCCTGCGCGTACGCGGTCATGTCGCCGAAATGGCGCGCGACGTAGCCGTGCGCAGCTTCGTGCAGCGTGATCGCGAGCAGCACCGGCAGCGCGTAAATCGCGACGGTCTGGACGAGCTGGTAGAGATCCATCTTGAAGCGGCGGAGTTTATCAGAGCGGCGCGGCGGTCCCGAAGATCTCGAGCGGGCCTTTGCCCTTGCGCAGCACGACCGGCGACTCGCCCGTCAGGTCGATCACCGTGCTCGGTTCCGTGCCGCAAGGGCCGCAATCCACCACCACCTCGAGCTCGTGCTCGAGCGCGGCGCGGATCGCAGCGGCGTCGGCGAGCGGCGCGTCGGCGCCCGGCAGGATCAGAGTGGCGGAGAGCATCGGCTCGCCCAGCTCGGCGAGCAGCGCCTGCGTCACCGCGTGCGCCGGCACGCGCACGCCGATCGTCCTGCGCTTGGGATGCTGCAGCCGCCGCGGCACTTCCTTCGTTGCGCGCAGGATGAAGGTGTAGCTGCCCGGCGTCGCCAGGCGCAGCATGCGGAATTGCGCGTTGTCGACGATGGCGTAGGCCGCGATCTGCGCGAGGTCGCGGCACATCAGCGTCAAGTGGTGCTTTTCGTCGATGCCGCGTACGCGCCGCAACCGTTGCTGGGCCGACGCATCACCCAAGTGGCAGCCGAGCGCGTAGGAGGAATCCGTGGGATACGCGATCAAGCCACCGCCGCGCACGATGTCCGCCGCGCGCCGGATCAGCCTCGGCTGCGGGTTCGTCGGGTGGACGGAAAAATACTGCGCCAAGCGCCCAGCAGCTCCCTAGAGCGCCCAGTCGTGCCACACCGGCCGCAACGCGGGATCGAGCGCGGGCAGGCTGCCGAACTCGGCGCCTTCCTCCAGACCGTGGAAGTCCGAGCCGCGCGAGGCCGCAAACTGCAGTTGCACGGCGATCGCGCCGAAATGGCGCATCTGCTCCGTTGAATGGCCGCCAGTCACCACTTCCAGCGCTTCCCCGCCCGCCGCGCGGAATTCGGCGAGCAGCGCGCTCATCGCGCCTGCCGACAGGCCGTAGCGGCCCGGGTGCGCGAGCACGGCCTGGCCGCCGGCCGCGCGAATCCACTGGATCGCCTCCGCGAGCGCCGCCCACTGGTGGGGCACGTAGCCCGGCTTTCCCGGAACGAGGAAGCGGCGAAACGCCTCTCGCAGGTCTGCGACCACGCCCGCCTCCGCGAGGAAGCGGGCGAAATGCGTGCGCGCCACCATCGCCGGATTCTCCGCGTGACGCATCGCGCCCTCGAAAGCGCCGGCGATGCCCGCCTCTTCCAGCTCGCGCGCCATCTGCCGCGCGCGCTCGATCCTGCCGCCGCGTACCCTCTCCAGCCCGGAGATCAGCACATCGCTCGCGGGATCGATGCGCAGCCCTACGACGTGGATCGTGCTCCCACGCCAGGTGACCGAGATCTCCACACCGTCGACGAAGCGCATGCCTTCGGCGAGCGCCGCCTCGCGCGCCTGCGCAAGGCCGCCCAACTGGTCGTGGTCCGTGAGCGCCCAAACTTCGACGCCGCTGCGCGCGGCGAGGCGCGCCACTTCGGCGGGCGGCAGCGCGCCATCGGACACGTTCGAATGGCAGTGCAGGTCGAAGTTCACGCGAGCAGAAATTCCTCGATGAGGCGCGCGACCTCTTCGGGCTGGTCGTGGTGCAGCATGTGGCCGGCGCCCGGCACGGTCGCGTAGCGCAAATTGCGGAACGCTGCGCGCCGCTCCGCATACTGCTCGGCGCTCAGGCCGACGCGCTTGAGCGTCTCGGACTCGGCGGCATCCACCCAGAGCACCGGGGCGCTCACTTCCGACCAGCAGGCGCGCGCCTCCTCGTAGCGGTAGAGCACCGGATTCACAATCTTGTGCGCGGGGTCGCCCCGCAGGAGCACGCGGCCATCCGGCATCTCGCGGCCCCAGTGACGCGCGAGGAATTCCGCGCGCGCGCGCGCGAGGCGCGGATTGTTCTTTTGCAGCCGGTCGGCGAGCGCCCCGAAGTCGGGGTAAGGCCGGAAGCCGCTCCCCTGGTGCAGCTCTTCCAGCCACAAGGCATAGCGCTTCGGCGCCTGCTCCGGCTTGGTGGCCGCCATGCCGAATCCCTCGAGATTCACCAGGCGCCGGATGCGCGCCGGGCGCACCCCGGCGTAGAGCGCGGCGACGTTGCCCCCCAGGCTGTGGCCGACCAGGTCGACCGGCATTTCGGGCTGGATGCGCTCCAGCAACAGGTCCAGATCGGCGACGTAATCCGGAAACCAGTAGCAGTCGGATTTGCCCCAGTCTGTCAGTCCGTAGCCGCGCCAATCCGGCGCGTAGACATCCCAATCGCCCCGCAACGCATCCACCAGAAACTGGAAGGAAGCCGACACGTCCATCCACCCGTGCAGAAGCACCATCCGGCGCGAGGCATCGCCCGGCCAGCGCCGGATGTGATAGCGCAGGCCGCGCACGTCGTAGTAAAGGGATTCGCTTGCCTTCATCGTCTCAATGGAACCGGAAATCGACCTCGGGCCTGCGCCCGGACACCAGGTCGGCAAGCGCGCGGCCCGAACCCGCGGCGAGCGTCCACCCCAACGTGCCATGCCCGGTGTTCAAGTACAGGTTCGGGTACCGCGTGCGCCCAATGACCGGCACGTTGTCGGGCGTCGCCGGCCGCAGTCCCGCCCAGTATTGCACGTCCTGCGCGCGCGCCAGTGCCGGGAACAGCCGCCCGATGCGCTTCACGATCGCCGCGCAGCGCGCGTCGTTGATCGAGGTGTCGTAGCCGGTCAGCTCGGCGGTGCCCGCGCAGCGCAGCCGATCGCCGAGCCGCGACACCACCAGCTTATGCGCCTCGTCGGTCAGGCTCACCGACGGCGCACGCCCGGCAAGTTCCGGTGGCAGCGTGATCGTGATGGAGTATCCCTTGAGCGGATAGACCGGAATCGAAATCCCCAGTGGCCGCAGAATCCGCGGACTGTAGCTGCCGAGGCTGACCACGAACGCATCCGCCTCCAGTCGCCTCCCGCCAGCGACGGCTGCGATCGCGCGCCCGCCGGATATCTCCAGGGCTTGCACCGCGGTATCGCGCAGAAAGCGCACCCCTCTCGCCTGCGCAAGCTCCGCAAGGCGAACCGTGAACGCGTGCGCGTCGCCGGACTCGTCCTCGGGGCTATAGACACCACCGCGCACGGGGACCTCGGACTCGCGCAATGCCGGCTCGATCGCAAGGCACTCGGCCGCGGACTTCACTTCGCGTGGCGTGGCTCCACCGATGCGGCGCATTTGCTCGGCGTGCACCGCTACCGCCTCGAAATCGGCCTGCTCGGTGCAAAAGTGAAGAATGCCTTTGCCGAGGAAGTCATATTGGATGCCCGTTTCCGCGCGTAGCGCCCCGAGGCTCTCGCGGCTGTAGCGCGCGAGGCCCGCCAGCTGGCGCGCATGGCGCTCGAAGCGGCCGGGCAGGCACTCGAATGCGAAACGCAGGCCCCACAGCCACTGCTGCAGGTCGGCGTGCGGCCGAAAGAGCATCGGCGCGTCCTCGCGCCCGAGCCACTTCAGCATCTTCGGCACCACCGCCGGCTTCGCCCAGGGCTCGGCGTGTCCCGCCGAGATCTGCCCGCCGTTGGCGAACGAGGTCTCCATGCCGGCCTCCGGCTGCCGGTCCACGAGGGTCACCTCGTGCCCGGCGCGCGCGAGATACCAGGCGCCCGTCACGCCGACCACGCCTGCGCCGAGGACCATCACTCTCATTGCGCGCTTCCAGCCGGTATCATAGCGGCCCGCCATGCCTCTCTATTCGATCGGCGACAAGCGCGTCGAGCTTCGCGGCGCGCATCACTACATCGCGCACGACGCGACCCTGGTCGGTGCCATCACGCTGGAGGCGGACGCCAACATCTGGTTCAAGGTGGTGATCCGCGCCGAGAACGACGTGGTGCGCATCGGCGAGGCGACCAACGTGCAGGACGGCTCCGTGCTGCACGTGGATCCCGGCTTCCCGCTCACCCTTGGCAATCGCGTCACCATCGGCCACAAGGTCATGCTGCACGGCTGCACTGTGGGCGACGGCAGCCTGATCGGCATCAACAGCGTGGTGATGAACGGTGCACGCATCGGCAAGGGGTCTCTCGTCGGGGCGAACACGCTGATCCCGGAGGACAAGGAGATTCCCGAGGGCGTGCTGGTGCTCGGTTCGCCCGGCAAGGTCGTACGCGAGCTTAAGCTCGAAGAGCGCGAAAATCTCCTGCGGATCGCGGCTGGCTACGTCGAGCGTTCCAAGCGCTACCGCACGGAGTTCCGGGAGCAGCCGCTCCCGCCCTCGGCGCGCTGACCCACTAGCTCCTGGCGCTCTGACTCACTTCGGCGCCATGCGGATGGCGCCGTCCAGGCGGATAGTCTCGCCATTCAGCATCTCGTTCTCGACGATCGCGCGCGCGAGCTGGGCGTATTCCGACGGCCGGCCGAGGCGCGACGGGAACGGCACCTGCTTGCCAAGGGAATCCTGCGCCTCCTTGGGCAAGCCTTTCATCATCGGGGTCTCGAACAGGCCTGGCGCGATCGTGCAGACACGGATGCCGTTGCGCGACAGATCCCGCGCAATCGGCAGGGTCATGCCGACCACCCCGCCCTTCGAAGCGGAATAAGCCGCCTGTCCGATCTGGCCGTCGTACGCGGCCACCGAGGCAGTATTGATGATGACGCCGCGCTCGCCGGCAGCGTTCGGGCCCGCTTTCGCCATCGCATCGGCGGCGAGGCGGATCATGTTGAAGGTGCCGATCAGGTTGATGCCGATCACGCGCGCGAAGCGCGCCAGGTCGTGCGGCGCTTCCTTGCCGAGCGTGCGCTCGGCGATGGCGATGCCGGCGCAGTTCACCAGCACCTGAATTCCGCCGAATTCCTTGAGTGCGAGCGCCACAGCGGCCTTGCCGTCGGCTTCCGAGGTCACGTCGCACTTCGCGAAGCGCCCGCCGATCTCCTTGGCGAGCTTCTCGCCGAGATCCGCCTGCAGGTCGGCGATCACGACCTTGCCGCCGTTCTCGGCCGCCATGCGCGCAGTGGCTTCGCCAAGGCCGGAGGCGCCGCCGGTAATCAGGAAAACGCTGTTCTTGATAAGCATATGT
>Ga0326726_10005288_pt1 | contig 11709 bp, 10 predicted proteins | sample MHFenrmetagenome_2_FD_207603 | JGI IMG/M metagenome (GOLD analysis project Ga0326726, IMG submission 207603) | Lab enriched peat soil microbial communities from Michigan Hollow, Ithaca, NY, United States - MHF15MN | ecosystem: Environmental > Terrestrial > Soil > Wetlands > Peat | place: USA...
GGAAAAAGGGGCCTACCAGATGAAATACCCAGTTCTGCGCCATGTGGTCGCGTCGGTTCTTCTGGCCGCCCCCTTGGCGAATGCGGTAGGCGCCGACTACTGGTACGCGGGTGTGGGGCTCGGCTACGGCAAGATCGAGTTCTACCCGGCCGACTTCTCGTCTAACGGGGCGGCGGAGGAAAAAATACGGGACGCCGATCTGGGCTTTACCGGCGCCCTCGGCGTGCAATTCAACAGGAACTGGGCGTTCGAAGTCAATTTCATACAGCTCGGAAAATTCTCGTATAAGTACACGGTAGGCGCAAACACTCAGGAAGATATCTACGAGGTCTCGGGCTGGGGCGGTTCCCTCCTGCCCACGGTTCCGCTGACCCGAAATCTCTCTCTGTTCGGCCGGCTGGGAGCCTTGGCCGGTCAGACCCGGACCACGATCAGGAACCCCGCTCCCGCCTTCAATGGCAGCGTCACTGCGGTACAGGTCAACACAACCAGCTTCCTGTCCGGGTTTGGAGCGCAGTACTTCTTGAACCGCGATCTCGGGATTCGCGTCGAGTATCAGAACCTCGGCAAGGTCGGCACCAGCGGGTGCGCTACGTGCACCGGCCGCGCCAACGCGCAATTCCTTTCGGCCAGCGCCCTCTTCACTTTCTGAGCACCGCCCGGATTCGATAGCCGGTCCTTCGCCGGCCACGCGCTAGAGACCCAAGTCCTTCCAAAGACCGTCGACGCGCGTCTTCACGTCGGCGTGCATGGTGATGGGTCGACCCCAGGTGCGCGAGGTTTCCGCGCCCCACTTGTTCGTTGCGTCTATCCCCATCTTCGAGCCCAGCCCCGCGACCGGGCTTGCAAAATCGAGATAGTCGATCGGGGTGTTCTCGACAACGAGAACATCCCTTGCCGCATCCACGCGCGTGGTCAGGGCCCATACGACTTCTTTCCACTCGCGAATATTGACATCGTCGTCGGTGACGACGATGAACTTGGTGTACATGAACTGGCGCAAGGCGCTCCAGATGCCGAACATCACGCGCTTGGCGTGGCCGGGATACTGCTTTTTCATGCTCACCACGGCCAGGCGATACGAGCAGCCTTCTGGCGGTAGATAGAAATCCTCGATCTCCGGGAATTGCTTTTTCAGTATGGGCACGAAGACCTCGTTCAGCGCCGCACCGAGCACCGCGGGCTCATCCGGAGGCTTCCCGGTATAGGTCGAGTGGTAGATCGGGTCGCGGCGCAGCGTGACGCGCTCCACCGTGAATACCGGAAACGTCTCCTGCTCGTTGTAATAGCCGGTGTGATCGCCGAATGGGCCCTCGAGTGCAGATTCCCCGGGCCGGATCACTCCTTCGAGAACCATTTCGCTCGTCGCGGGCACCTGCAGGTCCGATCCGAGGCAGTTTGCGACTTCGGTTCGCGAACCGCGCAGCAGGCCCGCGAACTGATATTCAGACAGCGTGTCGGGGATGGGAGCGACCGCGGCGAGGATCGTCGCGGGATCGGCACCCAGCGCAACCGCAACCGGAAAGGGCTGGCCCGGCTGCGCATCCTGGTGCTCGCGAAAGTCCGTCGCACCGCCCCTATGCGGGAGCCATCGCATGATGAGCCTGTTCGAGCCGATGACCTGCAGGCGATAAATGCCCAGGTTCTGGCGCGTTTTGCGCGGGCCGCGCGTGATCGTCAGCCCCCAGGTAATAAGCGGCGCCGCGTCCTCGGGCCAGCACGTCTGGATTGGAAGCCGTGAGAGATCGACGTCCTTGCCCTCCCAGGAGGTCGCTTGGCACGGGGCCCCCGAAACCTCCTTTGGGGCCATGTGCATCACTTGCTTGCCGATGGGAATCCAGCGCTCGAGCACATCGCGAAATCCGCGCGGCGGCTCCGGCTCCTTGAGAAAGGCAAGCAGCACGCCGATATCGCGCAAAGCTTCCAGCGCATCCGCCTTGGGGTCGGCGCCCATGGCCAGCGCGATACGGCGAGTCGTGCCGAACAGGTTGCCGAGCACCGGGATTGCGTGACCCTTCGGCTTTTCGAACAGCAGCGCCGGGCCGCCTGACTTGAGCACGCGGTCGCAGACTTCGGTCATCTCCAGATTCGGGTCGACCTCGGCTCGCACGCGCTTGAGCTCGCCCGAACTCTCGAGCTGGGACAGGAAATCGCGCAGATCTCGGTAGCTCATGTCGTCTCAGCCTTCGAGCTTCACATCCATGGAATGCCGCGCCGCATCGCAAAGTCGGCGAATATCCCGGCAAAGATGACGGCACCCACCCAATTGTTGTGATTGAAGGCCTTGAAGCAGGCGTCCCGGTCGCGGCCGCGGATGAGGCGATAGTGGTAGGCCATGAGTATTGCCGCGGCAGCGAGTCCCACATAGTAGAGCACACCCAGGTCGTGGTGTATTCCTATGCCGAGGAGCAGGGTAAGCGTAGCGCCGTAGCACGCCATTACTGCCGCCACTTCGTGTCGCCCGAGTGTGATCGCGGCGGTCTTGATCCCGATCCGCAGGTCGTCGTCCCGATCCACCATCGCGTACTCGGTGTCGTACGCGATCGCCCAGAAGATATTGGTGGCAAGGAGCCACCAGCCCTCGGAGGGAATTGTACCGAGCACCGCCGCGTACCCCATCGGAATGCCGAAACCGAAAGCGATCCCGAGGTAGGCTTGGGGAATCGCCAAGAATCGCTTGGTCAACGGGTAGGTCGCCGCGAGACCGAGGGCAACGAAGGAGAGCAGCACCGTGAGGCGATTCAGAGACAAGACCAGGGCAAAGGCAGCCAGCGTCAGGGCAGCGGCAAGCGCCCAGGCTTCGCTTCGGCTCACCGCGCCAGTGGCGAGAGGGCGATCACGGGTACGTTTTACCTTGGCATCGAAACGCCAATCGGCGAGATCGTTCATCACGCACCCTGCAGAGCGCATGAGCAGTGTCCCCAGAACGAAAATCCACACCACACGGCCGAGCGGCCCGCCGTCGCTCGCCAGCCACAGCGCCCACAGCGTCGGCCAAAGCAGCAGAAGCGTGCCGATCGGCTTGTCGAGTCGCATCAGGCGCTCATACAGGGTCAGCCTGGTGGCGAGGGCGCGGAAATTCATCGAGCGCGCATTGTAGCTCCGCCGACCTCAGGCCCCGAGAAAGCGCGCGCGCGTACCAAGCCAGCGCTCGAGATGCTTCTCCGCCAAGTCGGGATGATCTGCGAGAAGTGTCTCGGCGGCCGCCCGCGCAGCGTCGAGCAAGTCCGCGTCCTCGTTAAGGTCGGCGAAGCGCAGGAGCGGCGCACCGCTCTGGCGGGCGCCGAGATATTCGCCAGGGCCGCGCAGCAGCAGGTCCTCGCGCGCTATCGCAAAGCCATCGGTATTCTCGAAAATGACCTTTAGTCGTCTGCGGGCGGTCTCTCCGAGAGGATTCTGGTAGAGCAGAACGCAGACCGATTCGACCGAGCCCCGACCAACGCGTCCGCGGAGTTGGTGCAATTGCGCAAGTCCAAAGCGCTCGGCGTGCTCGATGACCATCAATGACGCGTTGGGGACATCCACTCCGACCTCGATCACGGTCGTTCCGACCAGCAGCTGGATCCGTCCCGCTTGAAATTCGGCCATGGTCTGCGCCTTCTCGGCCGGCTTCAGACGTCCGTGGATCAGCCCCACCCGGAGATCAGAAAGCTCCTCGGTGAGCGCCGCGTAAGTGTCGAGCGCCGTCTGCAGTTGCAGCTGCTCCGATTCTTCGATCAGGGGGCAGACCCAATAGGCCTGGCCTCCGGCGACGCAAGCGTCGCGTACGCGCTTCACCACCTCCCCGCGTCTGGAGTCGGCAACGAGCTTGGTCACCACGGGAATCCTCCCCGGCGGCAGCTCGTCGATGATCGATACGTCGAGATCCGCGTAGTAGCTCATTGAGAGCGTCCTCGGAATAGGGGTCGCGCTCATCATGAGCTGGTGCAGGTCCCGGCCCTTGGTGCGCAGCGCGAGCCGCTGGGACACGCCGAAGCGGTGCTGCTCGTCCACTACCGCGAGCCCCAGGGACGGGAACGCCACCCGCTCCTGGAAAAGAGCATGCGTCCCTACGGCGACCCGCGCCTTGCCGGAGGCAATCGCCGCGCGCGCCGACTCGCGCTCCTTCCTCCCCTGACTCCCATACAGCCATGCGATCTCCACGCCGAGCGGTTGCAACCATTCGCTGAACTTTCGGAAATGCTGCTCGGCGAGGATCTCGGTGGGGGCCATCACGGCAGCCTGCATGCCGTTCTCAACCGCGCGCAGGGCAGCGAGCACGGCGATCACCGTTTTGCCGCTACCGACGTCGCCCTGGAGGAGCCGATGCATCGGGTGCGGCTGCTCCAGATCGCGCTCGATCTCCCGCCAGGCGCGCTGTTGCGCGCCGGTCAGCCGGAACGGCAGCCGTCGGACCAGCGCCGAGGTCTGCAGGTTCTTGCGCGCCAGCACGGGAGCTGTCCGGGACTTGCGCTCGCGATAGTGCTTGCGCATGGAGAGCTGCTGCGCGAGCAGCTCGTCGAATTTCATCCGCCTCCATGCAGGCAGGGAACGCCCCCTGAAGGAAGCCGGGTCCGCTCCCGGGCGCGGGTGATGCAGAATTTCGATGGCTTCGCGGAACCGGCACAATCCGAGGCCACTCGACATCTCTTCAGGCAGCGTGTCATCGAGCTCGACGCGCGACAGGGCGCCCTCGATCAGGCGCCGCAGCGCGGACTGCCCGAGACCTGCTGTCGTCGGATAGATCGGCGTCAGCGCCGAAGGGAGCGGAACTTCACCGCGGAGTACCCGAAAACGCGGATGGGTCATCTCCCCACCGAAGAACCCGGTCCGTACCTCCCCGAAGGCGCGCACGTTCGCGCCCGGTTCGAGCGCCTTCGCCTGGCTTCCGTAGAAATTGAAGAACCGCAGGACCAGCTCGCCGGTGGAATCCTCAATGCGCGAAATAAGCTGGCGCTTCGGACGGTACACGATCCCTGTCGAGCGCACCGTGCCTTCAACCTGTATTGCCGTCCCCGGAATTGCGCTTGCGATTGGCGTGAGACGTGTCTCGTCCTCGTACCGCAAAGGCAGGTGCAACACCAAGTCAAAATCCCCGACAATGCCGAGCCTGGCGAGCTTCGCGGGCATCGCCTTCTTGGCGGAAGCGCCAGTAACGGGTATGTGTAGTGTCCGGCCAGCGTTTCGCGTCACGGAAGGGGCAGCACCCCGGGCTCGGGTCGAGACCTTCCTCACGTTACCGCCTCGATCCGATGCTCAACCCCGGAACACGACGATAGCGTCCGCCTCGACCAGCGCATTGCGGGGAAGCGATGCGACGCCGACGACCGCGCGCGCCGGATAGGGTTGGTTGAAGTGCTTCGCCATCGCCTCGTTGACGCGCGCGAAGTTCGTCAGATCCGTGAGATAGACGGTGACCTTGACGACATCCCCGAGCGACGCACCGGCCCCCTCGGCAACAGCCCTGAGGTTTCCGAAAACGCGATGGATCTGGTTTTCGATGCCTTCTACCAGCTGCCCGGTTGCAGGATCGAGCCCAATTTGTCCCGACAGATAGAGCGTATCGCCTGCACGCACCGCTTGAGAGTAGGTGCCGATCGCGGCCGGCGCATTTTGCGTAGAGACAATCGATCGTGTCATGTTGAGCTGGGAGAATCGAGGGGAGTGAGTGGTTATAATATCCGCGCTCGCCTGGGCGACGCCAGCACGCGGGTATCCCCGATGACTTCGCAGCAGATCGTGAACCTCCTGAAGCTCGTGGGCACGCCCAGGGACAGTGCGCTGCTGCGTTTCTCCCTTGGATCCGAATACCTGAAGTGCGCTGACTTCGAGGCGGCCGCCACGCACCTCGCCGCCGCCGTCGCGAGAGACCCCGGGTATTCCGCGGCGTGGAAGGTCCTGGGCAACGCGCTCGCCAGGAGCGGGCGGAACGACGATGCGCTTGCGGCTTTCCGTAGGGGAATCGAAGTGGCCGAGAGAAAAGGCGACAAGCAGGCCGCGCGGGAAATGGCCGTGTTCGCGCGCCGTCTCGAGAAGATCGTCGCGTCGCGCAAGGAAGGCGGCGCGGCATCATGAATCCTTTCGCCAATCTGCGCCGAAGACTCTTTGGCAGGCCCCTCGATCCTCTGGACACGAAGACAAGGCGGCACATCGCGCTCGTCGCCTTTTTCGCCTGGGTGGGTTTGGGCGCGGATGGAATATCCTCCTCCTGCTACGGCCCCGAAGAGGCATTTCGAGCGCTTGGCGAGCACACCCACCTTGGTCTGTACCTCGCGCTTGCCACGGCAGCGACCGTGTTCATTATCGCGCTCGCCTACAATCAGGTCATCGAGCTGTTTCCGACCGGCGGCGGGGGCTACCGGGTCGCAACGCGGCTGATCGGCTCTTACGCAGGGCTGACTTCCGGTGCAGCGCTCGTTCTTGACTACGTACTGACGATCTCGATTTCGATCGCGAGCGGCGTTGATGCGTTCTTCTCGCTGCTCCCGTTGGATTGGCAGCCGTACAAGCTTGCAACCGAGGTTGTACTGATCGTGGTGCTGGTGCTGCTCAACCTGCGCGGAATGAAGGAAGTGATCGCCGTGCTGCTGCCGATTTTTCTTGGATTCATCCTTACCCACGCCTTCCTGATCGTCTACGGCGTGCTTGCCCAGGCCACGGTCCTGCCCACTCTGATCCCGGAAGTCGGGCGCTTGACTTCGGATCTCTCGGGGCAGCTGGGCTGGACAGGCGTCGCCGCCCTGCTCCTGCTCGCCTACTCCCAGGGGGGCGGCACGTATACTGGACTGGAAGCGGTATCCAACAACGTCAATGTGCTCGCCGAGCCGCGCGTGCATACCGGCAAGGTCACGATGTTCTACATGGCGATTTCGCTCGCTTTTACCGCGGGCGGGATCATCCTCCTCTATCTGCTGTGGGCAATCAGGCCGGCCGAGGGACAAACACTGAACGCGGTTGCGTTTGGCGCGATCATCGACAGCTTCGGATGGGAGGCCGGCGTCGCTCAGGGCGCCCTTGTCGTGGTGCTCGCGCTCGAGGCCGGGTTGCTTTTCGTCGCGGCCAACACCGGCTTCCTGGGCGGCCCAGCGGTGCTCGCCAACATGGCAGCCGATTCCTGGGTCCCGCACCAATTCCGCTATCTCTCGACCCGACTGGTGACCGAAAACGGGGTTGTCGTCATGGGAGTCACCTCGCTGGTGATTCTCCTGTGGACCGGCGGCAGCGTCGCAACCCTTGTGGTGCTCTACAGCGTCAGCGTTTTCCTGACTTTCGCAGTGTCGCTCTTCGGCTTGTGCCTGTACTGGTCCGGACGCCGTGCCGGCAGCAACTGGCTCGGGAGGTTGGCCCTTTCGGCCGCCGGGTTCGTCGTTTGCGCGACCATCCTGATCGTCCTGCTTGCCAAAAAATTCATGGACGGAGGCTGGCTCGCCATCCTGATCATCGGCGCAATTATCGCCGCCTGCGTAAAGATCCGGAGTCATTACAATGAGACAAAGACTCAGCTGAAGAAGATCGACGCCGACTTCTCCGGCATACAATTCGGAAGCATCGCCAAGCCGCCCCAGCCGGATCCGGAAAAGCCGACGGCGGTGTTCCTGGTGGGATCCTCGCGCGGCGGCGGACTGCACGCGCTGCTATGGGTCCAGCGCATGTTTCCGGATCACTTCCGGAACTTCATCTTCGTCAACGCCCGCACGGTCGACTCGCAAAGCTTCGGCGGGCGCGAGGATCTTGCGGCGATGAAGGTCGACGCGAACGCCTCGCTCGCCTATTTCGTCAACTTCTGCAACAGCAAAGGCTGGGCCGCCAAGTCCTATCTGTCTTTCGGCACCGACCCCATCGACGAGTTCACCCGGCTGGCCGAGCGCGTTCTGAGCGAGTTCCCTAACGCGGTGTTTTTCACGAGCAAGCTCATTTTCGACCGTGAGAACTGGATGACCCGGTTGCTGCACAACCAGGCGGCGATGGCGCTCCAGCGGCGTTTCCAGCTGCGCGGCATGCAAATGGTCATCCTGCCGATGAAACTGAGCGCTTAGTAGCGACTCGCAGACGGAAAGGCCCGGTTGGACCGGGCCTTTTGAAGGAGAGGTGCTGGTGGAGTTGAGGAGGATCGAACTCCCGACCTTCGCATTGCGAACGCGACGCTCTCCCAGCTGAGCTACAACCCCACGTAGCCCAATTTTAGCCGCAAAATCCGCCCTCCGCTATGATCCGCCGGGCGTACAGAAAGCTCCATGCAGATCAATCCACCCTTCGGCTACAACGAGATCGTTCCCCTGCAAAAGGGCCAAATGGTGCGCCTGCCGGATCCCGGGGAGATTCCGGAGTTTTGCCGCAGGACCAATGCTGTGCCGATTTCGTTTTCCGAATTCGCGGTGGCGTGCCGCGACTACCCTCTTGCGTTCATCTCGACTGAGGCAGGCCGGACTTTCAGCCCGATCGCAGTGCTAGGAGTGACCGGCGGGGAGAACCTGTTCCTGCGCGACGGGCGATGGGACGGCGCCGTGTACTTTCCGGCGTATCTGCGCCGGTATCCCTTTTGCATGGCCCGGGTGACGCTCAACTCGGTGGAGCAGGCCGACCGCCTGATCTGCGTCGAAAGCGCGTTCCTTTCCGACGCCGGGGAGCGCCTGTTCGACGATGCGGGCGCGCCCCTGCCGCGCTGGCTGGCGATCGAGAAGCTGCTGCGGGAGTACGAATCCGACATCGAGCACGCCCGCGAGATGTGCGCGATCCTCTCGGACTACGCGCTGCTCGAACCCTTCACCCTGCAAGCTTCGCTCAAGAGCGGGCCGATGAGTTTCGGCGGAATGTACCGCGTCGACGAAAAGCGGCTCGAGTTCCTCAACGCGGCACAGCACAAGACCCTCATACGCAAGGGCATCATGGGCCGCATCTACGCGCACCTGATGTCGCTGGACAACTTCGCGAGGCTCGTCGCCCGCAAGGAAGCAGCGGGGACGGCTACTCACAGCGGGCGCGGTTGAGTCGGTCCCGGATCGCGGTCCATTCCGCGGACGCCGGTGGCTCCTCCACCAGGATCTCGTCGCGCGCCGACGAATCCAGCGCCCGCAGATTGGCGTAAAGATCGTGCCCATACCGCCCGGGATCCACGGGCGCTTCGATCCAGATCGCGGACGCGTCCCCGGCGGGGCGAGGGCGGAACGCCATGACGCCGCGGCCCGTCGATTTTCCGCGCACCCGAAGATCCCATTCGCGTGATGCGACCAGGCGCAGCGGCTTCCGCGGGGCATAGTGAGACTGGAGCGTGCCGGGTGCTCGCGGCGCGCCCGGATCGGGGGTCGCGGGCGGGAAACCGAGCGCTCTAGTGATGTCATCCTCGCTGATCCGGCCCGGTCGAAGCACGACGGGCTTCCCGCGCGAAACATCCACGATCGTCGATTCGATGCCGATCTCGCAGGCGCCGCCGTCCAAGATCAGATCGACATCGGCGCCCAGGTCGCGGCGCACGTGCTCCGCGCAGGTCGGGCTGATTCGCCCGAATCGGTTGGCCGACGGCGCGGCAATGCCGCCGCCGAACTCTCGCAGAAGCTCGAGCGCGACGGGGTGCCCGGGAATTCGCAGGCCGACCGATTCCTGCCCGCCAGTCAGGTAGTCGCCCACCCCGCTCGCACGCCGCAGCACCAGGGTCAAAGGGCCCGGCCAGAACCGCGCCGCCAGCCTGGCCGCAGGCTCCGGAACTTCGCGCGTCCAGCGAGCCATTTGCCCGACATCGCCGATGTGGACGATGACGGGATGGTTAGGGGGTCGTCCCTTCACCGCATAGATCCGGGCGACGGCCGCAGGATTGGACGCATCCGCCCCCAGGCCGTACACCGTTTCGGTGGGGAACGCGACCAGGCCTCCGCGACGCAGTATCTCCGCGGCCTCTCTGATCGCGGTGGCACCGACTCTCGAAGACAAGGGAAGGCCGGTCAGCCCGGCAACTTCGCGGTCATCACTGCTTCGGCCTGCGCCTTGCGGAATTGCACGAGCCGTTCCGCGAGGTTCGCGTCGCTCAGCGCGAGCATCGAAACTGCGAAGAGACCCGCGTTGGCGGCGCCGGCTTCCCCAATCGCAAAAGTCGCGACAGGAATGCCTTTGGGCATCTGTACGATGGACAGCAACGAATCATGCCCGTGCAGATATTTGGACGGCATGGGTACACCGAGTACCGGTAAGGTCGTTTTCGCCGCGATGACCCCTGCGAGGTGCGCTGCGCCCCCGGCCCCGGCGATGAAGCAGCGCGCGCCGTTCGCACTCAGGCGCTCCACCCAAGCATCGAGCGCATCTGGCGTACGGTGGGCCGACAACACCTTGCTCTCGAAGGGCACGGAGAAGTCCGTGAGCTGCTTGGCCGCTTCGCGCATGACTTCCCAGTCGCCGGCGCTTCCCATGACGATCCCAACGAGCGGTGAACGGGTGGCCATTGCTACGCTCCCAGTTTTCTTCCGGTCAGACGATGCAGGGCTTCGCGATATTTCTCGGAAGTTTTGGCGATCACGTCGGCCGGTAGCCGAGGTGCGGGCGGCGTCTTGTTCCAGTCGAGCGTCTCGAGGTAGTCGCGAACGTATTGCTTGTCGAATGACGGCGGGCTCGCTCCCGGGCGATACTCGTCCGCGGGCCAGAATCGCGACGAATCCGCGGTGAGCACCTCGTCGATCAGGACGAGATTTCCGGTCGCGTCGGTGCCGAATTCGAACTTGGTGTCGGCGATAATGATGCCCCTCTCCCGGGCGAAGTCCGCCGCCTCGCGGTACAGGCGGATGCTCACTTCTCGCACTCTAGCAGCGAGCTCCTTGCCGATCATTTTTTTGACCTGGGCGAAGGAAATGTTCTCGTCGTGGGCGCCGACCTCGGCCTTCGTGGCGGGGGTGAAGATGACCTCGGGCAGCTTGTCGGCCTGCTTGAGGCCCTTGGGCAGGGGAATGCCGCAGACGGCACCCGTCTTCTGGTAGTCCTTCCAGCCCGACCCGATGAGGTAGCCCCGGACCACCGCTTCGATCGGCAGGGGCTTGAGCTTCCGCGCCACCACCGAGCGCCCCTTCACCTGAGCGGCTTCCTCGCCGCCTTTGACCACCGTGTCCGGAGCGACGCCGTCGAGGTGGTTGGGCACGATGTGACCGAGCTTTCGAAACCAGAAGTTGGAAAGCTCGTTCAGCACGCGGCCCTTGTCAGGAATCGGGTCGGGCAGGACGACGTCGAACGCCGAAAGCCGGTCGGTGGTGATGATGAGCAAGTGGTCGTCGCCTACCGCATACATATCGCGAACCTTGCCCCTGCCGAGCAGGGGCAGGCTCTTGATATTCGACTCGTAGAGCGCAGCGGCCACGTTATGCAGCCTGTTTTTCGAGATCAGGCCGGTACTTGCCCTGCGCCGCGAGTCCGTTCATGCGGGCGCGGTGATAAAAGGCTCGCTGCGCCGCGCCGATGTTGCCGGGCGCGCCGCGCCAGGCCTTGAGCGCAGGATTCTGGAGCGCGCGGCTGTAAGAGAAGGTAAGCGGCCAAGGCAGGCCGGGCATCCTGGCCATCTCGTTGAGGTGTGCCGTCGCCGCTTCATCGCCCTGTCCCCCGGACAGGAACACCACGCCCGGGAGAGCCGCCGGCACGGTCCGTTTGAGGCAACGCACGGTTTCCTCCGCGACCCGCTCCACCCCGGCCTGCTTCGGACAGTCCTTGCCCGAAACCACCATCGACGCTTTCAGAACGGTGTGCTCAAGCGACACGTTG
>Ga0326726_10005289_pt1 | contig 11709 bp, 8 predicted proteins | sample MHFenrmetagenome_2_FD_207603 | JGI IMG/M metagenome (GOLD analysis project Ga0326726, IMG submission 207603) | Lab enriched peat soil microbial communities from Michigan Hollow, Ithaca, NY, United States - MHF15MN | ecosystem: Environmental > Terrestrial > Soil > Wetlands > Peat | place: USA...
CCGGCGCTTGAGAAGGCCGGACTGCGCAAGATCCGCTTCCACGACCTGAGGCACACGTTTGGCAGCCTGCTGATTCAGGACGGCGCTTCTCTTACTTATGTGAAGGAACAGATGGGCCACAGCTCCATTCAGGTCACAGTCGATGTGTACGGACACCTCGTTCCCGGCGCGAACATCGCGTGGGTGGATCGCCTGGACGCGGAAACAAGTCAGCAACAAAACGCAACCCCCGCGCAACCAGAGGCCAAAAAGGCCCCGGATCAGGGGAAGGTACTACCGCCGGAAGTTATTGATGCTGTGAGGGATAAGGTTGGTGAGCGCGGAAGGAATCGAACCTTCAACCTACTGATTAAGAGTAGATCGAACTCACTGCGGCGATTTGCCACTTTCGCCGTACAAAGTCAATTACTTACCCACAACCAAGCCCGCACGGAAGCGTTTTGCCTCGGTATTGAAAAGGCGCACTTTAGCGCACATGGGACCGAAGCGTACGGCACATTTATGGCACAGCTGCAGGTTCCTAAAACCCGATCGACTTCCGGTGACGGGGACCTAAGGGAGATGTCCCACCCGGCTCCACGTGGCGTGCGACGTGGAATCTCGTACTGGCCACAAGGGTGCGATCGGGGCCGAAATCAGCCAGATTCCCTGCCCCGCCGGCGCCAAATCGGAGATCACGACTCATTTTTGCATGCGAGTGATAGAACGCAGCCTTTTCGGGGCTGGAGTAGCCCACAGCCATCATGCTGATTCTGTACTACTTAGTTCCTGTAGTTGCACCAGTTTCGGTGCTATTTATTGGAACCATAATGGAACCAAAATCTCGGCTCGCCGGATTCGCCTCACTTCTGGCGCCGCTCAATGTCGAGAGCGACGTATGATCCACTGTGCGGAGAATGGGGGCAGGTCACTCGACAATATTTCGGGCCCGCTTTCAGGTGGGATGTGTATGCGTCGAGCAGTACCCTTTGCATGTCCAACGCCACGATCGCCGGGGATAGTGCTTTGACCGAAGCAGCAAGCGCATCAAGACGCGCTTTTTGCTCTTGCAATGCGGCGAGGTCGCTCACTTGGAGATTACCTTCGGTTTCCTTGGCAAAACGTCTGCTGATCGAAACCAGCAACGGAGTGCGAAGAGCATCAGAAGATTGCTTTAGCGTATCGGTCCGGCCGATCTCTTCGTCCAGGATGCGGAGTTTCCGTCCAAGTGCCGATACTTCGGAGCTGAGGCTGAGGATGCCGGGACCGATCGGTTTCGCAACCGAAGGGAGTTCCGAACTTTGTGATTGCGACGGGACAGCCGTCGGGTTAGTTGCCTCCGGGACGGTGCGTGCGAGGTCGTCGATGCTCGACGCCAAATCTCCGGCCCCGTGAACTCCGAACCCGTGCACGAATTCGACCAGCTGCTGAAGAGTGGCTGATCCCGCTTGGAGCACAGTGACGCGGCTTTGCGCAGTATCCAGTGCAGCCTGCAACTTGTGGCGATCGGCTCCACGAGCGCTCAGGAGCTTCTTCCTGATTTCCTCGATCTGCTGGCTGGCTTGCCGGCTCGCCAGTTCGGCATTGTTTTGCCATATAAGGAACTGGGCCAGATCCGGCGAGGAGCCGCTAGCGTTCGCAGTGCTCTGTGTCTGACTGCCTGCCGGGGACGTCGCAGCAATCGCGGCATCGGCTCTGGCGAAATCAAATGAGAGTCGGACAATCTGCAGAGCGATAGGGCGGGTGTCTTCCAGGAACACTAGATCAACGGGCTCGGTTGCGATCTGTCGCTCGATCGCGCCATGGCGATACCAATCGATCGTCTGAGTCAAGAATGCGCGTACCTGCTGGTTCGGGGGGAGATCCGATACGCGGCGAAACTTCCGCGGAGAGCCCGACCGTAAGCACCGCCACCAGGAGCACATTGCAGGCGCAATTCCACAACATGAATCGGCATTTTATGTGAGTGCACCGCATTCAGTCCCACAATTTAAACAAGATCGCTCCAGCCAGGCCGGCTGGGAAGGAGCAAGGCTCGACCAAGGTCGGCCCTTACCAGCACTTCCTCGCTCCTCCCTCGCACGAGCAGCGTGCAGGCGATGTGCCAACCGGGAGCTGTGCGGAAACAACGGTGTCGAGCAAGGTGAGCCTGTAGGCAGGCCGGGCCAATAGCGGGAGTGCCTTAATGCGGGCAGTGGCACTGCCGGAGTGAGGGCACGTGCATGTACGCCGGACACAGCCGTGAGAGGCTGACGATCCTAAGTTGTTAAACCCGCGATGTTATTCGGATCGTCTCCGGAGGCCTCGTGTTTGGTCGCCCGCATGCACAAAGAACCCACGTAGGCGGCGATTATTTGCTTCAACATTGCGGGAGAGCCATGAACGAACTAGCTGTATCGACACACGACTCCAATAGCGCCCGATTTCGAAGCGGCGCAGCGGTAACTTACCTCGCTGTACTGCTTGTATGGTGTGCGGTCGCATCTGCCCAAAATACCGTACCGAACCACGCACGATCCACTGAGGCTCGCGTTACCCACATTCTGGGGTTCGAGGATGCCCCGAAGAATTCCAGTGGGCGGCTGTCGATTGAAGGAGATGACCTGCAGTTCCAAAAAGGTGTTGACGCTCCAGTTCGAATCAAAATCAGTTCGATCCGCGATTTGTCCGCCGGTGTAATCGACAAGCAAGTCGGCGGTGCTCCAATGAAGATCGGCAAGGCTGCAATCCCATACGGCGGCGGACGCGCGATCAGCCTCCTTTCGCATAAACAGTACGAAACGCTCAGCCTGAACTACCTGGACAGCAAGGGAGGCTTGCACGGCGCCATTCTCCTGATAATTACGGGGCAGACACTCACAGAAGCACTAGCGGCCAAGGGCGTTCCGTTCGCATCGGAAGCAAGAGACCAAGTAACTTCTTTCGGCATTGCGCAGATCGGAGCGGCAACAAAGTCGTCGGATGCTAATGATACGAGCAGCTCGGAGTGGAGCATCGAGGTGGACGAGGTTGATCCTGGCGAAGTATTCATCGAGCCCGCCTTCCGAGCCGCGATTTACGAGAATCTCTTGCATGAAGTGGCGAAGGTAAAGACCTTCCAGCAAGTATTTCGCAATGGCGATGGCGACGCGAACTCGGCTGCCAGGCTGCTGATTTTGAAAATCAGAGTGGAGAAATACACTCCCGGCAGTGAGACTCGTCGCGCCGTAACCACCATCAGCGGAGCAACCAGGGTGACGGTTCGCTCGCAGCTTTGCACGCGGCAAGGCCAGATTGTCTGGGAGCGAGTTGTTACCGCCAACGTCAGGTTCATCGGAGGCAATCTCCGTGTCACGAACAATTTGGCGCGCAATGTCGCTCGCGAGATGAAGTCGCCGCGCTTAGACCCCCTGCTCCAAACGTTGGACTCCAAGAGACCCGGGTCTGACAGTTCTCCAGTTGGTGACTCGGAGTAAGGAGCTGAAAGAAAGATTAGCGTTGCTACCCGGAAGGCGGCTTCGCAGCACGTACGCAGGTTCAGAGTGATCGATGAAAATCCTTGTCATCAATTCGGGTTCAAGCAGCGTAAAGGCATGTGTCCATGAAATCGGTCGGACTCTGCCTGACAATCCGCCACCCGCTCTGTGGGAGGCCAAGATCGAGTGGCAGGACAAAACCGCCGCAATCGTGGTGAAGAATTCCGGTGGCGCCGTTCACAAGAACCAGATCGCGGTCACGTCTCGTGAACAAGCCGGGCGGGATCTGCTTAGCACGCTATGGTCCGGGGATGCGAGGATTATCAAGTCTGCTGCCGAAATCGATGCGGTGGGACATCGCGTGGTCCACGGCGGGCCACATTTCGAGGAACCCGTCGTACTTACGCCTGAAGTGCGTTCAGCGATTGCCAGCGTGTCAGCTTTTGCTCCGTTGCACATCACCGCCGAACTGGCGGGCATGCAGATCGTGGACGATCTCCTCGGTTCTGTTTCGCAGATGGCCGTCTTCGACACTGGTTTTCATCGCCGAATGCCGTTGGCGGCAGCGGTCTACCCTGGTCCGTACAACTGGTTTGAGAACGGGATTCGACGCTACGGGTTCCACGGCATCAATCACCAGTACTGCACTGGGCGTGCTGCGCAACTGATGGGAAAAAAGCAGAACTCAATCAAGCTCGTCATCTGTCATTTGGGCAGCGGTTGCTCGCTGGCTGCGGTTGAACGTGGCCGCAGCGTCGACACCACCATGGGGTTTACGCCCCTGGATGGATTAATGATGGGTACGCGATCTGGCTCAATAGATCCTGGAATTCTGATCTTCCTTATGAGCCAGGGTCAGATGAATGCCCACGACCTGGACATGGAGTTGAACCATCAATCGGGCTTGCTAGGCATTTCGGGAATTTCGAGCGACATGCGAGATGTTCTCGCCGGCATGGAGGGTGGAAACGAAAGAGCGAAGCTGGCGTTCGATATCTATGTGCACCGAGTTCGAGCAGCGATTGGAAGCATGGCGGCTGTACTTGGCGGGATGGACGCGGTGGTGTTTACGGCAGGCATTGGCGAAAACTCGCCGCAAGTCCGAACGGCGGTTTGCCGGAGGCTGGAGTTCCTTGGCATCAAGCTGGACGAGGAGAGGAATGCAGATCCCGCCCTCGACGCCGACATCGCCGCACCCGATTCGCGAGTTCGCGTGCTGGTGATCCGGGCGGAGGAGGATTGGGCCATTGCAGCGGAATGCTGGAAGCTTGCGCATGCTGTCCCAAAACGCACGGCAGCAGTTGTAGGCAACTCAGCGAAGGACGCCGGCACGGATTGCCAGCAACGAGGAACCCAGCATGACTAAAGCACTTCCTGTCATCTACATGGCACGGCACGGAAACACAGCGTGGACACTGTCGGGCCAGCATACCGGTCTTACCGACTTGCCGTTAACGCCTGATGGCGAGCGTAATGCTCGCAGACTTGGTGAGCGGCTGAAAGCTATGGCGTTCGTGAAGGTTTTTACCAGTCCATTGCAGCGCGCTTCACGGACCTGCGCGTTGGCAGGCTTCGGCAAGGGTGTCGAGGTCGATCCTGATCTGGTGGAATGGAACTATGGTGATTATGAAGGTCTCACCTCGGCCGAGATTCTTCAAAACCGCCCGGATTGGCAGCTTTTTCGCGATGGCTGTCCCGGAGGAGAGTCGCCAGCACAGATCGGCGCGAGAGCTGACCGCGTCATCCAGCGTATCCGCGCCGTGGGCAGCAATGTCTTGCTGTTCTCCAGCGGACATTTCATCCGCGTGCTGGCCGCACGCTGGCTTGCGCTCGGACCGGGAGTGGGTGGCAGGTATTTTGCGCTGAACCCGGCGAGTCTGAGTGCGATCGGCTATGAAAACGATTTTTCCCGGCCCGTGATTCGGCTTTGGAACGACGATCACCACGTGGCCGCGTGAGACGAGTTCTCAAATTACAGAGAGTGTCGAACGAGGATTGTTATGAGCACAAAGACTGCTGTATCCCCTACTCCAACACGAGTCGCTGCCGATGAATCGGCCTCAGCTAACGTCCGTGAACTGCTCAAACAATATGGGTGTGGCCCAGTCCCGATATTCGGAGGCGAAGCCGCTTTTTATGACCGGCATCTTGTCTTCGACAGGGTCATTGACCCAAACGTGGCGTCCGCTCGTGAGCGGTTCGAAGCATTGTCGAGTACGGTGCGCGATATCCTGGCGCAACGCTGGGTGTTGACGAAGAACACGTACCTGCAAAACAACGTGAAGCGCGTTTATTACCTGTCGCTGGAATTTCTCCTCGGCCGTTCGCTGGCCAACAACATTACCAACATGATGCTCGATCCTCTGGTGGCCCCGGCCCTTGAACACAGGGGGATCGACTGGCTTGAACTCGTCGAGCAAGAACCAGATGCTGGGCTTGGAAATGGCGGCTTGGGGCGTCTGGCCGCGTGCTTCCTCGACTCGATGGCGACCATGCAATTGCCGGCAACGGGTTACGGTCTGCGTTACGAATATGGAATGTTCAGGCAGTCGATGGCCAATGGCTGGCAGCAGGAGAAGGGAGACAACTGGCTGCGGGAGGGGGATCCCTGGGAGGTTGCCCACCCGCACGAGAAGGTTGAAGTCAAAGTGAACTGCTCGTTCAAGCTGGAAGGCGGCAATTTCCAGGTCGTTCCCGGCCGGCCATCCACTCTTTTCGGCATACCGTACGACCGCCCTGTAGTCGGTTATGGCGGAAAGACCATCAACACGCTGCGTCTATGGGCAGCGGCGGCGCCTGACGTTTTTGACTTCCAGGAATTCGGCACCGGAGATTTTGTCGGCGCATTAGGCGATAGGCTGGGCGCGGAATCTCTCACCAGGGTCCTGTATCCGGACGACCACACAGAGATAGGACAAGGGCTGCGGTTCTTGCAGGAACATTTCCTGGTTGCGTGCTCGCTCGCAGATTTGATTCGCCGCTTCCGGCGGCACAACAATGATTGGGACACTCTCCCGGAAAAGGTTGCCATCCAGATGAATGACACGCATCCCTCGCTGGCGGTGGCAGAGCTGATGCGCATTCTGCTGGACGACGCACACCTGGGATGGGACAAAGCGTGGGATCTGACAAGAAATACGCTCGCGTATACGAATCACACGCTGCTGCCAGAGGCGCTCGAGAAGTGGCCTGCTGACTGGTTCGAGATTCTTCTTCCGCGCCAACTGGAGATCATCCACGAGATCAACCGACGACTGCTCGATGACGTCCGCGCACGCTTTCCGGGAGACGAAGGACGCGTGCAACGGGTGAGCCTTATCGAAGAAGGTGCGCAGCGCAAGGTCCGCATGGCCAATCTGGCGATCGTGGGTTCGCACAGCACGAACGGTGTCGCTGCTATTCACTCGAAGTTGCTTAGGACGACGACGGTCGAGGACCTGGCCGCGATGTTTCCGGAACGATTCAACAACAAAACCAATGGTGTCACACCGCGACGCTGGCTGCTGGAAGCCAATCCCTCGCTCGCTCAGGCCATCACGGACGCCATAGGTCCGGACTGGATTACTGAACTCAGCAAGTTGAACAGATTAAAGCCGCTGGCCGACGACCGAGGCTTTCAGACTGTATTTCTCAAGGCAAAGCAGCGGGCGAAGGTAAGTCTTGCCAATTGGATCAAAGCGTCATTGGGGCAGACCGTCGATCCGGATACGGTCTTCGATACTCAAGTCAAACGAATTCACGAGTACAAGAGGCAATTGCTGAATGCGCTGAGGATCATCATCTTTTATAACCGGCTGCGGGAGAATCCCGCTATGGAGATGGTGCCGCGTACATTCTTCTTCGCTGGTAAAGCGGCACCAGCGTACCGGCTCGCGAAGCTGATCATCAAATTTATCAACAATGTGGCATCCGTCATCGATGCCGATCCGGATGTGAAGGGGCGAATGAAAGTTGTGTTTCTCCCCGAGTACAACGTTTCACTCGCAGAACGCCTGATACCTGCCAGCGACGTTTCGAACCAGATTTCGACCGCGGGTTACGAAGCGAGCGGAACGAGCAACATGAAATTCATGATGAACGGCGCCCTGACGGTTGGGACACGCGATGGTGCAACCATCGAAATGGCCGAGGAGGCAGGAGAGGAGAATCTCTTCTTGTTCGGGCTGACCGTAGAACAAGTGGCAAACAGCCGCGGGTGGTACGACCCGCGTTGGCACTACGACAATGAGGCCGAGACACGAGCGGCGCTGGATCTCATCTTCTCCGATCATTTCAGCCGCAGCGAGCCAGGGGTGTTCGCGCCATTACGCGACGTGCTTCTTACAAGTGGCGATTACTACATGCACCTGGCAGATCTCACGTCATACTGCCGGGCGCACGAGAGCCTCGGGCAGTTGTATGCCGATCCAGCCGGGTGGGCGCGAAAAGCGATCCTGAATGTCGCGAGTTCGGGGAAGTTCTCGAGCGACCGCACGATAGCCGAATACGCTGCCGAAATCTGGAAGGTGGAACCATGCCCAGTTCGCTAGAAATGCAGACAGGGACGACTACACAGGGGAAGCAGAACATATCTCCTCTGGCAGGCAAGCCGGCACCTAAGGACCTGCTGGTCGACGTAAGCCGCCTCGAGAAGGAGTACTTCGAGCGGAAGCCCGATCTGTGCGATCCTGGGCAGGAGGTGATCTTCGGAACCAGCGGCCACCGCGGCTCATCGCTGCAGGGCACATTTACAGAAGCGCACGTGCTGGCGATCACGCAGGCGATTTGCGATTACCGGCGGTCCCAAGGAACTCTCGGACCACTGTTTATGGGGAAGGACACCCACGCGCTGTCCGGACCTGCACAGCGCACTGCACTCGAAGTTTTGGCGGCGAACGGTATAGAGACTGTGATGCAGGAAAACGACGGCGTCACTCCAACGCCGGTAATTTCGAGAGCGATCCTGGGTTACAACCGCGGTCGCAAGCAACATCTCGCCGACGGAATCGTCGTTACGCCCTCGCATAATCCGCCGGAGGATGGAGGTTTTAAGTACAACCCAACGCATGGGGGTCCCGCCGATACGCACGTCACGAAGTGGATTGAAGATCGAGCCAATGAACTGCTGCGGGCGGAAAATGTGGGAGTCAAGCGCGTCCCGTTCAGCCGGGCAATCCAGGCATCCTCGATCCATCAAGAAGACTTCATTCTGCCCTACGTCCGCGATCTTGAGAATGTCGTGGACATGAAATTGATACGCGACGCCCATCTGAAACTAGGAGTTGATCCGTTGGGCGGCGCCGCGAAGCCGTATTGGGAGCCGATCAATTCCATCTACGGCCTCGACATTGCAGTAGTCAATCCGACTATCGATCCGACTTTTTCGTTCATGACGGTTGACCATGACGGCAAGATCCGGATGGATTGCTCCAGCCCGTACGCGATGGCGCGGCTGGTCGGGTTGAAGGATCAATTTCAAGTCGCATTTGCCAATGACCCCGACTCGGACCGCCATGGCATCATCACCCCAACTGCAGGGTTGATAAGCCCAAACCACTACCTTGCAGTCGCGATCCGGTATTTGTTGACGCACCGACCTGAATGGAGCGCTGAAGCCGCAGTTGGAAAAACGCTCGTGAGCAGCACCATGATCGACAAGGTGGTTCATAAGCTCGGCCGCGAATTGCGCGAGGTCCCCGTGGGCTTTAAGTGGTTCGTGGCTGGTCTATTTGGAGGCTCTTACTGTTTCGGCGGCGAAGAGAGCGCCGGCGCAAGCTTCCTGCGTAACGACGGCAGCGTGTGGACGACCGACAAGGACGGGCTGATCATGGATCTCCTCGCGGCCGAGATTCTCGCCCGCACCGGCCAAGATCCCGGGGAGCACTACCGCGAGTTGACGGCTGAGTTCGGCACGCCGTACTACGCGCGCATTGACGCACCGGCTACCCCTGCGCAGAAAGCGACACTGGCGAAGCTTTCGCCTGACGCGGTCAGTGAGTCGGAGCTGGCCGGCGAACGGATCATCTCCAAGCTAACTAGAGCTCCGGGAAACGACGCTCCGATCGGCGGATTGAAAGTTGTAGCCGCAACCGGCTGGTTTGCAGCCCGGCCTTCCGGTACCGAGAACATCTACAAGATCTATGCCGAGAGCTTCCGGAGCGAGGCGCATTTGAGCGCCATCATCACTGAAGCGCAGCAGATGGTCAACCGGGCTCTTGAGTGCTCTAAGCCTGCCGGTGTGCGGAGATGAACTCGAATGGCAGATTCGTAACGGTTCCGCCGTTCCCGCAGGATTACCGCGCCTCCGGCCTGTTGCTCCACGTCACCTCGCTGCCTTCTGATTACGGAATTGGAGATTTGGCAGCAGCTTTTTCTTGGGTGGATTGCCTTGCCGATGCCGGTCAACGGTGGTGGCAGGCGCTGCCAACCGGACCGAGCGGGTATGGAAACTCGCCGTATCAACCTCTCTCCTCTTTTGCCGGAAATGCTCTCTTAATAAGCCCCACGTCGCTTGTTCAGGACGGGCTGATACGGGCGAGCGATTGCGTGGAACACTTCTGTTCTGAGTTTGTTGAATTTGAGCGTGTCAGTGATTTCAAGGAGCGGCTGCTGGGAACGGCATGGACTCACTTCAACTCAGGCGAACGCAAGGACTTGCGACCCGCCTACGATGAGTTTTGCGCCGAAAATGCGAGCTGGTTGGACGACTACGCTCTGTTTTGCGCGCTCAAGGCCAGGTATAAGGGAGCCTATTACCTCGAGTGGCCCAGCGAATTGGTTGAGCGAATGCCGGGCGCGCTGGCTACGGCGAAGCGGGAACTCGAAGCAGAAGTTGATAAAGTCCGATTTTCACAGTTTCTTCTCTTGCGGCAGGCGGATGAACTCAAGGAGCATGCGCACCGCAAAGGTGTCGGTTTGATCGGCGACTTGCCTTTCTTCGTTTCGCCGGATTCCAGCGACGTTTGGGCAAATCCAGAGTTTTTTCTTCTCGACGAAAGGCGAAGGCGCCGCTTCCTAGCCGGCGTGCCTCCCGATTACTTCAGTGCGGAGGGACAATTGTGGGGCAACCCTGTTTATAACTGGGACGCCCTTCGTGCGACCGGATACCGGTGGTGTATCGATCGCATACGTGCGCTGCTCGCCCATGTGGACCTGATTCGTCTAGACCATTTCCGCGGATTTTCGGCTGCGTGGCACGTTCCGGCAGGAGAGCAAACGGCAAGGTCCGGGCAATGGGTGCCGGGTCCAGGAGCCGCATTCTTCCGGGCCGTGGAAAAGGAGCTCGGTCGTCTTCCGCTCATTGCAGAGGACCTGGGCATCATTACCGACGACGTAAAAGCGATCAGAGACCAGTTCCGCATTCCAGGCACCCGAGTCCTGCAATTTGCATTCGATGGAAATGGTGACAATCCCTACCTGCCGCACAACTTTGCTTCCAATACGATCGTTTACACCGGCACCCACGATAACGCTACAAGCCGCGAATGGTATGCGGAACTGCCGCCTTGGCAGCGAAAGAACCTTTGGGATTACCTGAAACGCGCACCGGGGGCGAGCGGCGAAGTTGCGGCGGAGCTGATCCGACTCGCATGGTCGTCGACGGCGGCGATCGCCATGGCGCCATTGCAGGACGTGCTCAACCTGGGCGGAGAAGCACGCATGAACGTTCCCGGCCGTGCGGATGGGAACTGGGGCTGGCGCTGGTCGGGTGACAAACTGTCTCTTGGCCCTTTCGAATGGCTAAAGGAACTCACGGTTGCCGCAAAGCGAGTCGCGGCTTCCGCCGCGCCGTAAACAACGCCGCTCTGATGCACCAGGAACGGGAAGGAGAAAGCAAATGGCAGCACGCGCAGCAGCAACCGTCAGGAGCAGTCGAGCGAGACAGAGCGCATGGAAGCACCTCAACACGCACTACAAAGACATCAGCAACCTACACCTGCGGCAGCTGTTTGCCGATGATCCGGAACGCGGTGTCCGGTTGACGGCGCAGGCGGCAGGTATTTATCTCGACTACTCGAAGCACCGCATCACCGACGAAACGATGAAGCTGCTGGTCCGCCTGGCGGAGGAATCCGGGTTGCGGCAGCGAATCGACGCGATGTTTCGCGGTGAGAAAATCAACCTCACTGAAAATCGAGCGGTCCTGCACGTTGCCCTTCGTGCACCGCGGGGTACATCGATCTTGGTCGATGGCGAGGACGTGGTGCCCAAATTGTATGGGGTACTCGATCGCATGGCGACATTCGCAGACCGGGTGCGCAGCGGTGAATGGAAAGGCCACACGGGAAAAAGAATT
>Ga0326726_10005290_pt1 | contig 11708 bp, 10 predicted proteins | sample MHFenrmetagenome_2_FD_207603 | JGI IMG/M metagenome (GOLD analysis project Ga0326726, IMG submission 207603) | Lab enriched peat soil microbial communities from Michigan Hollow, Ithaca, NY, United States - MHF15MN | ecosystem: Environmental > Terrestrial > Soil > Wetlands > Peat | place: USA...
GCCTTTCCATTTAACCCCATTTTTTTGAAGATCTGATTGGTCATCACGGCCAGTCTGGGTAAGTATCCCGAATCCTCCATGAGTCCAAAGACCAGAAAGAAACAGCCGACAATGGGGAGAACGATCGCAATGGCATAGGTGAGAGCCATGGTAATGACCCCATAGGGACCGATAAAAAATTCTCGAATGAAGGGGATAGGGACAAAGCGCTGGAAGAGAGTGGCGATGGGCGGAAGAACCCATTTTCCGAATAGGGTCTCCTCTAAGAATTTGACACTGGTCTGTGCTCCGAAGACCCCGACAAATTCATAAGTGGCCCAGAGGATGAACATTAGGATAGGGATCCCCCAGATAGGATGGAGGGAGAGGTTTCCTAAAAAGGAAGAGATGGATTTGGGGGCCTCTCCTTGCAGCCCCATTACTTTTGACAAGAGCTCATCTACCCTTCGGAGCCTGGCCTGATTGATCAGATAACCGATCGAATCAGCAAGGTGAACCTGGATCTCCTGCCGGATTTTTTCAATTTGTTGAATATCATTTTCTGAAAGATTCGTGTGGAGCCATTCGGCAAGGCTCTCGTCCCCGGAGAGCAGCATGAGGGCTAAAGAGCGTTTGGAAATAGAGGCTTCAGGAAGGAGGGAGGTTATTTTTGAGAGGCCGCGTTCAATGACGTCTGGATAGTTGACCGAGATCGAAGAGGGCGGGCGAGCCTGAAGATTTTCTTTGATCTTCTCGAGACCTTTTTTTCTGGTGGCCACCGTTTTCAGGATGGGGGCGTCCAAGATCTCGGACAAGGTCTGGGTTTTAATTTCAATGCCTCTGCTCTTTGCCTCATCCCACATATTCAGGAGGACGATGAACGGAAGTCCCATCTCCAACAGTTGAAGAGAGATGAGAAGGCCCCGACGAATATTTTTCGTATCGATGACCTGGACCAAATAGCTTTTGGGCTCTTTGAGGAGGATGTCCCGGGTCACCTTCTCATCTTCTGACATCGGGATGAGGGAATTGACGCCAGGGGTATCCAGCACCTGGAACTTCTTCCCATGAGCGGATAGAGTCCCGGTAGAAACTTCCACGGTGGTCCCCGGATAGTTTGAGACGGTTACATATTTTCCGGTGAGATAGTTGAAGATGACCGATTTCCCAACGTTCGGATTTCCAATGAGAATCACTTTTTCTCTGGAAACATCGGTCCATTTCAGTACTACTTTGCTGGAAGATTCCATCCTCTAATCATTTCTCCTGGCGGTTTTTTTCTTCCGGTTACATTCCCCACAGCGGCCATAGAGCTCCAGGCGATGATGGGAGATCTTAAACCGGTGACGTTGAGCAATCTCGTCCTGGAGGGCCTCAAGCGTTTGGTTCTCGAATTCAACGATCTTTCCGCAATCCAGACAGATCAGGTGATCGTGATGGTTTCCTTCTGAAGCGGGTTCATATCGCGTCTCTTTGTCGCCAAATTTCCGCTGGGTTGCCAGACCGAGTCGGGTGAGGAGCTTCAGGGTGCGATAAACGGTTGTGTAGCCGATTTTAGGATCTGTTTTGACGACCTGGGCATAAATTTGTGCAAGGCTTTTATGCCCGGTCGAATTCAGGAAGATGTTCAGGATTTCTTCCCGTTGTCGGGTCGCGTTCAGCCCTTCTTCGGAAATCCGCGTCTTAAAAAGATCGGTCTTCACCCTTCATCCCAATTTTGAAATTGAATTTCAATTTCACTCTAACTCATGGTCTCCGATTTGTCAATGTTGAAATTGACCTGGCCTTTGTTCTCTGTTAGGATTTTTTTAGGAACGAATACGCGCGATGAACTCTCCTAATAGCTCAAACTTAGACGGATACGAAAAGATCATCACCCACAACGACTTTGATGGCATCATCAGCGCCTCCCTCTGTTCGTGGGCTTTAGGAATTCAAAAGGTGCTCTTTGCGGGCCCCCTCGCCATCACCCGCTCTCAGATCACGATTACCGAGAAAGATGTGGTCTGTGATTTGCCTTACCCTCTCCAATGTGGACTCTGGTTCGATCACCATGAGGGAAATCTCCAGGAATTAACGCTCCGCAAGATCGATGCCCAATCGATCCCCGGCCGGTTCGATTCGAAACCAAGTTGCAGCCGTGTGGTTTTTGAATATTTTTCTGAGAGAGAGGAGCTTCCTCCTTATTTCTCGGAGGCGGTGGAGGAGGCGGATGTCATTGACAGTTTTTCTTATTCTTCGATAGACGATTGGAGGAGAGAGACCCCGGGGAGGGTGATCGATTTAACTTTAAAGGTCTCTTTCCAGTCGCCCAATGATCAGGCGAGCTATATGAGAAACTTAGTTCAACAACTTCGAGACCGTCCGATCGAAGAGGTTTCCCGGCTCGACTTCGTTCAGAAATGGCTGAAGAAATATCGAGAAGAAGAGGGGAGGATGCTTCGAATGATTCAGGATGCCTCTTCCTTCATTCAAGGGGACGAAAGGAAGGAGGTGGTGGTCATCGATCTCACCCCGTATCAGCGGAGGCCCCACCTAATTAAAAACCTGGCTTTTTTGATCTATCCTGAGGCCCTGGGGGTTTTGGAGGTCTATAGTTTGACGGATCACCAGGGGGTGAAGAGTAACAACATCGGGGTTTCCATGTCCCTCTCCATCAACGGGAATAGAAAAGACCGGAGTAAGAATATCGGCGAGATCATGCGAACTCTCAACATCGGAGACGGCCACCCGGGGGCAGCCGCAGGGACGGTTCACTGTAAGTCGAAACAGGAGATGCTGAAGAAGAAAAAGGAGTTGCTGGAGCAGATCTTTAGACTCTGGTCTTCCCAGTGAGGTTGAGAATGACTGGCGCAAAAAATGGCCGATGGGAAACAGGAAATGGGAGATTCAAGAGGGAAGGGGACCTTGCCATTTTTTATAACCCCTTCCCCAATCTCCTATTTTAAGAAGAGAGATTCGTAGGCTTTTGCCCCCGTTTTGTACCCTGCCTCATCTTTACCCCATTCTGTGTGGCAGCCGTTGCATGAATTGGGGACAACATTTTTCGGGTCTTTTTCGAACATCTCTAAACTTACTCGAGGTCTGATGATTCTAAAGTCGTGGGAGTGAATATCTCCGGCTTCGGCTGAAGAAGCCGTTTTTACCATATGGCAAGAGGAACATCGGCTGGTTCCTCTGGTCTCCGGGGCATAGTTGTGCTTGGTATGGATCCGGATGGCCCAAGGATTGGCAAACTTTTGATTTTTGCCGTGGCAGGAGAGACAGAGCGTATCATTATAGTCTGCCTTAACCAATTGGGACCGGCTGGGCCCCCCATGGGGGTTGTGACAATCAAAGCAGAGAACGCGTGCATAGAAATGGCCACTCTTTTGAAAGTCAAGCCATTGTTGATGTTGCGATTTGGAATGGGCCTGCGGATCTCCCCAGATTCCGGGCTTGAACTGGTAATAGTTGGGCAGGGGCTCTCCTATTTTATAGGCCTTGTTATCCCTGTCATTCCAAGGAAACTCAAAAGTCCCATTCGGAACGCTTACCCCTCTCGAATGGCATTGGCCGCACACTTCCAGACTTCGTTCGTAAGATAATTTCCGAGGATGGATGATTTTTCCCTTCGCCTTGGGAGACTTGATGTGTTCGGAGGCTGGGCCATGGCATTTTTCACATCCAATATTGAGTTCGACATATTTGGATTCATATCCTCTGTCAACTTTCTTCAATTCGAGGCCGGTATTATGGCAACCCGCACAGCTCATATCAAAGGATTTCTCGGCAGGGGGTTGTTTGAGACTCCCATCCTCTTCATACCAATCCTGCAGGTTGTAGGGAACCCACCGCGAGGTCGCTTGATTCCACTGAAATGGGAGGATGTAATGGCGGTTTCCGATTTTGACTTCATAGCGCTGTTTCCAGCCCCATCCCCCAAAAGTCCTCGCCACGTTATAAGTGACCTCTTTCGAAAGGTCTTTAGCATCTACTAAGGTAGCTTGATGAACATCTCCGGGTCCGTCCTCCAATTTGACAAAGACTTCCGGGATGTTTCCATCTTTTAGTTTGATCATGCCCTTCCAATCGACCACAAGGGTATCATTGGTACGGCTTAAAATCTGTTGAGATTTGTTATGAAGGGTATCCTTCCATGTCTCATAAATCGAACTGTGACAAGACATGCATTTTTTTGAACCGACATAATTCGCTTGAGCCATGGTTAAGGAAGGGACGAGGATGAGGATGGAGAGGAAAAGTGGCCACTTCAAAACGAAAAATTTCTTCATCAAATCTGTCCTCCTCTTGTTAAAGTAATTTAAGGATTCAAGCTTGTTCATCTCCTTTGCGCTCATTTGCCCTCTTTCTTGACTACGGATACGGCAATAGCCCCTTTCTTGCCAGGATCACATGTTCTTCTTTTCCAATGTGGGGATGATGGCATCGGGCGCAAGATTTTAGGGCATTCCCCCTCGCTATTTTCCCACCCTCCTGGGCATTCGCACCCGTCATCATCTCTTGATATTTTTCACCCGGGCCATGACAGGCCTCACACCCCACATTCTCTTCTTTATAGGTTTTCTTTTCCCGGTCGTATCCGGTGGCATGGCAGGGGAAACATCTGGTTTTGTCTTTTTCATTCTTGATAAGAGAGAACGCCTTCGTAGTCATGGGTGACTTTTTCCAGGTTTCGATATGTTTCTTATTGAGACTTTCGTGGCACCCAATGCAGGATTCGGAGCCGGCATAGGCTACCTCCTCTTGGACAAAAACAGGCCTTTCTTTTGGCGGTGCTTCTTCGGGCAACGCAGGCGCTGTCTTCTCCCAGCTTCGAATGAAGGCCACCAGCTGATTAATCTGCTCCTGATTCAATGGGCCTCCTTCATTGTCACCGAGAGCAACCATTCCCGTCCGTGGGATTCCCCGTTCGACGATCTTATAAAGGATGGAATCATCTACGGCCTTCAGGTAGTTCTTCGAGTTGATGGCCTTGATTCCCCTCTGAGGGCCACCGGTCTCTCCATGGCATCGGGCACAGTGTGTCCTGTAGAGACTTTTCCCTTTTTCGGCAGCCTCCGATCTCATCTTTTCGGCCTCTACCTTCACACGATGGGGTTCCAACAGCCAATAAACAGATAGAAAGGCAGCAATGGTTACTGTCAATACCATAGCTGTGAAGATTTTCTTTACCATTAGTTTCTCTAACCCTTGATGACCTGAGAAGGCTCGAACTTGCTCCTTTCGATCGGACTGCTTCTGTCGACCACCACGTTTCCCGCAACAATTTGAAGTTTATAAAGGTCTAAAGCCCGCGGAGGTGGCCCCTCAAGGACCTCCCCATTCTGATTGAATTTAGCCCCATGGCAAGGGCATTCATACTTTTTGAGCATCTCATTCCAATTGACGATGCAATGGAGATGAGTGCAGATAGCCGAAATTGCTAAAAACCCTCCTTCTGTTCTCAAAATAAAGGTTCTCTCCTTACGAAAGGGGATAACCTCACCTACTTTAAAATCGGTTACCTTGCCAGCGATGAAAACCGTTTCAACTTTGGGTCCTTTTCGTCTTGGCCAAAGAAACGCAAAAGTGCCGCCGATCAGTTCACCCATCACAATGGCCGCTGCCCCAATCCAGGCATATGCCATCAATCTCCTTCTTGAGATAGGTTTTTTGTGGACCTGCGATTTAGCATCCATTTCGCTTTTCATCATTTCCATGGCAGGACAAAACTCCAATTCTCCCCTCGGAAGAGGGAACCGATGACGGTGAAGATCAGGGCTCCGAAAATGAATATGGTGAATAAAGTAATCAATATTCTCCGTTTATCCCCACCGATAAAGATTTGACTAAAAAGAGACGTAAATCGGGTTTTTGGTTTCCTATCAATATAGGGGACCAAGAAAAGCCATATGAAGATAAGGATAGGAAGGATGATCGCAGGGATCACAGGTTTATTCGTGTAATGGATCAACTCCTGAATCCCCGTAAAATACCAGGGTGCTTTGCCGGGATTCGGGGTGACAAGAGGGTTCGCGAGATCTTCTAAGGGGGCATCGAAGAAAAGGGAGATCAGTAAAAGGGCAACGGTAACGGCTAAAGAGCAGATTGTCAGAAGAATGATGTAATGCGGAAAGGTCTCCACCGTGTCTTCTGGAGCCTTCTCCACCATCGGTGAAGTTCCTTCTACAATCTCCATGAGACCGTAGGTCTTGTTGGGATCTCTTATGAAGGTAGGCTGTTGATCCTTTTCCAACCCAATCACCTCAAAGTCCTAAACAAATCTTTGCAGACAGAAAAGTCCAAATGTCAAAGTCCAAAAGTCAAATCAATCTCAAATGACTAAATGCCAAAAATTTTGGATTTTGGGCTTCATTTGAAATTTGAGCCTTTGGCATTTGACATTGATCCATATCAAAGTGGTCCTGATATTCCTCCATCTTTCCTTACCCTCCAGAAATGGACGACCATCAGGACACCCATGATAAGAGGAAGCTCAACACAGTGCACGACATAAAACCGGAGCAAAGCCTCATGGCCCACTTCATCCGCTCCCAGAAGAAAGAAACGAACATAATTTCCGATAAAAGGAGTATAGCTCATGATGGTCGTGCCTACGGTAATTCCCCAATAAGCGAGCTGATCCCAGGGGAGAAGATATCCCGTATAGCTGAGGGCCAGCGTGAGGATGAGTAGAATGATTCCAATGACCCAGTTGAACTCACGGGGAGGCCGGTAGGAACGGGTGTAAAACACCCTGACCATATGCAAGAAGACCGTCACCACCATTCCATGGGCGGACCATCGATGCAAATTTCTTAAAATCTTGCCGTTGAAAATAAGGGCCAATGCCTGCATATCGAAGTAGGCCCTTTCAATAGAAGGCGTGTAATGAAACATCAGGAGTATGCCGGTGACCGTAAGGATGATGAAGAGGAGACAGGAGATCCCCCCCAGGCAGAACGTATAGGTGAATTGAAGGCCATGGCGTTTGATCTTTGCCGGGAAAATGTGGAGGAAGAAGTTGTTGTAGATCAGCAGGGACCGCTTCAGATCGGTATCCGGTATCCCCGTCCGGAAGATTGAACGCCAAAATGCTGAATCTGTAATGCGCCGAACAATTCTTTTCTTCATTTTTCTATAGTATACCATAACTCTGTCAGAGAGCACTGAAAAACTAATGACTTCTGTAGGGTTAGGTGGTATCTACCCTGCAAAAGGCAGATTCACGATGGTACTCTTCCATTTTGATTGTTCCGGTTGGACATCGTTTCACACAGAGGCCACATTGGATGCAGCGGGATTCTTCTTTGAAAATGACGGTGGCCAGGTTGATTTTTTGAGCTTCTTCTAAGGAAACTTTGTAGAGGGATTGAACCAATTTGGAGAGGTTTTCATCTCCCTCTATTTCATCCAGTCTCGCCATCCGAAAGCAAGATTTTGGGCAGATATCGACACAGCCGCCGCAAAGGATACATTTTGTCCGCTCGAAGACGGTGAAGATGTGGCACTGGAGACACCGAAGAACCTCCTTTGCCGCCACCTCTCTGGAAAAGCCCAATTCTACTTCTCTATCCATGGACCCTCTCTCCTGAACAGGAAGAGTCTCCATTTTCTGTCGAGGTATCTTCTCCAGGTCGGGGTCAATTCGGACCTCCGGAATCGCAGTGAAGTAAGCGGGCTTCTTTTCGAATACTTCTCCACTCAGATACTTGTGAATCGAGAGAGCTGCCTTCCTTCCATCGGCGATCACCCGTATCACATCCCTGGGGCCTGTGACAAAGTCTCCTCCGGCGAAGATACCGTGCACATTCGTCTCAAAAGTTTCCGGATTGACCGAGAGACGATCCCATTTGGAAATTTCGAGACCGATCTCTTCGGGAAGGAAAGAGATATCCGGCGATTGACTGACAGCCGGTATGAGGAGATCGATATCGATGTCGAATTCAGTTCCTTCAACGGGGATCGGCCTTCGGCGGCCATCCTTTTCGGGGTCGCCCAATCGGTTTCGGATACATTGGACCCCTGAGACCTTTATTCCATCTTTTGAAAGGACTCGAATCGGTTGGGTGAGGTAATGTACTTTGATGCCTTCCTCTTCCACCTCCTCTAATTCCCTGGGATCAACAGGCATCTCTTCTCGGGTCCTGCGATAGAGGATGAAGACCTCTTTTGCGCCCAATCGAAAGGAAGAACGGGCTGAGTCCATGGCTGTATTCCCGCCTCCGACCACAGCCACTCTTGAGCCGATTTTTGGATTCTTGTCCAGATTGACCATTCGCATAAAGGTCACACCATGGATCACACCTTGAAGATCCTCCCCCGCAATTCCCAATCTTTCCGCCTTATGCGCCCCCGCAGCGATGTAAACGGCATCATATTTCGTTCTCAAACTTTCTAAATTTAGTTCTTTTCCAACGGGCATGCCGGTGACGATCTCCACTCCTAATTGTCTCACCTCCTCAATCGCTTGCTGCACCACTTCCCTGGGGAGGCGGTATGGAGGAATTCCAACATTGAGCATCCCACCCGGAACGGGGAAGGACTCACGGACTGTAACGGAATAACCGAACCTGGCGAGATCATTGGCGGCTGAAAGCCCGGAGGGTCCGGCACCGATGATCGCTACGTTTTTGTCCCTCTTTTTGATCGCCGTTTCTTTTTGAGGGACGTGAGTTTCGAAATCCGCAGAAGCCCTCTTCAATGAGCAGATGGAAATGGGAAGGTCGAGCAGGAGGCCTCTTCGGCATTTCTCTTCGCAGGGGTGGACACAGATACGGCCCAGGATAGCGGGGAAGAGGTTATCGCCCCGGTTAAGCTCAAAGGCCAGATTATAATTCTCTTCTCGGATTGCAGAGATGTATTGGGGAGCACGGGTATTCACGGGACAGGCATTTTCACAGCCGATGTTTTCTTCAAACCAACGTTGATTCGGAACCTGGACACGAAATCGATTCATGAGAGGTCCATTCACGATGTCTTGAATTTAGAAGCCCTGAGGAAGTTAGAGACTCCCAAACGCATCTCGCTAAGACGATGGAAGTAAATGGAGGCGAGCTTCTTCATAATCTCCATCCCCATCTTCGGGTCCTTTTCCATATCCATTTTAAAAAGACCCGCATTGATGACTAATACTTTGGATGGCCTTAAGCATGTGGCCGTCATATTGTAACGGAAAGGCTCAATGAGGGACGGGATTCCGAAGGCCGCTCCCTCTTTTTCGACCTTCGAGGTCAAAAAGTCGAATTTTTCCCCGGTCTTCACCGAAAGGGCCACCATGCCTTCGATCAGGACGTAAAGGTCATTCGCCTCATCTCCCTGACGGAAAATTGTTTTCCCTTCCGGGAGGGATTCAACAGACGAATGGGAGAGCAAGATGTTCAACTGGGATTCGCTGAGGGTCCCAAATAATTCCGTCTTTCTCAACCAGTCTGTTTCGACCATCTTTTCCTCCCGAAAGATTTTAATTTCAGATTTCAGATGTTTTCAATCTACAATCTGCGATCCTCAATCCGAAATGCATTTAAGGCATTCCCCGGTTGAGATACTCCATAAGATCGACCATTTCCTTCCCGTCGATCTTCTGCCAGGGCACTTTGGCTTTCCTCATTCCCTCCAACATGTTCGGCCCGTGATTCCACATCATCTGGGCCATGGAGATGGCAGAGATCTGGCCTTTCAGACCGGACAGGTCAAGCTTTTTTGGACCCTTCGCGTGGCAGAGGCTGCATTGTTTCCCGATAAAGATGGTTTTTCCTTTTTCAGGATCGCCGGGCTCGTCAAAATAGCGGGTTGAGAAAAGATAGGCGACCAGATCCGCCATCTCTTGAGGGGAAAGGTTTTCCCGTCTTATCCCTTTTTCCTCCATCCTCTTCCACATTTCATGGGAATGGTTCCACATCATTCCTGCCAACTGGCCTAAGGTCCTTGGAAATTCTTTTTTTCTTGCTAAATCGACTTCTGCTCCGGGTCCATGACACCGAATGCATTCCTTTTCGGCAAACAATTTCTCACCCGTCTTGGGGTCGCCTGGCTCCAGATAAACCTTCTCCTTCTTCGGGCTGACACCTCTGATATAGGCGATCAGATCAACCATTTCATTCCCCTTAAATTCAACCCAGGAAAGCCCCTTTTTTCTCATCTCCTGTTCCATCCGGGGAGAGTGGTTCCACATCATCTGAGCCCATACAATCGGGTTGGTATACATTCCCCATCGGCTGAGGTCCCCCGTCATCCCTTCTTTTACCGAATGACACTTAATGCAATCCTTCGTCTCCAGGAGCTTTCTCCCTTTTTGTGAATCTCCTGGTTCATCCATGTACCGGATGAAGTAAAGAAAGGCGAAAAGGTCTGCCATCTCCTTCTTATCCATTTTGAGGATGGGGATTTTTCTTGCTTGCATCCGCCCCCACATTTCGGGACTGTGGTTCCACATCAAAGCCGCAAGCTGAGCCTGGCTAACGTAAGCTTGAGGGAGGGTGCCCAGATCAGGCCCTCCCTTGCCCCCTTCTCCCCAAATGGAATGACATTGGCTGCACCCCTTTTGATAGAAAACCTTCCATCCCTCTTTGATGTCTCCCAGAAGGAGGTACTCCCCCTTTTTTTCTGCTCCTGCTGCCTGATTGAAGGACATCCAATTTCCACTCAAAAAGAGGAAGCCAAGAAAGAACCAGATACCGATACGTCTCATTTCGTTCCCTTTCTGTTTCTTTCCCACTCAACTCCTCCCCTCAGAGGGGTTGGGTGGGGGTGGGTCCTTAAGGTTTCTTCTTGGGAGTACGGATATATTCAAGGAGATCGGCCAGCTCACCCTTTTTAAACCGGGGCCAGGGAATCCCTTTTTCCTTCATCGCCTTTTGGATCTCAGTACTGTGGTTCCAGATTCCAGCCACAATTTCCATAAGATTGGCAACCTTTTGGTACTTGGAGAGGTCGACACTCATTAATTCACCCGGTTTCCCGTCTAAACCATGACACTTGGAGCACCCCAGTTCCGAAAAGGCTCTTTTGCCGCTGATCGAGCTTCCGGGTTCGTCGATGAAATGGAGGAAGTAGAGATAGGCCATCAGATCGGCCATCTCCTTCGGGGTGAATTTCGGAATTCCTGTTTCGGTCTGGGCCATTTTAGCAAAGACCGTGGGTCCTTTATTCCACATGATCGAAGCTATCTGAGTGAGACTTTTGTAGAAGGTCTTTGCCTTTTTACCGAGATCGTCTGCAACCTTTCCGCCCTCACCCCGGACGGCATGGCATTTCACGCAGCCCTTGGATATAAAGACTTGTTTTCCTTCCTTCGGGTTTCCCGGTACGATAAAGGCTGTTTCCTTTGGACCTTTCGCATTCATTTTGATATATTCCAAAAGATCCATCATCTCCGTTCCTTCAAAGACAGGCCACTTCATTCCAATCTTGACCATCCGGGCAATCATGACCGGGCCGTGATTCCAGATGGACTGGCTCAAAAAGACTGGAGAGATATTCTGCGGGAATTGATCCAGACCTGGTTCTCCTTCCTTACCTTTAGTGGTTATAGGATGGCAGTTATTGCAGCCTTTTTCATTAAAGACATATTTTCCTTGAGTAGGATTCCCAGGCTCATCAAAGAACTTGAGAAAATAGAGATACGCCGAGATTTCGGTAATTTCTTCGCCGGTCAAATTTGGCTTTATAATTTTAGCCCGCTCCATCCCCTTGGTCATGGTAGGGATGTGGTTCCAGAGTTTTGCAGCCAGATCCAATTGGGTATC
>Ga0326726_10005291_pt1 | contig 11708 bp, 9 predicted proteins | sample MHFenrmetagenome_2_FD_207603 | JGI IMG/M metagenome (GOLD analysis project Ga0326726, IMG submission 207603) | Lab enriched peat soil microbial communities from Michigan Hollow, Ithaca, NY, United States - MHF15MN | ecosystem: Environmental > Terrestrial > Soil > Wetlands > Peat | place: USA...
CGCCGCCGGTGCGCGACAGCAGCGAGACCTCCCCCATCTGTTTCGCGAGTGCCTGCATCTGCTCGGGCGTCACCATGAAGCCCCACTCCGCGATCTTCGCCGCCGCCGACTGGGCCGTGCCGCCGAGCACGCCGGCGCCCACGTTCATCGCGAAGTAGACGCCCGGCTCGAGCGTGGCCGCCGCGATCATCGCCATCAGGCCGACGAAGCTCTCCGCCAGCATCGCACCGTACCCGACCAGGACGGCGTCGGTTTCCCGCGTGAGCATCTTCGGCGTCGTCCCGCTCGCGATGAGCGCGTGGAACCCTGAGATGGCGCCGCACGCAATCGTGATGAACGCAAACGGAAACAGCTTGCCCGCGAACACCGGCCCCGAGCCCGACGCAAACTGCGTGACGGCCGGCATCCGGAGCGGCGGCAGCAGGATGAGGATCGCGCCGGCCAGAACCAGCAGCGTGCCGATCTTCAGGAATGTCGACAGGTAGTCGCGCGGCGCCAGCAGCATCCACACCGGCAGCACCGACGCGAGAAAACCGTAGATGATGATCGCCCAGCAGATCTGCGGGCCCGACCACGTGAACGCCGCCGCCCACGCCGCGTTCTCGGACACCCACCGGCCGCCGACCAGGCCGAGCATCATGAGGACGACGCCGATGACGGTGGCCTCGAGCACCTTGCCCGGCCGGAGCGCTTTCATCCACCAGCCCATCAGCAGCGCGATGGGAATCGTGCTGGCGATCGTGAACAGGCCCCAGGGACTGCCGCGCAGCGCGTTGACGACGACGAGCGCGAGGACGGCGAGCAGGATGATCATGATCGCCAGAATGGCGACCATGGCCGCCATGCCGGCGACCGGATTGATTTCCTCCTTCGCCATCTGCCCGAGCGACTTGCCGTCGCGCCGTACCGAGGCGATGAGGATCGTGAAGTCCTGCACCGCGCCGCCGAGGACGACGCCGATGATCAGCCAGAGCGTGCCGGGAAGAAAGCCGAATTGAGCCGCCAGCGTGGGGCCGATGAGCGGTCCGGCCCCGGAGATGGCCGCGAAGTGATGGCCGTAGGCGATCCACCGGTTGGTCGGGTGAAAGTCGCGGCCGTTGTTGAGCCGCTCGGCCGGCGTCGCGCGTTTGGCATCCAGGCTGAAGACGTTCCTGGCGATGAAGCGGCCGTAGAAGCGGTACGCGACGAGGTACGTGCAGACGCCCGCGACCAGAATCCAGGCGGCGCTGATGGTCTCGCCGCGCGACAGCGCGATGACGCCGAAACCCGCCGCGCCAAGCGCGGCTATCGCGATCCAGACGACGGCGGCCAGGACCTTATTCATGCGCCGGAATTCTACCGCGCTTACAGATGTAGTGCAGACCTTTAGGTCTGCCTGCACTACTCATCGGGCGCCATTTACTCGGTCGCGGCGATCTGATACTGCTCGAGCCTGCCGTCCGGCATCGTGAACGTGGTCAGGCGCAGCGTTCTCGCGCCGCACTTGATTCGGAAGGAGCGCGCCACCATGCCTCCACGCAGCGACTGAGTGGCCTGCTCGAACTCCTGCGGCGGCCCGAGCGGCCCGAGTCCCGATGCGAAGTCGGCGAGCGCGCCGTCGGTGAAATACGCGTTGGCGTTGGCGGTGAAGAGGCCGCGGTCGATCCGGCCGTGCTGCAGGCCGTCGAACACCGCCTTCGCCTGCGCGAGCGCCGCGGCCGCGGCAGTATCCGGCGACGTGGCGCGGAACAGCAGGGTCGCAATCCGGCCCGCCAGCTGTGACGAAGCGCCCGTCGCGTCGAGATTGGTGAGCACGACCACGGCCGCCCTGTCGTCCGGATAGATCTGATTCGCCGCCGTGAAGCCGGACACCTCGCCCGTATGCGACACGACTCGCCGCCCGGCGGACTGGCCGAGCTGCACGCCGAGCCCGTAGCCGGTCGCGACTCCGTTCTTGAGCAGCGTGTTCGTCTGCATCGCCTGATAGGACGACGGCCTGAGAATCGTCTGTTCGATCGTCGAGATGTCCCACAACGCCAGATCGCGAGCGGTCATGGCCAGCTCGCCGGCCGCGAACATCCAGCCCTTGCCCTCCTTGGGCGCCTGACGCGGCGGACCCACCGCGTACCGCAGATAGCGCATCGGATCGCCTGGGCCGAGCGCGGCGTCGTCCGTGTTCACGACCGATTTCATCCCCAGCCGCGTGAAGACGCGCTTCTGCAGGAAGTCGACGAGCGGCATGCCGCTGACGCGCTCGACGATCGCGCCGGCGACGACGTAGTTGGTGTTGCTGTACTGCCACTTCGTGCCCGGCTCGAAATCGAGCGGGATCTTCGCCCAGGCGTTCATGATCTGCTGCGCCGTCGTCGGCAGCATCATTGGCGGCATGACGTAGTCCTGCGGCCAGAAGTCCTGATAGCCCGACGTCATCGACAGCAGCTGGCGAATGGTCACCTCGTTCGCCCGCGTCAGATCGGCCAGCCACTTCGCGACCCTGTCGTCGAGCGAGAGCTTGCGGTCCTCGGCGAGCAGCAGAATCGCAGCGGCCGTGAACTGCTTGCTGATCGAACCGATGCTGTAACGCATCTCCGTGGTCGCCGGCGTGGGCGGCTCAATGGTCGCCAGGCCATACGCGTGGACATAGGCGACCGCCCCGTCGCGCACGACGGCCACGGAGGCGCTCGGCGCGCCCGTCGTCTGCAATACCTCGGCGGCCGCCTGATCGATCGAGGCGCGCAGTTCGACTGGAAGCGAGTCCTGCGCCCGCAGAGCGGGCGACAGCACGAGGAGACAGACGAACGCGACGAGAGCTTTCCGCATAGCGCCTTACCTTAGCACTCGTACCAGCAGAAGGCTCTGATCGTCGATCTGCGGACCGTGACGACGTACGTCGGCAAGGATCGCGTCGAACAGCTCTTTCAGCGGCCGTGTGGCATTGGCCGCGAGCGTGTTCTTGAGCCGGTCGAGACCGTAGCCTTCGTCGTGCCGATCGAACACCTCCATCAGACCGTCGCTGACGAGTGCAAGGACGTCGCCTTGGCCGACGCCGACTTCGGCCGACCGGAACGGCGGCCCTTCTTCGAACAAGGCAATCGGCAGCTGCGGCATCGACAGTTCCTCGACCGCTCCCAACGCATGTCGCCAATGCAGAATCGGGGGATGTCCAGCCACGGCGAAGCGCAGCCGGCTGCCGCCATCGCCGCCGTCAACGGCGAGGAACGCGCACGTGACGAACATGCCCGGCTTCCGCAGGCCCGAGATCACGCGGTTGACGTCCGTCAGGGTTGCGTCAAGCGAGGCATCGGTCGTCATCCGCGTGCGCACCGCGCTCTTGAACATGCCCATGAGCGCGCCCGATCCGACGCCGTGACCAGAGACGTCGGCCAGGTATGCCACCCACGGACCGCCGAGATCGACGACGTCGACGAGGTCGCCGCCGACTTCGCTGCTGGGAAACGACGTGCCGAAGAACTCACATCGTCCGATCGTGCGGTCGATCGACGGGACCAGGTGCCGGTGGATCTCCTGTGCGAGGGCGACTTCGGTGAAGGCCCGCAGATAGCGGCGACCTTCGCCGGCGATGAACACGATGAAGAACGTGTAACCCAGCGAGACGGCAATGACCGCGGCTGCAACGTCGATGCGGAGGCGGACGGCGAACGCCGCGAACGCCGCCGCGTCGATCGGCGGGCTGGCAGTGGCGAGCTCGTTCAGCCGGCTCAGCAGGAAATAGAGCGCGAGGGCCGCCGCCAGAAATTTCGCGCTTCGAATAGCGGTCAGCACCCAGGCGACGGCGGTTGCTCCGGAGAGAGCGGCGATCGCAAATACGACTGGCAGAGGATAGCGGCCGAGCGTGACGACGTCGGACAGAAAGCCGATGGCCGAGAAGAGGAAAAACGCGGCCGCCAGAATCTCGGCATGGCCGCGGCGCGGGACCGACGACCAGAACGCCCTCCGTGTGCGGCCGAGTTCAGCGAGCCGGCGAAACATCCAGAATGACGCCGGACTCTAGCGCGCCGCGTACGCTTTGCTGAAACCGTTTCGGCCGTTGGTGATGGTGAACGTCCCGTCGCGCCGCACCGACGCCTTCAGCCAGTGGCCCTGGCACTGGTCGGTGTCTTCGAGGTTGGCGATCATGTCGGGCGTCGTGTTGTGCTCGCGATCGAACAGCGAGAGGTGCCCCTGCCACACACCTTCGATCCCGGGCGAGGCAGCGATTCGCTCGTAGTGAATGGTGGCGGCCTTTTGTGTGCCGGGCGACGGACCGCCGAGGCCCTTGCGTGGTCCGTTGTTCACGACGACGACCTGCGGCGCGATCGCGTACAGAAATCCAGGCGCGCCGGCGCCGTCGAGCGCGCCGTGCCGTCCAGTCTGCCAGATCGTCACGCGGCCGAGCCGGTTCACCGGGCACGCGAATTCCATTTCCTTTTCCCAGTCGAGATCAGCGGTGTCGAGAAACCGGAATCTGCCGTACGTAAACAGCGACGAGACCATCAGCTGGTTTTCCGGCACGTCCTTCGGCTTGTTCTCCGCCGTGGCGCACAGCGGATTCGGTCCGCCTCCGGCCAGCGGCTTCGCGATGAGGGTGCCGTTCGACGCCACCACGTCGACCTGGACGCCCTTCAACGGAATTTGATCGCCGGCGTTCAGGATCGTCCGCTTCGCGCCGCACACACTCAAGTACGCCTCGCGCCATCGCTGATTGGCCGGCTCGATGAAATCGCCCCGGTCGAAGCATCGTCCGATGGGCAGGAGCTTCGACAGCGCGACGATGCCGCCCGCATGATCGGCGTGGAAGTGACTGAGGACGAAATAGTCGATCTTCCTGAGGCCGGCCGCCTTCGCCGCCGCGGCAATGCGCCTCGCGTCGCGGTCGCCGACTTCCCAGCCGGAGTCGTACAGCAGCGACTCGCCGGACGGCGACACCACGAGCGTCGCGGCACCGCCCTCGACGTCGACCCAGTAGATTTGGAGGTCTCGTGATTTGGTGGATTGGGCGATCGGTCGGACTGACGCAAGGGCGAACAGACCCGCGACCGCCAGCGTGAGCCGTACGAATCGAGCGTTCACGGCAGATCCAGGAGCTGCGCGGGGTTCTGTCTGGACATGCGAGCGAGCTGCGCGTCCGTGAAGCCCCGCGCCCGCAGCGCGTCGATGAAGGCGCCGAGCCCGTCGGGAGGAAGGGCGTTCCCTTTCTGTCCCAGATCCGAGGAAAGAATGCAGAATTCCGGTCCGACCTTCCGGATCGCGTCCGCGTAGCCGTCGACTCTGGCCGCGGCGCCGCGCGCCGTCAGCGAGCCGGCCACGAACTCGATGAGCGCGCCTTCTTTCGCGGCCTGCTGCATCTCGTCCACGCTCATCAGCACCGGCGCCTGCATCGCGTGCGTCACGACCATGTGGCGGACGCCCTGCCGGCGGCCTTCACGCAGCAGCATCAGCCCTTCCTGCGGCGAGACGTGGCCGGTCGCGAGCACCAGCTGGTGCCTGGCGATCACGCCGATGACGTCTTTCACGTCCGGCAGCAGCGCGCCGCCGTTCGACACGCGCACAAAGGGGCGCGTCTCCTTCGAGTAGCGGACCTGGTTCTCGGCGTCGAACGTCGACATCCAGACGAGGCGCCCCCATCCGCCGGCGATCTGCGTCATGTGCTCCACAGCGGCGGCGTTCATCCCGCCCACGGTCAGATTGAGATCGATTCCTCCGAACACCTCGATCCCGGGCACCGCCTTCCGCACGATGAACGCCATCGTCGCCGTCGGCTCGTAGTGGCTCTTCAGGACGATCGCCCGCATGCCGCGGGCGAGCGCCAGCTTCGCGACGTCGATCGAGTCAATCGACCGTTCGACGCTGTCCGGTGCGGAATGCACGTGAATGTCGATGGCGCCCGCCAGCGTGCGGGCCGCCACGTCGTTGCGCTGGCCTGCGACTGAGACGACGAGCGCGACAGCGAGCGCGACGCAGGCCAGCAGACGGTTCATGTGGCCGATTCTACGCCAAGCAATCCGCGAACTTTCGCGGCGAGATCGTCGGCGGCAAACGGCTTCTGAAGGAACTGCGCGCCGGATTTGACGACGCCTTCGGGGAGAATCGCGTTGGTGAAGTACCCGGAGACAAACAGGCACTTGAGGTGCGGCGCGACGCCGATGAGACGCGTGACCAGGTCGGGCCCGTTCATCTCGGGCATGACGACATCGGAGACCACGAGGCGGATGGCCTCGCCCTGTTCTTCGACGAACCTGATCGCCTGGGACGGCGTGCTGGCGGCGAGCACCGTGTAGCCGAGCCGCTGGAGAATGGCCTGCGTGACCTTCAGCAGCATCGGCTCGTCCTCGACGACCAGGAGCGTCTCGCGGCCGCCGACACGCTTCTTCGCCGGCGCCGCCGGCGACGTCTCCTCGTGACGCCCCGCTTCCGGCAGGAAGATCCGCACGACCGTTCCGCCGCCCACGCGGCTGGACGCCGAAATGCACCCGCCATTCTGTTCGACGATGCCGTAGACGGTCGCCAGTCCGAGGCCGGTGCCCTGACCTTCGGTCTTGGTCGTGTAGAACGGCTCGAAGATGTGATCGAGCGTCTCCTGATCCATCCCGCGGCCGCTGTCGGCCAGTTCGAGCATCACCCATGCACCCGGCCGCAATTCCGGATGCTCGCGGCAGTAGGCGGCGTCGAACGACACGTTGTCCGTGCGGATCGTCACCTGCCCGACACCGGCAATCGCGTCACGCGCGTTGGCCGTCAGGTTCGCGAGAATCTGGTCGATCTGCGTCGGGTCGATCTCGACCGGCCGCAGGTGCTCGCCCGGCTGCCACGTCAGCGCGACGCTCTCACCGATGAGACGCCGCAGCAGGCTGAGCATCCGGTCGACGTAGTCGTTGAGGTCGATGATCCGGGGCGCAATCGCCTGACGGCGCGCGAACGCCAGCAGCTGACGCGTGAGGTCGGCGGAGCGCTGCGCCGCCCGCTGAACTTCGGTCAGGTCGGCGGCCACGGGATGCGAGCGATCGATCTGATCGAGCGCGAACTCGAGGCGGCCCATGATCACGTTGAGCATGTTGTTGAAGTCGTGGGCGACCCCGCCCGCGAGCCGCCCGATCGACTCCATCTTCGTCGCCTGGAGCAGCTGCTGCTGCAGGCGCGACCGCTCCTGTTCCGCCGTCTTCTCGTCGGTGATGTCGCGGCTGGCCCCGACGGTACGTATCGGCCGGCGCGCCGCGCCCTCGCCCTCGAAAAACGTCTGCGACCGGGTCGTGATCCACCGCAGGCCGCCGTCGTCACGGATGATCCGGTACTCGACGTCGAAGATCCCCTGGCCGGATTTGTGCGTCCGGTCGACCTCGGCGACGATGCGCGTGCGGTCATCAGGGTGAATGAGATCCATGAACGTGCGGGACCCGGGCGTCGCATGCACGTCCTTCCCGGACACGGGCTGGTCCCACCCGAGAATCTCCCGCTGCTCCGGCGAGAAGTACATGACGTCGGTGACATGGTCGTGATCGAAGATGCCGATCTTCGACGCGCCGACGGCCTGCCGCAACCGCTCTTCGTTCGCCCGAAGGGCCAGCTCGACGGCCTTCAGGCGAGTGATGTCCCGCACCACGCCCTGCGCCTTCGTGACCCGCCCGTCGGCGCCGCGAACGGGCTGCAGCACGGTGCTGAACCAGAACTCGTGCCCCTGGATCTCGGCCTTGTGTTCGGAGATGCGGCTCTCGCCCGACTCGATCACCTGGCGGACCCCGGCGTGGTACTCGGCCGCGACGTGCGGCGGGAACAACTCGTCGACGGTCCTGCCGATGACGTCACCCGGCGCGCGTCCGAGCATCCGCGAGGCGGCGGCGTTCGCGAACAGATACCGGCCCTCGAGATTGCACGTGAAGACTGGGTCGATGGCGGATTCCACGAGCGAGCGGTACTTCTCCTCGCTTTCGCGCAGCGCCGTTTCCGCGCGCCGGGTGTCCGAGAGATCGGCGACCGACGCCATCATCCCGCACGGCGCGCCGGCCTCGTCGACGATGAGCGCAGCCGACACGTCGATCGGAAACGACGCCCCGGTCTTCCTGCGTCCGTGCGACTGCCCCACCCACCGGCCGTCGCGAACAATCGCGGCGAGAACGGCATCGGCCGGCTCCGGTGAGGGAATGAACGCCGTGTAGTGCTCGCCGATCGCGTCGCCGGCGCTCTCGTGCTCCCACATCCGCACGAACGCCGGATTCACATACGTGATCCGCCCTTCCATGTCCGTGAAGATGATGGCGTCGAGCGAAACGTGAGCGACTTTTTCGAAGAGCGGCGCAGACGGTGTGATCGTGCTCTGCTTCGCCGGCGCACGGTTGTTCATTGTCTTCCCCCAAGGCGACTTTCGGCGAGGCGGTCATCCTACCATCCCTCGCCGAATTTGCCTTTTCGCCAGAAACATCAGCGCGCACGGCTGTTATCCGTTTTTCCATGTTTTCGGCCGCGTCGTGTTGAGCTGCCACTTTGGTGCATCGCGTGTGAAGCGGTTACGAGGAGCGAAAACCAATGACGAAAACCGTAGTTTTTGAATTGATTTGCCCTCTCAGTCTGACTACACTCCGCGGTCTGCCCCACTGTTCTTTCTTACAGTGGAGCGCTGAGATTCAAACTCTGTGAAAAGCGTGTCGATCGAATCGCGTATTGGCGGCGGAGCCGCCGCGACGCTTGCGAGGGCGCGCCAGGTTACGTCGTTGCCGCTTGTCGGCAACGCGCGCATCTTCCGCGAGGCGATCGCGCCGATTCCGGTCATCGCCAGGAGCGCCCGCCCCGTGCTGATCGGCGGTGAAACCGGCACCGGGAAAGAACTGGTCGCCCGTGCCATTCACGCGGCCAGCGAGCGCGCGAACTTCCCATTCGTGGCGGTGAATTGCGGCTCGCTCGTCGACACGCTCGTCGACGATGCGCTGTTCGGCCACGAGCAGGGCGCGTTCACCGACGCCCGCGTCAAGCGCGAAGGCCTGATCGCGCGAGCCGGCGGCGGGACGCTCTTCCTCGACGAACTCGAAGCGTTGAGCATGAAGGGGCAGGTCACGCTGCTGCGGGTTCTGGAAGACGACGCGTTTCGCGCGCTCGGATCGTCCCGGCTCGAGCGGGCGAACGTGCGGTTTGTGGCCGCCACGAACTCCCCCCTCGAAGGCGCCATCAAGACGGGCGGATTTCGCCCCGACCTGTACTATCGGCTCTGCGTGTTTGCGATCAACCTTCCGCCGCTCCGCGAGCGGCCGGAAGACATCCTGACGCTGGCGGACCACTTTGTCCGCGAACACGCGCCGGCCGACGCGGCGCTGCCCGACCTCGACGAGAGCGCGCGGCGCGCGCTCGTCCACTATCAATGGCCCGGCAACGTCCGGGAGCTCGAGAACACGATCATCCGGGCGATCCACCTCCGGAAGGCGGCGCTCATCTCGGCCCACGATCTCGGGCTCTCGATCGACGCCGCCATCACGGCTCCGCAGGCCGGGCGTACGTTTCACGCGCTCAAGCAGGAAACGATCGCGACCTTCGAGCGCCGGTATCTCGAAGGCGTGATGCACGAGCACCGCGGCAACGTGACGCACGCCGCGCTGGCGACCGGCAAGGAACGGCGGGAGCTTGGCCGCCTGCTGAAGAAGCACCGCATCGATCCGCAATCGTTCCGCCGACTGTAATTTCTTTCCAGAAAACTTACGTTCCGTCCACAAATCGGCGAATCGCCGACCCATTCGCCGGGTGGAGAATCACCCACCTGCTAACTGCCCATCCGTTCGCAGGTTAGGTGCCCAGTCACAACGCGGGTCACAAAATACCGGGAGCAGATGCACCCGCCTTGTGAAACGACGGCGTAAAAACAGGCCGCTTTTGCACCGTCACGAAACGCGTCATCGGGACCCGCCCTTGCACGATCTCGCGCAGTCGAATCGAGTCGATTGGCGGAGAACCCGGGGGAGCGATGACGTTGAAGCGGATGGGGATCGTTGCCGTAGTGGTCAGCGTGCTGGTCGGACAGGGCGCACTCGCCGGAGCTGAGGAACGGGAGACGACGGCCGTGGCGGCGGTGCCGGCCTCGCCGTCATCGCAACCGGCCATGATGATGACGGTGGGCGGCGCGCTCGCTGACCTCTTCACGACGTTGTCCGTCATCAACAGCAATTCCGGCCGTGAATCGAATCCCCTGCTCGGCCAGAGTCCGGCCCGGATCATCGCGACGAAGTCGCTGCTCCTCGTGCCTCAGCTGCTGGCGGAACGCCATCTCGTCAAACACGGCCATCCGAAGGCGGCCATGTGGCTCGGCGTCGCGCTCGGTGGGTTCGGAACGGCGCTGGCCATCCACAACATGAACGTCGGTCACTGAGCGGGTCGTGGCGTCCCTCGTCGTTCTCGTTCATACAGACCCGGACGTTCTGCATCGGGCCGAGGCGCTCCTGTACGACGCCGGCTACGCGGTGGTGTCGGCGTCCTCCTTTCAGGCCGCGCGAAAAGCGCTCGACTGTGTCGAGCCGGATCTGCTGATCGCCGACGTCCGCCTCGACGACTTCAACGGGCTGCATCTCGCGATCCTCAGCCGGCTGGAGCGCCCGCGCACGGGCGTCATCATCACGCACGCCTGTCCCGATACGATGCTCGAGCACGAGGCGAAGCGCTGCGAAGCCGCATTCGTCGTCAATCCGCTCGCCAATCCGGAGTTCCTGCCGTCGGTCCGATCGGCGCTCGCGAAGACGCTTCAATAAGAGAGGGCACTCCTGCCCCTGCTCACGTAATCGCGTGATTGCCGCCTCGCATCTGACGCGGCGTTACGGCACACGCGCCGTTGTCGACGACCTCAGTCTGGACGTCGGGCGCGGTGAGATCGTCGCGCTGCTGGGCCCCAACGGCGCCGGCAAAACGACGACCATGCGGATGATCGCGGGGCTCATCCGTCCGCATGCGGGAACCGTTGCGATCGACGGCGTCGAGCTGACCGAGGCGTCGGGATCGCGGCTGCGCGGCCGGATCGGGTTTCTCACCGAAGCGCCAGGACTCTGGGATCGGTTGAGCGTCCGCGAGAACCTCGAGGTTTACGCGGGCCTCTACGCGATGGCGGATCCCGGACGGGTCATCGACCGGCTGCTCGATCGTCTCGAGCTCACACCGCACGCCGCCGTACGAAGCGCCGAGTTGTCGAAGGGGATGAAGCAGAAAGTCGCGCTGGCGCGAGCCCTCGTGCACGACCCGCCGGTCCTGCTGCTTGACGAACCGACCGCAGGCCTCGATCCGGAGATCACCAGAAGCGTGCGCGACCTGCTCGAGGAACGGCGGGCGGCAGGATGCGCGCTGCTCGTGTCCACGCACAACCTCGACGAAGCGGAGCGGCTGTCCGATCGCGTGGCGGTCATCCAGCAGCGGCTGCTGGCGTTCGACCGGCCCGAGGTCCTGAAGCGGCGCCTGTCGACTGGACGCATCCGCATCCGCGTGGCCGGAGAGGCGTCGCGATATCTCGAGGCCGCGCGAATGTTCGACCGCCAGGCTTCTGCCGAGGGATCGCGGCTCGCCCTGCAGCTCGCCGACCCCGAGACGCAGGCCCCGGCCGTCGTTCGGGCCCTCGTCGCTGCCGGAGCCGACATCGTCGAGGCACAGCCGGAGCGGCCGGCGCTCGAAGACGTGTACCTGCGCTTCGTCAACACACGCACAGAGCAGCGACCTTCATGACCCCTCGAGTCCGCGCGCTCCTCCGCAAGGAGCTGATTGAAGTGTCGAGGCAC
>Ga0326726_10005292_pt1 | contig 11706 bp, 10 predicted proteins | sample MHFenrmetagenome_2_FD_207603 | JGI IMG/M metagenome (GOLD analysis project Ga0326726, IMG submission 207603) | Lab enriched peat soil microbial communities from Michigan Hollow, Ithaca, NY, United States - MHF15MN | ecosystem: Environmental > Terrestrial > Soil > Wetlands > Peat | place: USA...
CAGTCGGCGCTCTTCACGCCTTCGGGCGGGTTCACTACTTCGGCGGGATAGCGCTTGACGTTGACCATGGTGAGCTTGCCGCCGACGCGCTTGGTCATGCCGTACGCGGTTTCCATGATTGCCTGGTGGCCCTTGCCGATCGCCATGCGCACGGGGCCGCCGGGACCTTCGAAGCTGAGATGCTCGAGCGCCGCGCCGACCTGTTCGTTGGACGGGCGCTTGCCGCCATTGGCGGCCATCGCTTTTTCCCAGGCCGCTTTCACGCCGAGGATCGCCTGCGCCATCTGGTAGGAGGCGTAGTTGGCCGGTGCCTGGAAGCGCGCCTCGTAGCCCTTGGAGAACCAGCGGTTGTAGGCGTTGTCCGGAGCGTAAGGGCCGAAAGGACCGCGCGCGCCCAGCACCGTGCCGTCGGGAATCTGCGCCGCGAGCTTGTGCATCGCGGTCTCGCCGGTGGTGAGGACCGTCATGCTCTTGTCCATCAGCCCGCGCGGGGACGCCTGCAGGATGAGCGCCTCCAGGTCGCCGTCCCAGAAGCTCGAGTGGATGACGTCCGCGCCGGCGCCCAGAAGCGAGGAGATCTCCGCGTTGTACTGCCCTGCGAACAGCTTGGGCATCTGCGAAGTCTTGACTTCCACGCCGGGCACGAGCTGCTTCATCGACGCCTCGAAGTCGCTCCAGGAGTCCTGGCCCCAGGCGTAGTTCTGGTTGAGGCCCGCGATCGATTTGATGCCGCTCCTCGCTTCCTTCACGAACAGCGCCGCACCGACGCTGTCCATGGTTGCGGTAGGCGAGGTACGGAACACGTACTTGTAGGACGCGTCCTCGAAAATCCGCGGCGTCCCACAATCGAAGAAGTTGGTGAGCTTCTTCAGCTCCTCGGCCACCGGCGCGATCGCGAGACAGCTGCCGCTCGAGATATAGCCGATCACCAGGTCGACGTTGCTACGCTGCACCAGGTTTCGGAACTCGGTGACCACCGTGGTGGTAGTGCCGGCCTCGTCGACCGGGACTATTTCGATCTTCGACCCGCCGAAGCCGACCGTGCCGTACGGCGCGGGTCCCTTCCCCGCGTTCAGCTCGTCGACGATGAAATCGGCGGCATTTTTCGCCGGCACGCCGAAGGGCGACGCGGCGGGACCGGAGAGGAACATGACGAAGCCGATCTTCACCGGTGCCTGGGCGAGCACGCCTCCCGGCACGAGAGCGGCGGCAGCCAAACCTGCGACAGCAAGCTTCTTGAGACCCTGCATTGGATTCTCCTTGATGGTTGCGCGTGTCATGCAGCGCCGCTCATTCGTCGAGGGCGGCGTCGGTTTGTTAGCGGCCCAGTTTGCAGCAGGACGGCGCGGACGGTCAAGCCGCGTCCGCTCAGGCCCCCGGCAGCTTGTAGTCCTTGAAGTCCTGCCGCAGCTTCGTCTTGAGGAGCTTGCCGGTCGCGGTGTGCGGCAGCTGCTCGACGAAGGCGACATCGTCGGGCATCCACCATTTCGCGACTTTGCCCTTGTAGAACTCGAGCAGCTGCTCGCGCGTCACCTCCGCGCCCGCCTTCTTCACGGCCACCACCAGCGGCCGCTCGTCCCACTTGGGGTGGTGCACACCGATCACCGCGGCCTCGGCGATCGCCGGGTGCGCCACGGCGATGTTCTCCAGGTCGATCGAACTGATCCACTCGCCGCCCGACTTGATCACGTCCTTGGAGCGGTCGGTGATCTGCATGAAGCCATCTGCGTCGATGGTTGCAACGTCGCCCGTGGGAAACCAGCCCCGGCCCCTATCGTCCAGCCGCAGCGGATTGCCCCCCTCGCCCTTGAAGTACTCCCTGAGGATGGTGGGCCCGCGCACGAGGAGGTCACCGAAGGCCTTGCCGTCGCGCGGCAGTTCCTTGCCCTCGCCGTCGACGATCTTCATCTGCACGCCGTAGACCGCTCGGCCCTGCTTGCACTCGAGCTCCCTCTGCTTCTCGCGCGGCAAGGCGGCGTGTTTGGTCTTGAGGGTGCACATGCTGCCGAGTGGGCTCATCTCGGTCATGCCCCAGGCGTGCCTGCACTCCACGCCGTAGTCGTCGCGGAAGGTGTCGATCATCGCCGGCGGGCACGCGGAGCCGCCGACGATCACCGTCTGCAGCGTGCTGAACCTGAGGCCGTTCTGCTTCACGTAAGCGAGCAGAGCGAGCCATACCGTCGGCACGCCGGCGGTCTGGGTCACTTTCTCCGACTCGAACAGCTCGTAGAGGCTCTTGCCGTCGAGCGCCGCGCCGGGAAAGACCAGTTTCGCGCCGTTCATCGTCGCGAAATAGGGAATGCCCCAGGCGTTGACGTGGAACATCGGCACTACCGGAAGAATCACCGAGCGCGCCGAGCAGTTGAAGATGTCGGGGAGCGATGCGGCGTAGGCATGCAGGATAGTCGAGCGGTTCGAGTAGAGCACGCCCTTCGGATTGCCGGTCGTCCCCGAGGTGTAGCACAGGCCCGCGGCGGTCCCTTCGTCGAGCCGCGGCCATTCGTAGTCTCCGTCCTCGCGCTCGAGCAGCTCTTCGTAACAGATCAGGTTCGGCACGGCCGCCTTGGGCATGTGCGCGCGGTCGGTCATCGCGACCCAGCCCTTCACGCCCTTGCACACGGGGGCGAGCTTCTCCGCAAGCGCGGCGAGATTCAGGTCGAAGAAGACGTACCGGTCCTCGGCGTGATTGGCGATGAACTGCAGCTGGTCGGGGAAGAGCCGCGGGTTGATGGTGTGGATGACCGCGCCCATGCCGGAGACGCCGTAGTACAGCTCGAAATGGCGGTATCCGTTCCAGGCGAGCGTGGCGACGCGATCGCCCTCTCTCACCCCGAGCCGCATGAGCGCCTGGGCGAGCCGCCTGGCGCGCCGGTGCGCCTGGGAGTAGGTCGTGCGGTGGATAGGTCCTTCGAGGGTGCGCGAGACGATCTCGACGTCGCCGTGGTTGAGGTCGGCGTGCTCGATCAACGACGACACCAGCAGCGGCATGTCCATCATGAGGCCGCGCATGCTTCCCTCCTCCGGTCGCCTTGGCTCCGCGAAAATTACTCTGCGCGAAAACCCGTGTCAATCTACAATCGGGCCGAAGCGACACGACTGAGTCACCCTGCCATGAGCGTAAGGAAGCTCTTCGACCTCACCGGAAAAATCGCGCTCGTCACCGGCGGATCGCGAGGGCTGGGGCTGCAGATCGCCGAGGCGCTGGGGGAAATGGGAGCGAAGCTCGCCCTCACCGCGCGCAAGCCCGAGGAGCTCGAGGAAGCGCGCGAGCATCTCGCGGGGCAGAGCGTCGAGGCACTCACCCTTCCGTGCGATCTGTCGCAACCCGATGCGATCGCGCCCATGCTCTCGAAGGTGCTCGAGCGATTCGGCAAGGTCGATATCCTCGTCAACAACGCCGGCGCCACCTGGGGTGCGCCCGCCGAAGACCATCCGCTGGAAGCCTGGCAGAAGCTGGTGAATCTCAATCTCACGGGCACGTTCCTCGTGACGCAGGCGGTCGGCAAGCGCTCGATGATCCCGAACCGCTATGGCAGAATCGTCAACATCGCGTCGATCGCGGGACTGCGCGGCAACCCCGTCGGCATGTTGAAGACGATCGCATACAACACGACGAAGGGAGGCGTGGTGAATTTCACGCGCACGCTCGCGGCGGAGTGGGGCGAGTACGGCATCACGGTGAACGCGATCGCGCCGGGATTCTTCCCCTCGAAGATGACGCGCGGGGCGCTGGAGAAGATCGGCGACAGGATCGTCGCGCACGTGCCGCTGCACCGGCTCGGCGACGGCGAGGACCTGAAAGGCGTCGCGGCGCTGCTCGCGTCGGACGCGTCGCGCCACATCACCGGCCAGATCATCGCCGTCGACGGCGGCGCGAGTGTCGCCTGAAGGAGCCCCGATGACGCCGGGGTCCGTCGGCATCAAGATCCCGTTTACCGAGCACCTGGGCGTCCAGCTCGTCGAGATGACCAAGGAGCACGCGGTGGTATCGCTGCAGAAGCGCCCGGAGCTCCTGAACAGCTGGGGCGCGACGCACGGCGGGGTGATCATGACCATGCTCGATCTGGTGATGAGCTGGGCGGTGCGCGGGCACTACGGCATCGTGGGCGGAGTGCTCACCGTCGATCTCTCGGTCGGGTTCATGAAGGGGAGCTTCGGCGACAAGGTGACCGCCGAAGGGCGTGTGCTCCACGGCGGCAAGTCCACCGCCTTCTGCGAAGCCGAAGCGCGGGACGACGGCGGGACGCTCCTCGCCAAGGCGATCGGCACCTTCAAGCTGCTCGCCGACAAGGAAAAGAAGAACGGATAACGGCCTCCCGACGGCGATCTTCATTCGCCGCGGGAGCTGTCCAGCCGTTACATGATGGCAAACACCGCTCAACGGCTTCGCGTCGGCGAGTGGCTGGTCGACCCCGCGACAAACGAGATCTCGCGCGGCTCCGAGCGGGTGCATCTGGAGCCCAAGGTCGCGGACCTGCTGGTCGCGCTTGCCCGGCGCGCCGGTCAGGTCGTAAGCCGGGAGGAACTGCTCTCCCAGGTCTGGAGCGGGGTGGTCGTCGGCGACGACGTTCTCACCCAGGCCGTGATCAAGCTGCGCAAGGCGCTGGGGGGCGGTGAGCCCGAGTACATCCAGACGATCCCCAAGCGGGGTTATCGATTGACCGCGGCGGTGAGCTGGCCCGATCGGGAGCCCGGTGCGGTCCCCGGAACTTCGCGGCGGCGTGCCTACTGGATCTCTGGCGCTTGCGTACTCGCCGTGGCGGTCCTGCTGGGGCTCTGGCGGCACGTTGTCGAAACGAATTCCCCCCTGGCCATGATGTCCGCCGACGCAATCAGGGCAGCCCAGATCGACGCGTCGCCGAAGATCATCGTGTATTCATTCGAGGAGATCGCGGGCGACGCTCGGCAGTCCCTGCTCGCGCGCGGATTCACCTCCCGCCTCATCACCGATCTGGGCCGGTTTCCCGACGTCCGCGTCATCGCCTTGCCGGCTCAGAGTGTTCAGGCCCCGGCACAAGGCGAATCCGGGCGCGGAAGCTATGTCGTCGCCGGCGATGTGCAAAGCAGTGCCGAAAATATCCGCCTCTACGTTCGCCTCGTGGACGCCGCGTCGGGCGAGTCCCTGTGGTCGGAGCAATACGACCGCCCGTACAGCGATCTCCTCGCCTTGCAGGACGAGCTCACGCAACGGGTGCTGGAAAAGCTCCGGATCAAAGTGAGCGACGCAGAGCTGCGGAGGCGCGCCCAGCCCTACACGCGCAATCTTCAGGCATACGAATATTTTCTGCGCGCGCAGACCGCGCTGAACGTCAGGAGCAAGTCGGGCAACGAGGCCGCGCGGGGTTTTTACCTGAAGGCGGTCGAGCTCGACCCTTCCTTTGCCCGTGCCCATGCGGGCCTCGCGCTCACCTACGCTGCAGACCGGAGGAACAACTGGACCGCGGACGGCAAGGCGGCGCTCGCCAAGGCCACCGAGCTCGCGAACACCGCGCTGCAGCTCGACCCGAGCAGCCCGGAAGTCCTTTTCGCAGTGGGTTTCGTCAGCATGGAGCGCGGGGCGCTTTCGGACGCGACCAGCAACCTGCGCGCGGCCTTGCGGCTCAACCCCTCGTACGCGGACGCCTACGCGCTGATGGCGGGGATTCAGACCTACGACGGCCGGCCGGCCGAAACGATTCCCCTCATCCGGGTGGCCATGCGTCTTGCGCCCAACTCCGGCTATCTGTATTCGCTCATCCTGGGACGCGCGTATTTTTTCCTCGGGGACACGGATTCCGCCCTGCTCAATCTCCGGCAGGCGGTCGAGCGCAATCACGAAAGCGTCGAAAGCCACCTCTATCTCGCGGCGACGCTGCTTCGCGCGGGCCAGCGCGATGCGGCGGCCTGGGAAAGAGAGGAAATACGGGCACTCGAGCCGGCATTCAGCGTCCGCGAGTGGCTGAAGAACTATCCGATGGCCGATGCCGGGCAGCGCAAGCGCCTGACGGAGGCCCTCGCCGGCCTCGATCTATAGGTTTTTTCCAGCCTTCGGAAAGGCATAGCCAAACCTTCGCCGGTCCGTAGGGCTTTCCAGGTCCCACCGGACCTAGATTGGCGTCGTCTCAACCAACCCAAGGAGAAGACGATGACCAAGACAGCCCTCGCCGCCGCGGCGCTCGCGTCCCTGCTCGCCGCCGGGCCCGGCCTTGCCCACGAAGGCCAGGAGCAGCTGGGTAACGTGCATTTCCCGACGTCATGCACGCCGCAAGCCCAGACGCTTTTCGACCGCGCCATGCTTTTCCAGCACTCCTTCTGGTACAGCGCCTCGGGGCGCGCATTCGAGGACGTGCTGAAGGCCGACCCCGGGTGCACCATCGCGTACTGGGGATACGCGCAAAGCCTGCTCGCCAATCCTTTCAACCCAACGCCCCCTAAGAACCTCGCCCTCGGCCTCGAGACGGTCCGGCGGGGACAGGCGCTCGGGGCGAAGACCCAGCGCGAAAACGATTTCATCGCCTCGATCGGTGCTTACTACGCCGACTACGACAAGCTGGACCAGCGCAAGCGCGCTCAAGTCTATCTCGCGGCGATGGAGAAGCTCGCGAAGAGCTATCCGAACGACGATGAGGCGCAGATTTACTACGCTCTGGCGCTCAATATCGCGGCCTCGCCCTCGGACAAGGCCTACGCCAACCAGCTCAAGGCCGCCGCGATCCTAGAGCGGGTCTTCCAGCGCCAGCCTCGCCATCCCGGAGCGGCGCATTACCTGCTTCACAGCTATGACTATCCGCCGATTGCGGAGAAAGGTCTGAATGCGGCGAAGCGCTACGCGGAGATCGCCGAGGCCGCGCCGCACGCGCAGCACATGCCCTCCCATATCTTCACCCGGGTCGGCTACTGGAAGGAGTCGATCACATCGAATGCGGAGGCGGCCCGCATCGCCAAGGCGGAAAAAGAGCCCGACGATCAGCTACACGCTTCCGACTACATGGTCTACGCCTGTCTTCAGCTGGGGCAAGACCGGAGAGCACGCGAAATCATCGAAGAGATGAATACCGTTACGGGATTCAGCCCAGAGCGGAACACCGGCCCGTTCGCGCTGGCCGCGAGTCCGGCCCGCTATGTGGTCGAGCGCGGCGACTGGAAGGCCGCCGCGCAGCTCGAGGTGCGGCCGACCAAATTCGCCTACGTGGAAGCGATGACCCGTTTCGCGCGCGCGCTCGGTGCCGCTCGCAGCGGAAACCCGGCATCAGCGAAGCCGGAGATCGCCAGATTAGCCGAGCTGCGGGACAAGCTCCGCCAGGCGAACGACGCATACTGGGCCGGCCAGGTGGACATCCAGTGGCAGGCCGCCACCGCCTGGACGCTCTACGCGGAAGGCCGGCACGCCGAGGCGCTCGCGGACATGACCAACGCGGCAGACGCCGAGGACAAGACGGAGAAGGGCACTGTCACTCCGGGTCCGCTCGCGCCGGCCCGCGAGCTGCTCGGAACCATGCTGCTGGAGCACGGCGCCTACGCCGATGCGCTCGTCGCCTTTGAAGCAACACTGAAGAAGGAGCCCCACCGGCTGGGCGCCACCGCCGGCGCCGCGAAAGCCGCGGAAAAGGCGGGCGACGCGGCAAAAGCAAGGGCCTATAACGCGAAGGTTCGGGAGCTGACTCAGGGCTCATTCACGAGGAAGATCGCGGGCCAGCCGATGTGAGCCCATTCCCCCGAGCGCGCTCGTGGGCGAAACTGTCGTGCGCCCAGATCGCCGAGAGGACGATCAGGATGATCCAGATCAGCACGACGACGACGGCACCGACGCGCCCTGCCCTCGACGCGTCGGGCCGCGCCTGCGATGCTTGCGCCCGGCACTCCGACATCACCTCGGCCGGGATCATTTTCAATGCGAGCGCGATCGCGAACGGGAGCAGGATGATCTCGTCCACCAGGCCGAGCACCGGGATGAAATCCGGGATCAGGTCGATCGGGCTCAAGGCATAGGCGACGATCGCCGCGAGGAAGAGCTTCGCGTACCACGGCGTGCCCGGGTGCCGTGCGGCGAGATACAGAGCGATGACCTCGGTCTTCAGGCGCCGCGCCCGCTCCTTGAGCTCGGCGATCACGCCCATGCGCTAGTCCGCCTTGATGCCGGCCGCCTTGATCACCGGCCACCATTTCTCGATCTCGGCCTTGTGGTGCGCGCCGAGCGCCGCGGGCGACTGCTGATCGCGCGGGGGAATTTCCTGGCCGAGATCGGCGAGGCGCTTGCGCGTCGACGGGTCGCCGAGAGTCTGCACGATCGCGTCGTTGAGCCTGTCGATTACCGCCTTCGGCGTGCCGGCGGGCACCCAGATGCCGTGCCACACGGCCATGTAGAAGCCCGGCAGCCCCGCCTCGTCCACGGTAGGAATGTCGGGCTGCGCTTCCAGGCGCGTTTTCGAAGTGACCGCGTAGGCCCGGATCTTCCCTCCGCGAATCAGCGGAAGCGAGCTAGCGGCCTGGTCGAACATCAGGTCGATATGGCCCGCGAGAATGTCCTGCAACGCCGGCGCGGAGCCGCGATAGTGAACGATCTGGATCTGAGCGCCGGTGACCTTCTGGAAGTAGACGCCGCTGATGTGCGAGGGGGTCCCGGCTCCGCCGGTGCCGTACGAGATCTTCTCTTGATTGGCCTTCACCCACGCGAGAAGCTCCTTCAGGTCCTTCGCGGGCGCCGCATTCTTGGACACCACGATCTGCGGGTTGCTCGCGACCAGCGCGACCGGCTCGAGGTCCTTGAGCAGGTTGTACGGCAACTGGTAGATCGCGCCGTTGATCACGTGCGTGCCGATGTGGCCGATGCTGAGCGTGTAGCCGTCCGGCGCGGCGCGCGCGACCTTGCCCACGGCGATGCTGCCGCCGGCGCCGGTCGTGTTCTCGACCACCACGGTCTGGCCCAGCGCGGTCGACATGCGCGCCGACAGTATGCGCGCGATGGTATCGGTCGGGCCGCCGGCCGAAAACGGCACGACCATGGCGACGGAGTGCGCCGGGTAGGTCTGCGGGTACGCCGCGGCCATGTTCCCGAGAAATGCGATCGCAATGACGACGCGAAGTATCTTCATCCTGGCCTCCCGGTTATTTCAGGTTTCCTGCTTCGCCGCCGCCCGGCGGGCGGTTCGTCCATTGCGCCAGCACTCCGGCCAGCAGCAGAGATGCAACGATCGGACCGTCATGTTGGCATGGACTCTTCGCGAGCCCAGTTCATCAGCGCGATACCGATGAATATCAGCACGCCGCCGGTCGCCTGGTACATCTGGACCCCTTCTCCGAGGAAGATGACCGACAGCACCGCTCCAAAAAACGGCATCAGGTATAGGAAGGTGCCCGCCCGGCTCGCTCCTATCTTCGAGACGCCATTATTCCAGAACAGAAAAGCCAATACGGACGCGAATACCGCCACGTAGCCGAGGCCCCACAGCGCCGGCGCGCGCAATGAGCGCAGCTCTTCGCCGGACCCGGTCCAGGCATAGACCGGCAGCATCAGGATCACCGCGGCGATCGTGGTTGCGCAGAGCAGAGCCGACTGGGGCAGCCCGGCCGGGCGTCTCTTCAGCAGAAGCGAATACACCGTCCACAGCGCCACCGCGAGGAGCATCCACAAATCGCCGGCCGTGAACTCGAGCGTCAGGAGCACGCTCAGGCTGCCTCGCGCGATCAGCAGTATCGCGCCGGCGAGCGATACGCCCAGTCCGAGAACCTGTCTGGAAGTGACGGGATCCCGGAACGCAATCCAGCCGCCGACCGCGATCAGCAGGGGCGTGATGACCAGCAGCAACAGGGCGTTGAGCGCGCTCGTGGTCACCAGGGCCGCGTAGACGCTGGTGTGGAACGCCGCGATTCCCGAGAAGCCGAGCGCAGCTATCAGCTTCCACTCGCGGGCAATGGTCCTCCGATGCTCCCATAGCAGGCGGTGAGTGAACAGCAGAAGGATGGCCAGCGCGATCACCCACCGCCAGAAATTCAGAGCCAGGGGAGAGATCAGGCCGCGAAGCGCGCGCCCGACGATGAAGTTCCCGGACCAGAGCAGCGCGGCCGTGCTCAACTGCAGGTACGGCGACGCCAGGACTTTCCCTAGCCGCGCCACACGGCGTACCAGACAGCCGCGACCGCCAGCACGGGGACCACGAGGATCCAGCGGGATTTCGCGAGTCCCACCCACACGAGCCCGGCGAGCGCCGCGTAGACCGTGACGTTCGCGAGCGCCGCGATCGCAAGGGAGCCCCACGAGCTGATGTCCGGCGCGCCCGGCTCTTCCACCGGGACGAGCAGCAAGGGCGTGGGCCAGAGCATGAGCTGGAGGTAGTCGAAAGCCGTCAACGCCGAGACGGACGCTTCGGGGAGCCGGTCCAGCCCGGCCGATACGAGCCGGAACACCAGCGGGATCGCGAGTCCGAGTCCCGCGCCGGCCAGGATGAAGCGCAGTGCTCCTACTGGTTCTCGCGAGATCATCTCCGGTCCTCCATTCTTCAGACGCGTTTCAGCTATTCGATCTTCGGCGCGAGCAACATCTCCCCGCCGCCGAGGATCAACCGGTTCCAGGTCGGGGTGACGACGATCTCGTTGATGCAGACGTGCGGCGGCGATTCCGCGACGAAGCGCACGACGCGCCCCAGGTCTTCCATCTTCAGCATCTTCGCCTGGTCCTCGGGCGAGGGCGGCTTCGGTCTCGCGCGCTGCATCGGCGTGACGGTCTCGCCCGGATGGATGACGCAGGCGCGGATGCCGTGCATGCCTTCCTCGAGATTGATCTGGTGCGTCAGGCCGGTGAGCGCCTGCTTGCTCGCGTTGTACGCGGCGCCGCCGATGTAGGCCTGATAGCGCGCGAACCACGACCCGATGTTGATCACCAGCCCGTCGCGCCGCGCGCGCATCGAGGGCAGCACCGCGAGCGTGCAGTAGAGCGCGCCGTTCAGGTTGCTCTCGACCACGCGGTCCCACTCGGAGGCCGCGAGGTCCTTGAGGAAGCGCTTGGGGATGTTGACGCCGGCGCAGTTGACGAGGATGTCGAAGCGGCCGTGACGCGAGAGAATCGCCGTCGCCGCCCGCTCGACCGCGTCCCGGTCGGCGATGTCGAGCGCCTCGGCGTCGGATCTCCCGCCGGCCTGCTCGATCAGGCTTCGAGTTTCCGCCAGGGCTGCGGCGCGGCGCCCCGATACGACGACGCTCGCGCCGGCCTTTGCGATCTCCACGGCGGCGGCCTGCCCGATGCCGCTGCCGCCGCCCGTGACCCAGGCGAGCTTTCCCTTCAGCACACTCACGCGACGGCCTCCGTGGGTCCCAGCGGCAGGGGCGTATCGAGCGCAGCGCAGATCGCGCGCATGAGCTCACCCTCGGCCACCGTGAGTTTACCATCGGCCATCACGACTTCGAGGCAGCCCTTGATGAGGATAGGCTTCTTCAGGGGAGCGAGCAGCTTCAATTCGTAGAGCGCGGACTCCACCGCGGCGATCGTGAGTTCCGCCGGCGCGCGCAGCACGCCCCCGGCGAGACCCAGCGCCTTCATGCCTGCGTCGAACGCGGGCATGCCGGCGCCGCCCGCGTGCGCAAGCAGCGACATCAGTACGCCGGCCTCGCCTGCAACCGCCTCGATGCTGCGGTGCTTGACCGGCGGCGCCCCCTTCGGCGCAGCGGCCAGATGCCGCTCGCACAGCGTGAGCAGCACGAATTCGCCGACCGTGACCTTGCGGTCGGCCTCAG
>Ga0326726_10005293_pt1 | contig 11706 bp, 15 predicted proteins | sample MHFenrmetagenome_2_FD_207603 | JGI IMG/M metagenome (GOLD analysis project Ga0326726, IMG submission 207603) | Lab enriched peat soil microbial communities from Michigan Hollow, Ithaca, NY, United States - MHF15MN | ecosystem: Environmental > Terrestrial > Soil > Wetlands > Peat | place: USA...
GCAGACGATCCGGCACTGCTCGCTGCGTTTGAACAGGAACCCATCCTGCTCGTTGGGGATGACCACCATTTCTCCGCATCCGCTTTCAGGAGATACGCGGACTGCCCGCTCTGCTACAAGTTCCAGTACGTGCTGCTGGTACCATCCAAGCCTCAGACGTATTTTTCGATGGGGACTGCTGTACACTCCGTGATTGAACTCCTCTCAAAGCGCCAGCTGGAGGGCACGACTCCTACAAAAGAGCAGGCTATCGAACTGCTCAACTCCTGCTGGTCCTCCGATGCGTATGCATCCCGGACTCATGAACTCGAGGACCGTGTGAAGGCAGAAGCGATGTTGGACACGTATCTTGCCTGGCAGGCGGCAAACCCGAACACGATTGTCGCAGCCGAAAAGAAGTTCCAGTTCCCCATCAACGGGAGGAAAGTGAAAGGGTTCATCGACCGGATCGAGCAGACGCCGGAAGGTGAGTATGTAGTCGTTGATTTCAAGACCGGGGCAAAACCATCTTCTCTCACGAAGAATTCTGTCCTCACCGATATACAGCTCAACCTCTACTCTCTCGCTATCAAAGAGCTGTTTGGCAAGCTGCCACAGCGTGCATCGTTTTACTATATCAAGGAAAACAAGATGGTCGATTATTTCCCGACTGAAGAGACTATCGGGGCATTTGCAGAAACTGCCAAATCGATCATCTCTTCAGTCTGTGCGGAACGGTTCGATCCTACTCCGGCGTTCCAGACCTGCAGTAAATGCGATTATGTGGATTTGTGCGGGATGAATGAGGCGGGAGGGGAGTGAAAAATTACTTCGGGAAATTTTCAACTCAAAGAGATATTATGCAAAAATTGACATACCTTGTGCCCTGAAATGGAATTAAGGTCCCCATGAAATCCAGTCAAACACCCTTCAAGTGTCCCAAATGTGGTTATAAAGACAGCAAATTTCATAAGGTCTGTCCCGAGTGCGGGCGTCCGTTCGTACGGGATTTCATCGATACTCAGGTCCACCCCCGGGACCCGGATCCTACCGGAATCTATTCGGGAAAATTCTGGGCACGGGTCTTTCTGGTATGCCTGCTCCTGGGACTTGCCCTCTATCTCCTCGCTTCATTTGGCATAATCTAGGATTTTTTCTGACAATATACAAGTAATATAAAAAACAAGAAATCTATTCTTATACTAGGTGGATAGCCTCATGAAAACCGTAATTGTCTATACCTCAGTTCATCACCAGAATACCGAGAAAGTGGCAAAGGTGATGGCAGAAGCACTCGAAGCGGAACTTATCCCAGTCGCGGATGCGAAACCCGAAACCCTCGCGACCGGTGACCTGATCGGGTTCGGGTCCGGGATCTATTTCGGGAAACACCACAAGACGCTCCTCCAGTTTGTTGAGGCATTACCGCACGTGACACACAAACGGGCATTTGTATTCTCTACCAGTGGAGATGGGAAGAGAAAACATCATGCTGCCCTGAAGGAAAAGCTGGTGAACCGGGGATACTCAATAGCGGATGAATTCTCCTGCAAGGGATGGGATACAGTCGGCCCCCTTAAACTCTTCGGGGGAATCAATAAGGGAAGGCCTGATGAGAACGACCTGGCAGCTGCACGGGCATTTTCACAGGGATTGAAAAATACCATGTAACCTGCGATACTGTCAGGAACAGGTCGGAGTGAAAAAGTGTCCTTCCTCTGCAGAACATGTATTGTATCGGGTCTCGTTCCCGTGATGATGAAAAATACCATTGAGATACACCTGCATCTCCACCACTCCCAATCCGGACCCGATTCAGCCCCCGTTTCCCGGAAACCATTCCCGGAAAACCCCGTAAAACGCCCCGATTTCCTGTGTTCAAAGAAATGCGCAAAAACAGCCCGGATTGCCAAAATAAGCCATTTTGTCGCTTGAATCCGACCCCCCAGACATGAGCTCGTTTTCATCTGCCACGTATTTTAGGTCATTGAAAGAGAAATCGTGCCCGGGAAGACCGTTGGATGCCCTCTCTTGAAGATGGGGATATTTGGGCTTATTTTGGCAAAAAGGCAGGAAATCGTGGGTATTTTAAGACATATTTCGCCATGACCTCAGATCCGGAAAGATTGATTTTCCCGGTTGTATTTCCTGGTTGTATTTCTCATAGTTCCCATTCACCTGGTTCTAAGAAGTCATCGGACTGCATTGCCAAATCATCATCAGGGAACAGCATCTCATCTTCACCATCCCAGAAATTGGTTCCATCTGTTTGCCGGTCTAATTCGTGTACGAAGGAGTTGAGCTTCTGGATTGACACGATGGGAACTCCTTCATAAAACAATAGTTCTTCTTCTATGAGAGTGACGATGATGGGAATCGCATCCTCACGGGTGATGGTTTCATAAAACCTGGTTCGTTCTTTATGCTGTTCGATAGCCTTTTTTAATGCAGATAACCGGTAGCGGTTGCCTGCCCATTTCTTACATTCTACCAGAAATGTCTGGTTGCTCTTCCAGGCGATAACGTCATATTGCCTCCGTTTTTTTTCGTATGTTTTTACCGTGTTTACCCTGACCCTGAAATCATTTTTTTCAAAGATGAATGCCGCCAGCCTTTCAAAATTCTGCCAGACCACTTCTTCTGAGACCATTGCTAAATCTTCGATGCATGCTATGTCTTCGAAATTCGTCTTCGCTCCACTCCGGTCTTGTCTCTGATATTCACGAATTGCCATGTTCAGGTCCCACCTTCCTGACCCGATCGCAGAGCATACTGCACATCTCAGGCCCGGTCCAGATAATGCCGGCCATGGCGGGGCGAAAGTGTGCCGGCACATCTCATCTTAACCTTTACGATACACCGGCCAACAAAAAAACGTGGTGCCCCGCCACCTGGCACCCGATCTCCCCTCTCCAGGAACAGCCGTTCTTTTCTTTCCCCCTGCTCTGAACCCATAAATTCAGATCCACAACTATTCATTGTTCCGGTTGACTGTCCAGCAAACTCCCGTGGAGCTGCAGAAAACCGGCACAGAACAAAAACGGGCGGAGTTCCGGTGATTTTTTATCTGCGGAGGTGTAGTATCTTTTTGACTTCGCCGGCTTTTTGTTGTGAAGAGCTGGCTGGAGGGATCCATGGCAGAAGATTTACAGATACGAAAGGATATTACCAGAGACCTTCTCGATCGCATCAGAAGCCCCTCGGTGAAGGTACGGGAGGGTGCGGTGGAAGCGCTCGCGGTCAGCACCGAGGATGAAGACTGGAGGCCGAACGAACTGATCCGGCAGGGTGGCATCGAAGTTATCGCCGCCCTCCTTCACGATAAGAATACCCACATTGTTGTTTCCGCCCTTGATATCATCATTGCAACCGCTGCAGCCGGTGAAGAAGAGGCACTCATTGCCGGCGGTGCACTTGTCGTGCTCGACCAGATACAGGACCACAAGGACCCGCTGGTACGCAAGAAGGCTCAGGAGGCGCTCTGGCTCCTGGAGCCCGAGGTGGAAGAGGTGGTAACTTCCAAGCCGGATGATGACTATTAACACAAAAGAGCGTATGATAAGAAGGCATTCTCCCCGTGTCACGGAATCAGTGTTATGTCCTCACTCGGGTGAACCTCACCCGGTTCTGCCCGGAAGATACGGGAAGTTATCTGGTATGCCGGCTACACTCCCTTTGCATCATCTTTTACGTTTCGCTGTCGGTCCTTGTTTTCAAGCTCAAACTCTGCAGGAGCCGGTTTCTCCCGATCTTTTAATTTTTTTTTGCGGACGATAATGTTTTCAGACTCCAGCTCGGTAAGGTCCGGTATCTCGTGATTGTTTACCTTTTTAGGGGAGGCCATGGTGATTTTCACTCCATTCCCTGTATGACAATCCCTCTCAGACTACGCCTCCTTTGGTCCGGGACAGGGTATAAAGGTCACCATGTATTGCAAAATCTGTAACTAACCTTTCACTCCACCTGTCGATCGTTTCCCGGTCATTCGTCCCAGCGGTACAGCCTGGTCTTTTTTACAGCCCGTGCCCTGAGCCGATCAACACCGCAGTCAAAACAGATCCCGTTGTGGAAAGAGACTGACGGAAATACGGTATATCGATCAACAGTTGAAATGAATTCCGGAGACTACCCCCTGAAAAACATCGTCCTTATCGGCATGCCGGGCGCAGGGAAGAGCACCATGGGGGTGATCCTTGCAAAAACCCTCGGACGGAATTTATCGATACTGCTATCGTGGCACAGGAAACAACCGGAAAGCTCCTGTGAGGAAATTATTGATGATAAGGGGACCGCTGCTTTCCTGGAAACCGAGGAAAAAACAATACTCCCGCTGTACGGGCATAATGCTGTTATTGCCACGGGGGGCAGTGTTGTGTTCAGCGAGAAAGCGATGAAACCCCTCAAAAAGGATGGCGTTGTCATATACCCGGCGGCCCCTGTGAGGGAATGGTCCGGAGACTCAAGGAATATCACGACACGGGGCATCGTTCTGGTTGCGGGCCAGAGTCTTCGTGATCTGTATAACCAGAGGATCCCGTTCTATGAAAAGTATGCCGATAGAACGATCGATTGTTCAGACGGCGATTTTGAGAAGTGTATCGGAAACGTCATTGACGGACTCCCTGCATTCCGGGGATAGTGCCTTTTAGCCTGGTACCATCCCCCCGGGGCCAATGCCATACCTCCCTTCCTGTGTCCCGTTCGATCAAAATCTTATTCATTCCCATCCGTGTACCTCAGTATGCAACAACTGCATCTGGCAAAGTTGAGGAGAGAACTTCCATGAATACGTTTTCCCGGTATCCCTGCACCGGCATCGCAGTCGCCGTGCTTGTAGTAATAACAGTGCTTTTCACCGGCTGTACCAGTCCTACGGACCAGAAAATTCCCGCGGCGACGGGATCCCCCGGTGTAACTGCCGGACAGGGAACACCTGCTCCGGCTGGTACACCGGTGCCGGCCACTACGCATGTGAGCACATCCCTTCCCTATGGTGTAACCATTTCGGTCCCGTCTGACTGGACGAGGCAGGATGTCCTCACGAGCGGGGTCAGGGACTATGGTACCACAACGCTCAACATCGCCAATTTCTACTCTCCCAATGCCATCCCGGGAGACAAGGCATCCTACACTTCCCTGAGTGTCGATGTTGATCAGAACCCCGGGGCGGACTTTGAAAAGTACTTCAACACCGCGACCATTGCCGTGGCAAAGACCTACGGCAATCCGGCAACGGTGGAGGCCCACAGTTACACCATACCAGTATCCGGCTATAAATCGTACGATCTGAATTTCCAGACCGCAGAAGTAAAAGGGGACTACATCTTTACCTCCACAGAAAACGGCATGTATATCTTCGCGTTCAAGGTCCCGAACAAACCCCCGGCAGTCAGGGTATTCCAGAAAGAGTTCGTGGATATGTACCAATCGATCAGGATCAATCCCCCGACCGTTGTCGTCACCCAGCACCGGTAACGAATCCTCTTTTTTGCCGGGTCGACTGATTCACCCTCCCATCACGATCTGCACTGCCGTGGGAACTTCTTCAAGATGGCGTAGGCAATCGGGCGCGAGACCCAGAACCGGCCCCCTTCGAATGTGCGCAGGGTACTCACCTCGCCCAGCAGCTGGAGGGCTGCAAGTGCCGTCTCATCAGGGCACATGCAGCTGTCCGGTACGTCCGGGGAAGCGTAGAACAGGACCGGGAGCCTGAGCCGCCGCTGCAGGTCTTCCGGCAGGGCTTTTCCCAGGATTGCAATCACGGATGGATCGAAATGGTACGTGTCCCCCTTTTTGGTTATCGAGACGGGATCCTTTTCTGCGAGCAGGAAAGCCAGAGACTTGCGTTGCGTGACCACGCCTTCGTTCATCTTCGCGATCTCAAGACCCATCCAGCGGGCGAGAACGGATTCGTCAGTAATGCGGGGAGGATAGGACATTGCCAGCAGGAGATCTTCTCCGGAATGTATTAAACCCGGTGGCCGGATTGCCCGGGTTTTTTTGATCATCGGGGTATCACGGCAGGAAAGAGAGGAAATCTTCACCTGTCGGTTCACGGTATCGGGACTATCTTTGTAAACCATGAGCACCCCGGAAAAAGGAGATAAGAGCACCGGATTCATCTCTGTGGAAATGCTCGATTTCTGTTAAACGCTCACGGGTATTTCACCCCCCCGCTTTGGTCTCCCCAAATGCGATAACCTCTTTAAAAGGTACTACGCCACTATCGCTGAGCGCAGGAGCGGTAGGGGGGACAGGCACTGTCCCCTCCTTTATCGTACGATTACTCTAGGAAAAGGATTTCGACAAAGCACCGGTTTAAAGTATCTTTTTAGATCTTCCTGCTTTTCCGTGCGGTCAGGACAAGATCCTTGATCTCCGAGAGCAAGTGGTCATCCTGCCATCTTCTTTCTGCATCGGGTGATTGACCTGCACTTTTCACGGCTTTCAACGCATACCACGCTGCTCCTAAGGAATGGTCAGCCATATGAGCAGTTGCAACAGCCTGCCCGACAGAGCGTGCCACGGCATGTGCAGGCGGGTTTGAAGATGCTCTTGCCACGGCATGTGCGGCTGCTGAAGCTTTCATCGCGTCGCCGACTGAAGCATTTCCCTGTGTCCACGCTCGAGCCACCCGGAGTGCATGGATAAGGCGTTCATCTGTTTTTTCACCGAAGAGGTACAGGACATGCTCCGCACAGTCGCACGCCCAGGAAATGAGCTGGTAATGCTGTTCCTTTTTCAGCGGTCCGCCCCGGTGTTCTGCAATAAATCGTGTGTCTCGCATTGGTGCCGTTCTCCGCACGGTGAAGTTCTGTTTATGTCATGGTTACATGTACGTCCGGGAGGGGGAAGACTGGATCGGAGCCTGAACAGCCGCTGCAGGTCTTCCGTCAGGGCTTTTCCCGGGCCGCGATCACGGATGGATCCAAAGGGTATGTGGTGTCTCCTTCAATGTGACCGACAGGGGATCTTCTTTTCGCGAGCAGAACAGCAGGAAACGTTCGTTGCGTAACCACTCCCGTGTTCCTCTTTGCGATATCGAGACCCATCCGGCGGGCTCGGATGCATGCATCGGTGATGCGGAAAGGATGGGCCATTGCCTGCAGAAGATCTCTTCGGTGAATGTATTAAACCCGGTGGCCTTGCACAGCGCAGAGGAGTACTTTTGGCTGATTACGTCACGTCCTTCTTTACGGTGATTACTCCAAAGCCGGATATCCCCGGAATAAGAAAAATGATGATGAGATTATTTTTTTGGCCCCCCGGCAGCCCTTTTGATGGATTCCATGATCTGGTCTGCGGTAAGTACCGGCTTGATGTCGAAAATAACGTACGGCATCCATCTCAGTATCGTGGTATGGAGGGATTTTTCGTCTGTTTCGGCAAGAGCATACCCCCCGCTGGCATCACTGCACATACCCCAGTCGCTTAACGCACCGGATTTTAGATCCCCTTTCACCATTTCAAGCATCGACATCCAGGATTTCACCCGCTCTTCTGCATTCGTAGGGATGAGCATGGGATTCAGGTGCCACCTCATGTAGAATTTTGTCACGTTCCACCACCCTTCACAATCATCACTGCTCCTCCGGTAACAGCGCAATCGCCAAAAAAGAAAGGATGACTACTCACCCGGCAGGAACTGCTGTTCTTTTTGGAGCATGTTCCTCATGGGAATGATCACTGATAATACTATCGCAATGGAATAATATAGATAATAGAATAAAATCCCGGCAGTATCGTATCGTTTACCATCTCCCGGGCCGGAATCACTGCTCCCGCACACCCGTAAAAAAGGGGAAGATGACCTGATGGGGAAGTATTGAATGGGAACGCACCGGCCTGCCAGTCCGGAAAAACACTTCGCTCATTCTCTGAAATTTTCCTTAAAAAAGCAGGACCTGCCGGGAATTGTCCTCCTGAAGGGTCAGTCCCCTGCCATGATATTTCTTCCACCATGCGATTCTTCCCATGTCCCGGGCAGTCTTGATCCTGTTGCACCTCTCACAGAGGACCTGGAGATTATCCACGGCCCACTGATCACCACCCATGGCGAGTGGCCTGATGTGGTCCAGGATGTAGTGATGATGCGTATGCGGACCTCCGGTAGCGTTGGATGCATGGACCTCCTGGTTGCACCGGGCACATTTCCCTTCCTGCTCAAGCCGGACAAGGCGCCTCATCTCGGAGATTGTAGGCCTCTCCCTCCCCCAGTACTCCCTGCTGCAGGAGGGCTGGCAGCAGATGGTGTTCTCGTTCCCGGGACGGAAATGTAACCGCTCACGGCCACACTGGGGACACGCTCCCCGGGAGAGGCGCTCCTTCTCTTCAGGAGTAATGGAATACCGGCGATACTCACGAACTACCATGTTCAGGTCTCACCTTCCTGACCCGGTCGCAGAACATGATGCACATCTGTGGAATACACATCTGAGGCCCGGTCCAGATAATGCCGGGCCGGGGCAGGTGAAAGTGTTCCAGTACAGTTGCCTCAAAAAGAAGATCTGTTTCCCTTTGCCGCTCATTTCCTTTTCAACAGGGAACATGAGGGACTGCCACTTCATATCCGCCCTTTCGGCAACGTTTTCCTGATGTACGTCGGTGAAAACTGAATTGTTTTGAATTCCTTGTCTTTGACGTATACTACTTTTGCCGGCGAATCCCCGATCATCTTCTCATCAATCTCAAAAAGGTCGGTTGCTTCCACAAGCGCCTTGAGTTTTTTATACCCGTAGTTACGGGGATCAAAATCCGGAGACTGGTTGACAATATTCCCCCCCACATCTGCCAGGTTAGCCCAGCCATCATTGTTGGAACACACATCAACCGCAGATCGCAGCAGGTTTGATAATCCGGTATCGCCCCTGAGTTGTTCGAGACTTTTACCGGGTTTTGTTTCCTTCTGGATTTCCGGAGGCTGTTCATCGGCCAGCCGGGTCTTTCGCAGGATCTCGGTATAGACGAATTTATCGCAGGCCTGGACAAAGGGCTTTGGTGTTTTTCTCTCTCCGAACCCGTATACCAGCAGCCCGGATTCGCGGATCCGTTGTGCCAGCCGGGTAAAATCACTGTCGCTTGAAACGATACAAAAACCATCGAATTTATCGGTATACAACAGGTCCATTGCATCGATAATCAACGCAGAATCGGTCGCATTTTTCCCTTTCGTATAGTCAAATTGCTGAATGGGCTGGATTGAGTAGTTCAGCAATACTTCTTTCCAGGGCTGGAGGTTGGGGGTTGTCCAGTTCCCGTAAATCCGCTTCACGCTCGCGATACCATAGAGGGCAATTTCTGCCAGCAGACCTTCGATAATTTCGGGCTGGGCATTATCAGCATCGATGAGGACCGCCAGTTTTTTTTGCGGTACCTCCTGAAGGTAGGGATCTTTATCAAAACTCATATGCGTTTGATATTTAGCGATGAGATATTCAAATTATTCATATACACACCGGGGCACAAAAGCCGGTAAAGTGAGTTTTGGAATCGTCGAAAAGATCCCTCCACGAACAGCTCATCGGACACAGTCACCCTACTCCTGAAAAAACTTATGAAATATCTTTAAATCCCGGCCGGGCGACACGATCCGTATGGAGTATGTCGAGCTGATGAAGGGGTTTGTCCTCTCGCCGGTAGAAACCTTCCAGAAGGTGAAGGATACCGACTACGGTGACACCCTCGTGTATTTCCTGATCCTTGTGCTGATCAACACCGTTCTTTCAGTCCCCATAATGCTGATTACCCTCTCATCGATATGGACAGTGTTTAACGGCATGTTTCAACGGCTCGGTTTCGGAACACTGACGGGATTCGGGATTGTTATGTTTGCTGTCATGATGATCATCGGTGCCCTGGTCTTCCTGTTCATCGGGGCTGCCTGGTTACACCTCTGGGTTTACCTGTTCGGCGGCAGGAAAGGCTACCGGGAGACCCTCAAGGCACTTGCATTCGGGGATACCCCCGCCCTCCTGCTGGGGTGGATCCCCCTTGTCGGAATGCTTGCCGGGATCTGGTCTCTTGTGCTTTTCATCCTCGGTGTCCGCGAACTCCAGGGGATTTCAACCAACCGGGCGCTGGGAGCCGTCATCCTTGCGGTGATGATCCCGCTGCTCATCGTGGTCGTGCTGGCAGCATTCCTCTTCATTGCCTATACCGAAATTTCTCCCGTGACGGCTGCAGGATTCTGATCCTCCCCAATCTTTTTGTTCCTGAATTATCGCAGAGTAAAGCCGGGGATCCGGGTCTTTTCCTTCCGGATACTATTGCAGTTTTTTTATTGTAGTCTGATACTCTTTTCCGATAGAGACGGATGGAAGTAATTGCAGGGTGATTCGAGAGGTGGAGAGACACTCATGGATCATAGTACCATGAATCACGCAGAAAACAAAAGTGCGGCACCCGATTGAAACAAGCCGATCCGATATCTCCACTTTGCCGCACGCTCCAACCCCAGAACTCCCTTTGACCACAAGATTCATCTCTAAATCCGGTTTTTTCGGAAATTCCCGCCGCGATTTATTTTTCATGTCCAAAATACCGGTTTTACTGGCAAAGAACTGTGCAAAAACGGTTCGTATAACCTTCCGGTTATGGTTGCTTTAAATAGCCCCTCACCGACTTTTCATTATCAGAATGATCCGGGAATTCTTCAGAAAACTGGTGACACGGGCAAAGGAGGTAGCACGGGTTCTCAAGGCAAAATGCAATGCCCTGACTGCCAGGCTCACGCCCGCGGTCCCGGTGAAGAAGTTCCTGGTACCCGGTATCTCATCGGAAATGGGGAATGCCATGAAGATGGGCAAGCGGTACCGGCTGACAAGTGACCACTCCCCGATCTTTTCGCTCTACACTTTTTTTGGTGATAGGCAGGCGCCGCTCACCGGTGTCTGAACAGTTTTCTGGCAATCTTCCGAGAGGTCACCTGCCGCATCTTCGCGGGAGTTCATCGACAGGATTTTTAGCCAGGGTTCACTTCAGCGCCGGTACCTGCGTCTTCCTTGAATCAGGGACGGGCACAGAGAACCTTCTTTTTGCCCGTTCTGGTATCGCTGGTGAACATTTCGGAAAAATTGGTGAAAAAATGCAGGGTTATGCACGTGGACCCTTCGGGGTCACACCGGAAGCAGGCGATGCTGATGAACGGCAGGCCTGGTTTCACAGCATGGGAAAGAGCAGAGTCGAATACAGTGTTCGGGCAGTTGTTCCTTTTCAGGATGTGGTCCAGCCTCCGTGGCGGCCTGCCCCGGTGAGGGCCAGGGGAAATGCCGGCCGGCGCCTGCACTGTAGGGATACGCTCTTCCCCGGCCGTGCGAACCCTGCAGCTACCAGAAGGGGAGGTTCAGCATGACCGTCTTTGCCAGTGGCGGCCAGGTCATGTGCGGCGCAGAAGGCCAGGTGCACGTCCGCATCTGGGGTGAACTCCACTATGTCTGCCCGGAAGACCTTGGCAGGCTTCTCTTTGTTGGCGACCGGGTGTCGCTCCTCAGGAAGGGAACGGAGGGAATCTCCCGGGAACCTGTCCAGGTCTCCGGCTCGGTCCGTCTCAGCCCATCCGGGAGGGCGGTCATCATTGCAACCGGCAGCCAGCGTTACATGCTCCCCCGCGACCGGTTCATCGCAGTTGCCCTGGGAGAGGAGGTATCCTGCCTCTTCTTTGAGATGCCTTCGGATGATGACAAGGGGATCTCAGGGGCCGTCCTGTCACCACAGCCTGCAGGAGGTGTC
>Ga0326726_10005294_pt1 | contig 11705 bp, 10 predicted proteins | sample MHFenrmetagenome_2_FD_207603 | JGI IMG/M metagenome (GOLD analysis project Ga0326726, IMG submission 207603) | Lab enriched peat soil microbial communities from Michigan Hollow, Ithaca, NY, United States - MHF15MN | ecosystem: Environmental > Terrestrial > Soil > Wetlands > Peat | place: USA...
CGACGCCAAGGGTCTGCTCAAAAGCGCCGTCCGCGACGACAATCCGGTCGTGTTCATCGAGCATCGCGGTCTCTATTGGAGCAAAGGCGAAGTACCATCAAGCGAACATACTGTCGCGATTGGCAAAGCGTCAGTTCTGCGAAAAGGCACGGACCTAACCATCGTCGCGCTTTCCAGCATGGTGGCAGCCGCGCTGGCAGCCGCAAAAGAACTCGAAGCTCAAGGGATCTCGGCTGAGGTCATTGACCCGCGGACGATTTCACCTCTCGATATTGAAACCATCGCCGACTCTGTGAAAAAAACCGGCCGCATGGTCGTCGCCCATGAAGCGGTCGAACAAGGCGGCATTGGCGGAGAAATCCTCAGCCGGGTGCAGCAGGAAGCTTTTTACTATCTCGACAGCCCGATTATTCGTGTCGCCGCGCCCTTCGCGCCGGTTCCCGCCAGTCCAACGTTGGAGAAACAGTTTCTGCCGAACCAAGAGCGCATCGTCGCCGCTTGCCGGCGCGTGGTGGCGCCGAGCTAAAGTTTCGTTGACAGCTGATTGCGCGTGCCATAAATTCACCGGCGATAGTAGGTGAGCTCCAGAGGTGACGATGCGTTCCTGCAATTTGGCAACCCTGCTCGTACTCGCCTCGACTTTTTTTCTCACGCACTACGCCCGCGCTCAGTCGGTCGAAGAAGTCCTCGACAAAATAAATCGGCTGCCCGCTAGCGAACGCCAGCAGCGGCTCGCCGACGGCGCGCGCAAGGAAGGCGAGCTGGTCTGGTATTCGACCATGAACCGGGAGAATTCCCAGGAGCTCATCACGCTGTTTCAGAAGGAACATCCTTATGTTCAGGTGAAATTGCTCAATGGCAGCGCGGTGCAGACCATGACAAGGTTGAGTTCCGAGTACAGCGCCAAGTCTTACAACTTCGACATCACCCACATTCGCGGTCTGTTCTTGATGCCATTGCGCAAGCGCCAAATTATCGCCGCCTACCGCTCGCCCCAGCGCGATACGCTGCGGCCGGGCTTCAAAGACAATGACGGCTACTTCAACGCGCTGTTTACCCAAGGCCAGTTGTTTCTCGTGAATAAGAACCTGCTCAAACCCCAAGACTACCCCAAGTCCATCGAAGATTTGCTGCTGCCGAAATGGAAGGGGCTGCTCGGCATGGACGATGAATCCTACGACTGGATCGCCGCGCTGATGGATTACTACGGCGAGGAAAAAGGCAAACAGCTCGCCGAACGATTGGGCCGCCAGCAGCTAAATCTGCGCAAAGGCAACACCCTGCTCGGCCAATTGGTCGCTGCCGGCGAAATTCCTCTGATGGTCGACGGCTATAATCACACCGGTTATCTTTTGAAATCCAAGGGTGCGCCCATTGAACTGGTTTTTCCCGAGCCCTATGTCACCGCCAAAACTCCAACCGGAGTTTGGATCGGCGCGCGCGCGCCGCATCCACACAGCGCGGCGTTGTTCGTCGATTTCTTGCTGTCGCGGCGCGGCCAGGAAGCGATGGCGGCGCAGGGCCGCTGGGTGGGCCGCCAGGAGGTTAAATACTTGGTCGATCCCGGCACCCGGAAAGTACAAGTGGTCTCACCGCTTAAATGGGGCGAGCGCGCCCAGGAGCTGGTGGAACTATTCGATAAATTGATTTTGCGCAAAGGCGGCTGACCGACACACTCGGAGGGTTAGATGATCCGCATCGATTCCGATACTCACTTCATACCGCTCGACGCGTTCGCCGATTTGGATGCGAAATACGCCGAGCAAGGGCCGCGCGTGGTCGCTCTCCCTACTGGCCGCTATCGCATCGACTATCCGGCGCGCGCTCGGTTCGTGCCGGAGCATATCAAACCGCTGCGGGTAAATGGCCGGCCCAAGTCCGATTTTGAAATCGAACCGCGCTTGGCCGCGATGGCGCAGGACGGTTTCGATATGCAGGTGCTGATTCCCAACAACTCGCCTTTTTATTATGACGTAGACGCCGCCATGGGCGCCGCCGTCAGCCGCGCCTACAACCGAGCAATATCGCGAGTCCTAAAAGCCTATCCCAACAAATTCATCGGCATCGCCGCCGTCCCACTGCAAGATATTCCCAAAGCGATCGTCGAAGCGGAATTCGCCGTCAAGGAGTTGGGTCTCCAATCGATCATCATTTACCAGAACATCAACGGCAAAGATTTGGACAGCGAGTTTCTCTGGCCGTTTTATGGTGCCGTCGAAAAACTCGGCGTTCCCCTGTCGGTGCATGGTGTCGACAGCGGTCCGCTGCTCGGGGTTGAACGTTTCTCGCGCTACAATCTTGACGTGTGTCTCGGCTTTCCCTTCGAGGTCTTCACCGCCATTTCGGTGCTGATTTTCAGCGGCCTGCTCGATCGTTTTCCAACCCTCAAGTTCGGTTTCTTTGAAGTCGGTATCGGCTGGATTCCCTGGCTGCTCGACCGGCTGGAGATGGCCTACGACGCCCGCCCCGCGGCCCGTGAAAAGGCGCCGCGACGGCCGAAAGATTGTTTCGACAATTTCTATTTTTCGCTGGGTTCCGAGGACTCCACCTTGCCCGATGTGGTCAAGCGCATTGGCAGCTCGCGCTTGATGATCGGCAGCGACTTTCCCCACCCCGACGGGACCGCGCCCAATACGATTTCAATGCTCGAGGCCCGCCCAGGTTTAACGGCTCAGGATAGAAACAATCTACTCGGCGCCACGGCAGCGGATTTCTTTGGCATTACGCGATCGCAGTAACATTGGTCACCGCCTGAGACTATTCGGCGGCTCGATATCATCCGTTGCCGCTCCAACCGCTTGCTGCAATTCGCGCCAGTGCCTCTTTCTGTGTCACTAGCGGCATGACGTTGACAACGGGGGCTGTCACCGATTCCGACGATTGGCTCATCAGTCGAATGAAACTTCAACAATGTCAGTGCTTTAAAAGATTCACGTAGAAGCAGAACAGTGGCACACGCCTTGCTCTGACGACTATGCAGTTTGATCAGGAGGGTCGACATGGAACCAGCAACTACCAAACGCTCCAATGTCATTTCTTTCGAACGCAACGAATTTCGCGCGGTCAAGTGCGAGAAATGCGGCGCAAAGATGTTCCCCCCTTCGCTGCTGCAGCCACACCTGGACAACCATCGCCAACATGAGCGCTGGCTCAACGGTGAACTGCGCAAGCTACAAGACACCTTCTCGCGCATGCGCGAAATCGCTTAACTTAGGCTCTGCGAACTTCCCCACAGGGGGAAGCTCCTCCCCGACCAACCCGTGTCCGCCCCCCACCGGCGCGGGTTGGTCCCCCTCCCAAACCAAAGACCACTAGCAAATTATTCGAAGAATGCGCCTTCGATCAATTTTGGTTTAGCTGCGCCTTGTTCATGTGCACGCCCGGGTATCGCTGAACCGTCGGGATTGAGGCGCTGATCGGCCTTGTCCTGACCGGCACCGATGCGCGCCATCACCAACGGAGTCTGGCCCGAATTGCAAAACTGATAGTAGCTGCCCGCCGGCAGCACCACCGCGTGATTCTTGGTCGCCGTCAACACGGTCTTGCCGTCGCGTTCGGTGTTGAACTGGGCTGTCCCCTCCAAAACCACGAAGATATGATCTTCCTTGGTATGCGCGTGCAGTGCGTTCTCGCCGATGCCCGGGGAATAGCAGTGAATTCTGAGCGTCATCAGATCAGTTTCCGCGAGCATGAACCGCGTGTGGCCTTCGCTGACCAATTGTGTTTTGAGTTGCACGACTTGCGCTTTTGGATCCATAACATCTCCTTCTTGATTTGCTGAGTTAAAGACGGCCGATCTTAGGCCAGACAGGCCGCCTACTGCAAGATGGGATTACCGATCGATGGGCAATCTCGGTCAACTTCAGCACATCGGTTGCAAATCTTGCCGGGCTCGGCTTAGGTGAACTTTTCGACGGATAAACACACACTTTGACACCGCTATTTGCTGAAATCGTCGCGATCTTCTCGGCCATGGGCTGGGCCATCGATTCGGTGCTGGTGCGCTTCGGCCTGCGCCAATCCAATATCTTTGCCGCCATGCTGATGAGCTACGCCGTTTCTATCACCTGCGTCTGGAGCTATCTGGTCGCCACCACTTCGCTGGAATTTCTCACCTCGCCGGCAATGATTTACTACCTGATCAGCGGCTGCATGCAACCGATTTTTGCCCGCGCGCTTTTCTACGAAGGGATCACCAGAATTGGCGTCGCTCGGGCCGGGCCGCTGCGCGGCATCGAGCCGCTCTTTGCCGCCGCCATCGCCTTGATCGTGTTCAATGAGCAGCCCGGACTGCAAGTGTACATTGGAACCGTATTGATCGTCGCCAGCCTCTGGCTGATCTCCGGCAAGCAGGAGCGAGACAAGCCCTGGCGCTATCTCGACGCGCTGTTACCCATCGGCGCCGCTTTGATCTCCGCTGTCTCGCAAACCCTGCGCAAGCAAGCGCTGCAGATCATCCCCGATCCGTTCGTCGCCGTGGCGATGGTCACCACGGTTTCGCTGTTTCTTTTATTGGGCTTCGTCTGCACCACCGGCCGCGCCCAGCAATTGCGCATGAACCGCAGCAGCTTTAAGTTCTTTCTCGGATCCGCGCTGGTAGCCACTACCGCCCAAGTGGCCAACTTCGTCGCCTTGGGCCGCGGCCAAATGTCGGTGATCATTCCTCTGCTCAATACCACGCCGCTGTTCACGGTATTTTTTAGCGCGGTATTCCTGCGCAGAGTGGAAACCGTTAACCTGCGTATCATCGGCGGCGCGGTCCTGATGGTCGGCGGCGTCGTCTTGATCACCAGCCGCTGAGCGCTCGCCATGACGGCGCGTCGGAGCAACGATTTTAAACAAGTAGAATCAAATACAGTTCGCAAGCGCTACCTGCATGATTGGCGAAAACATTTTTGCGCAAATCGGTTTGTTCTCAACAAATAGTAAAATTATCGGTCATCGTCTTGACCAAACTTCCCGACACCAATAGCCGATCTTCCCTCAGTGAATTGTTTCCGTCGCCACGCAGCTCAAACTGGACTTGATGCCGCTTTTTGCATATTTTAGGACTACGGCGTTTTGCGGTTTCGCCAGGCTTTCAGTGGCAATTAACCGACAGTGAATATTCGGAGGAAAACCCGATGACGACACATTTAAGCGACTCAATCGATAAACTCAGAGGAGCACTCAGGGGCCGCGTTTTGAGCCCCAATGACAACGGTTACGATGAAGCACGGCAGATTTGGAATGCCATGATCGACCGGCGTCCCGCTGTCATTGTCCAACCAGCGGATAGCGCGGACGTCGCGCCGACCATCAAGTTTGCGCGGGAAAACACGCTGGAAATTTCGGTTCGGGGCGCAGGGCATAACATCGCCGGCAACGCCCTCTGCAATGACGGCGTAACGATCGATTTCTCGAACATGAAGCGAGTCCGAGTAGATGCCGGCAAAAAAATTGCCTACGTCGAGCCCGGAGCCACGCTCGCTGATTTTGATGGCGCGACCCAGCGACACGGTTTGGCTACGCCGGTGGGGATCAACTCGACGACCGGTATCGCCGGATTGACCCTCGGCGGCGGCTTCGGCTGGCTGACCCGCAAATATGGGCTGACCATAGACAATCTGGTCGCGGCCGAAGTGGTCACTGCGGACGGCAAAAAGCTACGGGCGAGCGAGCAGGATAACGCCGAGCTTTTCTGGGCATTGCGCGGCGGCGGCGGCAATTTCGGCGTGGTCACCCAGTTCGAATTCGCGCTTCATCCTGTCGGTCCGGAAGTGCTCGCTGGTTTGATCGTTTTTCCATTTGCCCAAGCAAAGCAAGTTTTGACACGGTATCGCCAGTTCGCCGTTTCAGCGCCTGAAGACCTGAGCGTCTGGGTCGTCCTGCGCCAGGCTCCGCCGCTGCCTTTTCTCTCTCAAAACGTGCATGGCAAAGAGGTTGTAATACTACCGATTTTCTACGCAGGCAAAGTTGCAGAAGGCCAGAAGTTGATCGAACAGCTTCGTGCTTTCGGCAATCCTCACGGCGAGCATATCGGCGCCCAGCCTTACACCGAGTGGCAGAAGGCCTTCGATCCTCTGCTCGCGCCTGGCGCCAGAAACTATTGGAAGTCGCATAACTTCACTGAGCTTAGCGACGGCGCGTTAAATTCGATCATCGAATACGCCGGCAAACTGCCCTCGCCCCAGTGTGAGATCTTCGTCGGTCATATCGCCGGTGCTGCCAATCGTGTGGCGCCCGACGCCATGGCGTACGCGCACCGAGACGCCCAGTTCGTCATGAACGTGCACGGACGATGGGACACCGCGGCGCAGGATGCGCGTTGCATCGAATGGGCGCGCGCTTTTTTTAAGGCCAGCGCGCCCTACGCTTCGGCAGGCGCATACGTGAATTTTATGACCGAGGAGGAGAGCGGCCGAGTCGCTGCCGCTTACGGCTCAAACTATGATCGTCTGGTCACGTTAAAGAAGCGCTACGATCCGGAGAATGTCTTTCATTTCAATCAGAACATTAAACCGTAGAACGCCGCGGTCGAAGGATCTAATTTACGGCGAAGGAGATCAGTGCCATGGAGAGCCGCGAGTTCGCCAAATCGCTGGAAAAACAAGTTGCCGATTTTTGCAAAAATTTGGACGCGAAGTTACCGGCGTATAGTTTCATCCCGCTCAGCACCGATGAAATGCGCGTCAAGGTTATGCAAAGCCGGCTGTTCAACGAAATCCGTGCCGGCGAGATCTTCGGCGGCTGGCTGAAAAGCACGCCAGAGCTGGACGTCAAGAAAACCCTCGCCAATGCGACCCACGAGGAGTACCAACACGCCGTCTTCCTCGAAGAAGCGCTGCGCGGAAAAGGCGCCACGCCGTATCAGTATCAGGCGCTGCCAGCGCAAATGGCGATGTTTAACGCCTTCGAAGGCTTAACCGAAACCGTGGAAAGAATCGCCGCCTTCCCCATGGCCGGCGAAGGGGTCGCCGATTATCTCATCGCCAAAAGCTTGAACGCCGACACCGTGCCGAGCTGGGTCACCGCCCCGTATCAGAAAATCCATGAAGACGAAGAAGAACACGGCAACTACCCGTTCGAGATCTTAGTCAAATACGCGACGACGGTGGAGAAACAAGAAAAAGCCGCCCGCGCCGTAGCGATGAGTTTGGTTCTGCGGCGAGCTTATTTTGAAAACCTCGATCGATGGGTTTTCGAAGACAAAAGTTATTAAGCAACTTTGTGTTCAGCGAACCGGCATTCGGAAGCAGGTCAACCATTTCATAACTGTCTCGCTGAGCACTCAGATCTACTTCGCATACAGCGCCTTGATAAACCCGCTCTTGTCCAGCTCCGCAACGAAGCTCGGGTCGGTGAACTCTTCCGGCTTGTGTTTCCACACGTCGGGGCGGGTCTCGGCGACATACTCGAAGCTAACCTTCATGCCAGGGTGATTGGGATAGGGTGCCGGGATGAACATCTTCGAAAAGATATCGTAAGATTCATTCGCCAACTCGTCGTCGGTGACTCGCAGAACTTTTTTGATCACTTTGACGCTGAAGTCTTTATTGCTCTTGAACAGCGCGATGCCTTCCAGGTGCGCTTTCATATATTGCGTGATCAGCTCGCGATCGCTTTTGATCGCCGCGCGGCGCGTGGTGATTTCCATCCACGGATAGTCGAGCTCCTTGGCAGAATCCCAGAGCATCGTGTAACCCATCTTACGCGCCAGACCGTAACCCGGGTGTGATATCGCGGTGGCATCGACCGCGCCGGCCTTGAGCGCCATGACGCGCTCGGTATCGCTCGCACCGGTGCTGATCAGGGTCAAATCACGATCCGGATTGAGCCCCTTCTTTCGCGCGATCGAACGCACCAGGAAATCCGTCAACGAACCCAAGCTCGACACGCCGATCTTCTTGCCCTTGAGGTCCTCGGGCCGCTTGATCTCAGGGCGAACCATCAGCGCATGCACCACCGCAGGCATCGTATGCGCCAAGATCGCCATATCGGCGCCGGCAAGGTCGGCGGCGATAACTGTTGGCGTCGCGATTGGAATGATGTCCAAATTACCACTGATCAAGGCTTTCGAGCCGATGCCCGATCCCATAACGGTAATAACTTCGGGGTCGAGTCCATACTTCTCATACAGCTTTGCTTCGCGGGTGATATAAGGGATGATGTTGCCCATCCCCACGGATGGCACGCCGACACGGACTCTCTTCAAAGGCTTGTTCTGCGCTTCGATCGAGCCCGTGAAAGCCAAAATCAGAAATGTCAAACAGAGAGCGGACTTAGTCTGCAACATTGGCATCACCTCGAACTAACCGATTGGAACATTTGAAACCATTGGAACAACTGGAACCTAATTTCTTAAATCATCTGCATATACACATCGACCAGCGCCGGCCGCTTCTCTTCTTTGATAACTTTGATCGCCCGTTCCACCGCCGGACGAATCTGTTCCGGTTCGGTGATCGGCCCCTCGCCGTGAACACTAAAAGTGCGCGCCAGATTGGCAAAATCTACCGGCGGCTTGCCCATCTCCATGCCGATGAGCTTGTTTTCCACCGGCCGACCGCGGTGAATCGCAACTTTTTCCTGATGCTCGACGTCGTTGTAGTAAACCCGATTGTTGGTCATCACCGTCAAGAGCGGCACGCCCATGTTGGCCGCCGTCCACAGGGAGCTCGGCGTGTAGAGCATCTCGCCGTCGCGCTGCAGGTTGATGCAGATCTTGCCGGTGCCGCGATAGGGCAGCGACGCGCCGACGGACGCCGCCGGGCCGTAGCCTAACCCGCCGCCGCCGTAGCCGCCGAGAAACAGCCCCGGTTTGTCCCAGGTCCACAGCCGGCTCGGCCAGCCGCGAAAAGCGCCGGCGACCAAAAGCCAATCTTCTTTTTTCAAAGCTTCCCAAATTTCCCAAGCGAGACGCGGCGGCGCGATCGGCCGCTCGTCCCAACGCTTTTTGAGATCCGCTTGCCAACGCGCATGAACTTCTTCGTGCTGCGCGGCCAGCGCCTTGCGCCGGTCATCGACGACGCTCCGGGAAAATTTTCCCTGCTTGCGGATTTCTTCGGCGAGGGCGGGCAGAAACACTCTGGTGTTGGCGACGATCGGCACGTCCACCGGCGCCAATTCCTGAAAATCGCTCGTCCAGCTCCGCACCACGATATCTTTGAGCGTGACGTTGATCACCTTGCAGCCGGGCTGGGTCGCCGGCACATTGGCGTGTGTGTTCGGATCCGAGCGCATCAGCGAACCGTAGAGATCGGTCATGTCCAACCCCATGATGACGTCGGCGTTGGCGATCAATTCGCGATTTTTGCCGGTGAGGTTCAAGGAATGGGTGTTTGGAAAATTCAAGCGTGCGCCGAAATCGATCACCGGAATCGACAGCAGATCGGCGAGCGCGACCAGGCTTAACACCGCGTCGTTGTTACGCCCAACATAGTCGGCCAGGATCACCGGATTTTGCGCCGTCGCCAATAACTGCGCCGCTTCCTTGATCGCGTCGTAGTCCGCTTGCAGCGGCGCCGGCGGCCGGAAACGGCTCGGATCGGGCAGCGGAATTTCATTTTCGATGGCGGCCTCCTGATCGCTCACGTCGAAGCAGAGATAGACCGGCCCGCCGGGATCGCTCATGGCGATGCGATAGCCGCGCATGATCGAGGAAGGAAACGCCTCGACGCCCACCGGCTGATCGTCCCACTTGACGAAGTCGCGCACCAGGTTGCCCTGCACCTGCGCGGTGTGAATCCAATCGATCCAGGGACGCCGCTTGCTCGAATTCATCGGCCCCGTTCCGCCCATGACCATCACCGGAGTATGATCGCACCAGGCGTTGTAGATCGCCATGGAAGCATGCTGCAGACCGACCACGTTGTGGACAATCGCCGGCATGATTTTGCCGGTCGCCTTGGCGTAGCCATGCGCCACCGCTACGGCGATCTCCTCGTGGCAGCAGAGGACCATCTCGGGATTGGGCGTGCGGCCGCTTTCGTAATTGACCAGGGAGTCGTGGATGCCGCGAAAGCTCGAACCGGGGTTGAGCGCGACATATTCGATGCCAAGAACTTTGAGCAGATCGACGACCAGGTCGGAACCGTAACGTGCGGGCATAAAACCTCCAGGTAGCTGTATTTTATCTATTCAAATCAACGCCAAAAAAAAGTGGCGCGCTAACAGACTATGGTTCGGTCCGTTAGCGCGCCAAGTAAGCTCACAAAAAACGACGGTTATTGCACAGGATGTGGAATATCGATGTTATAGATCTGCTTCACATTGGTGTAGACCAACTTCTTGCGGATGTCCGCCGGCAGGTGGCCCAAATCGCGGTCGATATATTTCTTCGATTCCGGCCAAGTCGAATTGCCATGCGGGTAATCGTTGGACCACATGCAGTTGTCCTGGCCCCACCACTGGAAATTGTGACCGGCCACCGTGTCGCGGAAAAATGTGCCGTAGATTTGCGTCTTGAAATATTCGCTGGGATTTTTCGTAAACGGCGGCGGATTCACCTTCTTGAAGCGATTATAATAATAGTCCCACTGCTGCATCATGAAAGGCATCCAGCCGATCTCGTTCTCGACACTGACGAACTTCAATCCAGGATAACGATCGAGCACCCCATAAAAAATCAGTTCAAAAAAATCGTCGATGATTTCTTTGAGCTTGAGGTTCACGCTGCCACGATAAGCCTCGACGCCGGTGCGTTTGTTCCCGAAGACCGTCTGCTTGTGGTAGCCATGACCGGTGAGGATATGCAGATGCACCGGCATCTTGAGATCCTGCGAAGCGGCCCAGAATTTATTGTAGTGATCGGAGTGCAGCGGCAAATCCGGATGGGGCGCCTGCCAGATCAGCGAACCGCGCATACCCGCTTTGGCACACCGTTCCAATTCTTTCACCGCCACGTCGATGTCATACACCGCGATCGCCGCGATGCCGATCAGCCGCTTGGGTGAACTGTCGCAGTAGTCGATCAACCAATCATTGTAGGCTTGGAACGTGACTTCCTGCAGTTTGGCGTCGTCCATGGCGTACTGGGGTAGCAGATAGGTCGGATAGAGCACTTCGGCAGAGAGCCCATCGGTCTCCATCTCTTTGATCCGCTGCGTCGGGTCCGAGCCACCGGGATGAGTCTGAAAGCTGCTACCGACCTGGAGCTTGGGAAATCGTGGCACTTGGTCTTTGAACGCCGTCGGTGCACGCTCGACGATGATGTCCGACGGCTCCATTACGTGAGAGTCAGACGAGATAATAACTTCGAATCCTGCGTCGTTACCAGCCATTTTGTCTTCCTCCTTGGGCTGAATCTGCCAATTTGCCCAATTAATTATACCCGAAGGTCTACCACCATCGCCATTGAAGCGTCAAGTTTACCCGCCGCCGGCAAATTTATGCCGAGGCCATGAAATTACTTGTGACCAAACGCCGGTGACGATTTCTCTAAAAAGAGGCGCCATGCGGCGCCTCTTTCATTTGCTCCCGAGTCAAGACTACTTCGGTTGCGACACCAAGCGCAGGTAAGGTCTCAACGTTTTCCAGCCTTGAGGATATTTTTTCTTGGCGTCTTCGTCGGAAACCGAGGTTACTATGATCACATCGTCGCCCTGTTTCCAGTTCACCGGCGTCGCCACGCGGTGCTTGGCGGTGAGCTGCATCGAATCGACGACGCGCAGCACTTCGTCGAAATTGCGCCCCGTGGTCATGGGATAGACGAGGATCAGCTTGAT
>Ga0326726_10005295_pt1 | contig 11704 bp, 6 predicted proteins | sample MHFenrmetagenome_2_FD_207603 | JGI IMG/M metagenome (GOLD analysis project Ga0326726, IMG submission 207603) | Lab enriched peat soil microbial communities from Michigan Hollow, Ithaca, NY, United States - MHF15MN | ecosystem: Environmental > Terrestrial > Soil > Wetlands > Peat | place: USA...
ACCAGCGTAGACAGGCCAAGCCTCCGACCCATGAGCCTCGGCTCAACCACGTTGCCAAGAATGAAATCAACGGCCAGATACCCGGCACCCGCGAGCGCGGCACGACCTATCCCGAGCTGGATAAGGGCGAGAAAAACCGCGGGAACGGCGGCGATAAGAGCGCCGACATTAGGCACGTAGTGGAGCAAAAATGCCAGGAAACCCCAGAGAATGGGAAAATCCACGCCAAGGATTGACAGCCATATCCCGATCAGAACACCCACTGCCAGACTAATCGCCGTCTTAATGACCATATAGCGGTTGATATCATAGACGAACGTCATAAACGGGTGAAAGTCCTTCTGAGGATCACCGAGAATAGCGCGGAGTTTGACGGGAAAGCTTGAGGCTTCAAGGAGTATGAAGGTTACGATGAGCAGAATCACTACGATTTCAAACACCGCCGAGCCCAAACCCGTGAGCAAGCTGGCGGTCAGCCTCCTCACCGATTCCGGTTTGATTAGGTCGAACAGAAACGAGTCCGTGAACTGGACACCCTTGGTTGCCATAAACGTCTGGAGTGAAGAAACATGCTTCTGCAAGCGCGCCTGATAGTACGGGAGGTCAGCATAAAAACTGGTAAGGGACGTGCCGACGAGTATTCCGATAATCACGAGAATAGCAGCCATGCCGGCCACCACGAGCAACACCGCGACTACATAAGGAATGCGTTTTTGCTCAAGCCAGAGGAGCGACGGCGTGCCGATGGCAGCCAGGAAAACAGCGACGAGAAACGATACCAGGACCGATTGTGCCTGATGAATGCTCACAGTTATGATTGCTAACGCTGCCAAAATGACGAGTATGCGTGTACCGCGGTGGGGATCACTTTGTTCAGTCATGGGCAAATACCTCTTCAATAAAGGTTCAGCGTTTCCGTGCTCCACGGAAGAAAGCGGAGATCCTGATGATGTGCTTCTCAATTTTACCCTTAGAGAACATGCATCTCTAACGAAGCTGCCATTCTCGGTCCGGAAATCAAGTTAATGCAATGAAAAGTATTTATAATAAAATGTAAGCTACGCCTGTTACCAGTAACCGCCAGCTGCAACTTCAGGAAGAATCTTCTGACCAGTGCGCTGGGGTTGTTCACGGCCTGTCCCCCCGGCTCAATGCTTGTTCACCTTGCCGCAACCTGCTTCACTAGCAGCGATACACCCTTGAGACTATTATATCCTAAACCGCACAAGCATGGATCAAAAGTATCTCTCGCACTCGAGAGCTGAAAGATCCTATTGGTTCTATAAGGCGTTTTGCAAAATGTTTTTTAGCGGGCTGGAGTCTCGAGGATTTGTTTTTCAGGACAGGATGATATGTGCAGTATTACAGCTAATACCTACTAGTCCGCAGGGTGAGTAAAGCGAGACAATTATCAAATACGGGTTGAAACATGCTAACGAAGAGATCACGTCTGCGGAGTAACTTCGTATAGCCTATCGTATTACTTCCACTAAGCAAAAAAAGGGGAAACACATGCCTTCGTCTGTACCGCATCCAATTGGAGAGATACGGAGCGGGAGTGGTATATTTGGTTCTTGTTTGTCCGGGTCAGATCTCCGACGATATGGATCTGATTGATTCGCGCTCGCGGTCCCTGCTGTGGTCGCGGGCGACGAGCATGTAGATGGAGGGGACGACAAAGAGGGTGAAGAGTGTGCCGACGAACAACCCCCCCACAAGGACCAAGCCTATGGAGTTACGGGCAGCGGCGCCGGCGCCGGAGACGAGGGTCAGCGGGAAGTGGCCGGCGATGGTAGCGGCGGTGGTCATCAGGATCGGCCGCAGGCGGGTCATGGCCGCTTCGCGCACGGCATCGAGCTTGGCAAGGCCCTGCAGTTGGAGCTTGTTGGCAAACTCGACGATCAGAATGCCGTTCTTCGATACGAGTCCGACCAGGGTCACCAGTCCGACCTGCGAGTAGATGTTGAGGGTGGTGGTCCAGCCGCGGGTCCAGAACGGCGTGTTCGGGTCGGGAATCTTCAGGAAGATGAAGATGAGCGCGCCGAAGATAGCCAGCGGCACCGAGCCGGCGAGTATGACGAAGGGGTCGCGGAAGCTGTTGAACTGGGCAGCCAGCACCAGGAAAATCAGGACTACGGCCAGGGCGAAGGCGGGAAGGAACTTGTTCCCCTCGGTGCGCAACTGGCGCGACTCGCCGGTGTAGTCGAGGACATACCCCTTGGGGAGTATTTTCGTCGCTTCGTCCTCCAGGAAACGCAGGGCTTCGTCCAGCGGCCGCATTGCCACGCCGCTGATCTTGACCGCGTTGAGCTGCTGGAAGTGGTTGAGTGAACGGGGGACCACGGTCTCCTTGAGGGTTGCGACGGTGGAAAGCGGCACCAGCTTGCCGTTGGGGCCGGTGACATAGACGTTCTTCAGTTGGTCCGGGTTGAGGCGGTCAATGCGCTGGATCTGGGGAATGACCTTGTAGCTCCGCCCCGCTATGTCGAAGCGGTTGACGAAATCGCCTCCGACCATGCCCCCCAGGTCGGCGCCGACCTGTCCCAGGCTGAGACCGAGAGCGGCCACTTTGTCGCGGTCGATGATAAACTCGGTCTGGGGCTGGTCGATCTTGACGTCGATCAGCGGCGGGAAGGCGAACATGCCGCTCTGCATCGCCTTCAGCTGCAGCTTCTGGGCAAACTCGAGGATTTGCCCGGTCTCGGCCGTGGAGGCCAGGATGAACTCGACCGGAAACTGGCCGCCGCCGGGGAGGGCGGGCGGGGCGACCGGGAACATCTGGATGCCGGGGATCGCCTGCAGTTTCTGCTGCACCTCAGGCATGATCTGGAAGACAGTGCGTTTGCGGTCGGCCCACGGCTTGGTTACCATGCCGGCGAAGCCGGAGTTGGGGAACGTGATCTGGAAAGTGAACTCGGTCTCGGGCACGCTCATGAAAACCTGGTTGGCCGCTGCGGCGTAGCGTTTAGTCTGATCGAGGGTGGAGTTGGCCGAGGCGTCGAGTATGCCGAAGATGACCCCCTGGTCCTCAAGGGGCGCCAGCTCCTTGGCGGACATGATGAACATCGGTATCGTGAGCAAGCTCACCACGATCCATACCGTGTAAACCGCCGGGCGGGCTCGGAGGGTGACGTCGAGCAGGCGCCCGTAGGCGCCCTTGAGGCGCTCGAAATCTCGGGCGATCCGGCCTGCCAGGCCGCGCTCCCCGGCTCCGGGCTTGAGCAGCGTGGCCGACATGACCGGCGACAGGGTGAGGGCGACGATCCCCGAGATAGTGACCGCTCCGGCCAGGGTGAAGGCGAATTCGCGGAAGAGCGAGCCGGTGAGACCTCCCTGCAGGCCGATGGGGAGGTAGACCGCCGCCAGGGTGATGGTCATGGCGATGATCGGCCCGACCAGTTCGCGGGCGCCGATCAGGGCCGCCTCCAAGGCGGACTTCCCGAGGCCTATGTGGCGCGCAACGTTCTCCACCACCACGATGGCGTCGTCCACCACGAGGCCGACCGAGAGGACAATCGCCAGAAGGGTAAGAAGGTTGACGGTGAAGCCGAAGGCCTGCATCAGGAAGACGCCGCCGATGAGCGATACCGGGATCGCCACAACCGGGATGAACACCGAGCGGAAGGAGCCGAGGAAGAGGAAGATGACGACCACGACGATCAGCAGTGTGTCGCCGAGGGTCTTGAGCACCTCACGGATGGCATTGTTGATATAGTTGGTGGCGTCGTAGGCCACGCGCGCCTGCATACCGCTCGGCAGGCCTCTCTGGATCGCCGCCATTTCCGTACTCACGCGCCTGATGACGTCGATGGAGTTGGCGTTGGGAAGAGGCCAGATCCCCATGAACACGGCGGTCTGCCCAGAGAAGTGAACCTCGGCGTCGTAGTCCTCGGCTCCCAGCACCACGTCGGCGATGTCCCCCAGGCGCACGATGGCGCCGTTCTGTTCTCGCACCGCCAGGAGCTTGAACTCATCCACGGTGCGCAGGTTGGTATTGGCGGTGAGGTTGACCTGGATGAGCGCCCCCTTGCTCCTGCCGAGGGCGGCCAGGAAGTTGTTCGCGACCAGCGCCTGGCGCACCTGGATCGGGCTGACATTGAGGGCGGCCATCCGCTCGGGCTTGAGCCAGATCCGCATGGCAAAGGTGCGGCCGCCGAGAATGTCGGCCCGCTGCACCCCGGTGATGGCCGACAGGCGCGGCTGGACGACGCGCACGAGATAATCGGTGATCTCGTTCTGCTGCAGGATGTCGGAAGTGAAGCTCAGATAGGCCGAGGCGAACTGGCTGTCGGCCGACACGATGTTGATCACCGGCACCTCGGCCTCGGGGGGCAGATCGCGGCGCACCTGGTCGACCTTGGTGCTGATCTCGGCCAGGGCCTTGGTGGAGTCGTAGTTGAGCTTGAGGCGCACGTTGATGGTGGAGAGGCCAAGGCTGCTCTGCGACTCCATGTATTCGATGCCGTCCGCGGCTGCGATAGCGCGCTCCAGCGGCGTCGTGACGAAGCCGCGTACCAGGTCGGCGTCGGCGCCGATGTAGACGGTGGTGACGGTGACCGCGGCGTTTTCGCTGTGCGGGTACTGGCGCACGTTGAGGGTGCGGACCGCCTGCAGGCCGGCGATGATGATGACCAGGTTGACCACCAGGGCCAGGACCGGTCGGCGTATGAAGAGATCGGTGATTTTCATGGAAGAGCCATAAATTCGGGTTTACCACAGAGGACACGGAGACACGGAGAAATCCGAAGGTAGGAAGTTATGAAGCTGAGAAGGGGGGTATTTTTCTTCGTACCTTCCTGCCCTCCCACTTTCTGCGCTTCAAGGTCTTTTCTCTGTGTCTCTGTGCTCTCTGTCGTAGACGTTGCTTGAGATTGACGTTAGTTGTTCTCCGGCTTGGGCGCTTTCTGGAAGTCGGGGGCCAGTTTGTTGTCTACCACGACCGACTGGCCATTTCGCAGTTTAAAGACGCCGGTGCTGACCACTGTTTCTCCCTCCTTGATGCCGCTCGTGACGGCGACGAAGTCGCCTCGTTTGACACCGAGGCGCACGAACTGCTGGCGCAGCACCTTTCCCTTTTTATCCGCAGCATCCTCGACAATGAAGACCGAGTCCCCGTAGGGAGCGTACAGGACGGCCGTTGCAGGAATGGCGATCACCTTCTGCCGCATGGGGAGCCCTACGGCCATGTTGGCAAACATGCCGGGGCGCAGCTTGTCCCCGCGGTTGGCCACCGTTGCCTGCACCTTGATCTGGCGGGTTTCGGCGTCCACAAGAGGATTTATGGCGGTGATCCGCCCTTTCAGCGTCTCCCCCGGCAGGGCGTCGGTGGTCACCTGCACGGTGAGGCCCAGGCGCACCAGCGGGAGTTGCTGCTGGGGAAGGGTAAAGTCGACATAGATCGGGTCGAGGGCCTGCAGGGTGACAATGGGGTCCCCCTCGCGGAGTATCTGTCCAAGGTTGACCTGGCGGATGCCGAGTTGGCCGCTGAAGGGGGCGCGGATCGTCTTCTTGGCAATGGTGGCCCGTATGTTCTCGGCCTGGGACTGCGCCTGCTCCGCGCTTGCCACGGCGTTATCGCGGTCGGCCTGTGAGATCAGCTGCTTCGAAAACAACTGGTTCATTCTCTCGAGATTGGTGCTTGACAGGTTCACCTGGGCCACGGCGCCGGGAAGCTGGGCCTCTTCCGAGGAGGTGTCCTGACGCAGCAGGATGTCCCCTTTCTTCACCGGCGTGCCGGCCTCGAAAGCGATCTCGACCACTTTGCCCACCAGCTCGGCGGCTACGGTGACCCCCTGCACGGCGTTCAGCGTGCCGACGGCGGTCAGGGCGGTCTCCCACGAGTCGGCCTTTGCTACCGTGGAGGTCACGGTTTCGGGCGGCGGTACGAACTTCTTGCCCTGGTCGATCATCGCACCGATCTGCAGGGCCTTGACGGCGACGAGGATGACGATGAGGACGACCAGCCCGATTGCAGTGAGTATCAAGCGCTTCTTCATGTCTGAATGACTCCGATACAGGGTTGAGGACGCATGCCGGCCCATGCCCCGGGACATCGTGCGGAATGAACCCGCCGACCGTGGAGTTGTCCGCCTGTTTTCCATTCATAAGACAGGGGGAATCCATGCGAACCGGCAGGAACTGCGTCCCTGCATGCGAAAAGACTATCACGGGATCAGGAAATTATCAAGACAAGTTCGACGATTTTACAGAAAAACAGGATGCTGAATGAGCGCCTTCAGTAGCAGAATTTAGGAACTGTCCGTCATCTTCTGAAAAAAGGCAAAATGATCATTACGATAAAAAAAATATACTGGGGTTAAAACCGCACGCCCATTGCATGCCCTGATTGTTCATGGTGAGTTCAGCAATCCTCAACAAAGGCGACAGGTCGAAATGGGAGCTGATTGGTGTTCACTGACGACCGCGGGCCACCAAAAGATGTCGGCACCAGTCACGCCGCTACCCGCTTAGCGCCTACTTGCAATGCGTTTTGCAAAGCAGTTCCAGCCTGCGCGATTGCCGACCGCGCGGCGGGCGTGTACGCGAGCCGATTCAGCGTGACAAATGCGTGAATCGCTCCCGGATAACGTGTCGCAGTGACTGAAACGCCGATTTCCATCAGCTACGGATGCCGGTCTCTGCTCTGTGCGACGAGTGGGGGCCACTTCATTTCTTATAAACAAATCCTTTACCACTGCATGAACCAAAGCCCTCAGTTCTCAAAGGTGCACAATGTATATCGTAAACACCATCTAATCCTAATTTCGCGGCGTACTCTCGCATTAACTTCAAGCTAGCCCATGCGTCGTTGATCTTACTATTACAATCCAAAATTCCAACAACTTGATAGGGTTTCGAAGGTCTCCAGTTTTCCAGAAATAACTCAATCTGGTCAACCGTTCGTTGGCTACGATTGTAGTCGCTGACTGTTGGTGCAAAGTTAGTATAGGGGGTGAGCTTGAAGCATCCGGTCAGAAGTATAATGAAAAACGTAAAGGCACAAATCATAGCCACCATAAAATTTAATTGATTTTTCATATTTCCATCGTCATCTGGCACTCGATGCGGCGTTGACAATGCGATATGCGGACCGCAACTTTTCGTCCTTTTATTTGCTCTCAGGAACAGTGGATCTGATTCCATCAGCGATATCACGGCTCATTCTCTCAAGAGCGCTGCTCATAGCTCCAACAAGCGCGCCATAGCTGCTGTCGTTTGCATGCTCGTTGATGATAGACTCCCTTTTCTGCAGCAGACCATTGTCTTTGGTATATAAGCCCCATTGAGCTCTTAAGGACACTGAACCGCCCAGGGTGCCCTCGAAACGGTCAACACGGACTTCGACTCTGTACGCAGAAGGCGCTCGGTTCTCTGAGTAGGGCGACCAGCGCGTGACGGAAAATTGGTCCGCAGGAAGGAGGTCAGAGATGTTTTCGACCAATACTCTGACGACATCGCCCTCAAGAGAACCGGCCCACCTGTCGAATTCTGAGAATCTAAGTTCATTCTTACCGGAGCGGGTCACTATCTGGCGTTGGTCAAGATAGTCGGGGATGCGAACGGGACCTATGGCAATAACCTGGCTTTGATCGGGGGAAACATCGCGTGTGATCGAAGTCTTGGTCTGTACCGGGTTTAACTGATAGAACTTCGACGATGGTGACCTGGCGCATCCGGTCAGAATCACCACGGATAATGCGAGGGTAAAGAGCGCACGCTGATCCAGACGAATAGTTCTCATTTCATTCCCCTTTAGAAAGACTCTTCCCTCTGATCAAGGCTTCAGGGTGGCGCTCAAGGTAATCCGCCAGAATACGGATGGAACGGGAGAGCTCAGCGATCTGCTCAAGTGTCCTGCCTATCTCATATCCAAGATTTGCATTCTGCGCAGTGATCCCGTTGATATTTTCGACCGCTTTGCGTGTTTCGTTCAGAGTGCCCTGGGCTGCAGATAGGGTCTCTTTGATGCTGGACGCGATCTGCGCTGAAGCCAGATTCCCGACCGCGGTATTAAGATTTTTCACGAGCGCATCAGTGTTTTTGAGCAACTGAGTCAGTGAGCCGATGCCTGTCTGCAGGTCCCGGGAATTGACGAGCTTATTTATTCCTGCAAGGGTTTCGTTTAATCTGTCAGCTATCTCCGTGAGCGGAAGCTCCTCGATTCTTTTCGACAGTTGCTCCAGACCCGAAGGAATTGTCGGAATCTCAGAATACTCCGTTTCGAGGCCTACAAGTCTGATAGGAGTATTCGGGTATAAATCGATATTGACCAAGAGTTGGCCGGTGACAAAACTCTGCAGCTGGAGCTGGGCTCTCAGTCCTTTCTTTATCAAAGCCTGAAGATATCGATGGTCATAGCTACCGCCCCCTATTGGCACGATTTTTTGAGGATAGATCTCTGCGTAAACCGGGATGAGAGCGGTGAGGTCTTTTGCATTGAACTTTATGACAATGTTGGTCACGTTCCCTATCTGGACGCCACGGAACACAACCGGCGCCCCGATCTGGAGCCCTTTCACCGAGCCCTCAAAGAACATCACGTCCTTATTGACCGTTCTGAAGAACTTGCCTGAGCCGAAAACGACTACGCCCGTAACGACGAGACCCAAAGCCCCCACGACAAAAGCGCCGATGAGCGTTCTGCTTGCCGGTTTACTCATTGTTTTTCTCCTCAATCATCGATATCTACCCTATCACTTCTTGTGCACTCCCTCTCCCCGGGTCAGAAAATTGATCACTTTGGGGTCCTTTGACTCGGCGAGTAGTTTCCCGGGTTCTCCCCCAGCGATCATCGTTTTCGTGACGTCGTCGAGAAAGACCGAGTTGTTTCCGATCGCAAAGATGCTCGCCAGCTCATGGGTCACGACAACTATCGTAGCCCCGAGACTGGTCCTCAGCTCGATAAGCAGCTCATCGAGCAGATAGGCACTGACAGGATCCAGCCCCGCAGAAGGCTCATCAAAAAATAAGATATCAGGATCGAGCGCCATGGCACGGGCAAGACCGGCGCGCTTCTTCATGCCGCCGCTGATTTCTGCTGGATAGTAGTCCTCAAAGCCCGAAAGACCTACGAGCGAAAGATTGAGCGAGACGATCTCCCGGATCTGGTCTTGCTTCATGCACGTGCACTGCTGCAGGGGGAGAGCAACGTTCTCAGCTAGAGTCAGCGAGCTCCAGAGCGCGCCACTCTGATACAGTACGCCGAATTTCCTCATTATGCTCTTCTGTTCTTCCGGTTCTGCGTCCCAGAAGCTCACGCCGTCATAGAGCACCTGCCCCTTTGCCGGCCTCATGAGTCCAATCATACTCCGCAACAACGTACTCTTACCGGAGCCGCTTCCTCCCATGATGATGAAGATGTCGCCTCTGTTAATGGCGAATGAGAGGTCACGCTGAATCACATTCTTTCCGTAGGATATGGTGAGGTCTTTTACCACAATGTGAGGTTCTTCTCTTTTAAGCACCGTGCTCACCGGTTCCTATATGCCGAGTACATTGCAGACCACCGTGATTATTGCCGTAGCAACGGTGATGCTCACAATGCCCGCGACTACTGCAGAGGTGGTTGCTTCTCCAACAGCAGAGGCGCTTCTTCCTGACTGCATCCCCCGGAGGCAGCCGGCGAGCGCTACGAGTACGCCGAAGACCAAGCTGCTGAAAAGTCCTATCCAGACGTCGTGCAGCTTCACCGCCTGTTGTGTTTGGTTGTAATATTCCGTAAAATTCAGGTCGAGCACGCCGACGCCGACGATCAAGCCTCCCAACATACTTATTAAGTCCGCATAGAGGCAGAGCAGCGGCATCATGAGAGAGAGGGCAAGCACTCTCGGCAACACCAGAAATTCCATGGGCGATATTCCGAGGGTTATCAGCGCATCGATTTCCTCGTTGACCTGCATCGTGCCGAGTTCTGCTGCAAATGAGGCCCCTGTACGGCCTGCCATGATAACCCCCGTCATGACGGCGGCCATGACACGGCTCATTCCTATCCCGACGAAGCTTGCGACATAAATCTGAGCGCCGAACATCTTAAGTTGTAGAGCGCCGATAAACGCTAGGATGAGACCGACAAGCAAGCTGATCAGAGAGACAATGGGAAGCGCCTCTGCTCCGCTTTCCTGGATGATGAGGAACAGGTCGGCACGGCGGAATTGGGCCTTCCCCACCAGCATCTTCAAAAAGGCGACAAAGACCTCACCGACAAATTCGATCATCGCGAGATTTTCTCGCCAGAATGTGATCGCTGCTTCGCCGAACCGTTCCAGAAGAGGGGTTGGGGCCGTTGCCCTGCGTACGCCTGTTCTTTCAGGTACAGCAGAAGCAAGGGACAGGAGCCTCTGTACACCCTCGGGCAGTCCTTTTCGATCGACGCCAATGTTGCGTATGGAGCTCTGTTTGATCACATGAATCAGGTATGTCAAGAGCCCGCTGTCCCAGTCATGGAGATCTTTTGTGTCAAAGGTTATGCGCTGCACCTGCGGCTCCCCTTCGAGTTGTCTCTCCACGTTGCTTGCCGAGGGAAGGTCGTCCTCAAGTTTCCAGTCTCCTGCAAGCCGTATGAGCAGCGCATCTTCAAAAGGTTTGCTGAAACTTAACTCCCATGTTTCGGTCTTTTGTCCCATTGCGAAGTCTCTTTACCTGCTTTTTAAAAAGCCGGGAAATGACCCTTCGAACCTTCAACCGCGAGTGGTTTACGGATAGCCATAGTCACTGTTTATAATAAAATTAAACTTCAAGAACGAATTAAGACTCACACACCTGTGGGTCAGAATCCGTATACAACAGAGAGTGACTGTGCATATGTCACCTGATCATCGTTGTTGCTCCGGCCAGCCACCGAGAAACTTTGATGTTCATCATGGCTTTCCTCTTCGTAACCTCAGTAACGAAGCAACAGAGAGCTGTACCTCAAGGCGAAAGTGGATATCGGAAGCTTAAATAAAAAAAGGATTTTAGGGAATGATGCACTATGTAACTAGATGCAGACAACAGCAATACTTTGATTTCATGCCAGAAGAATATCGAAAGAGTATCCCTTTACAACGAATATTTAGTAATTTTCTTTTTCTATGCGCGATCTTCTAAGAGGATGTGTTTTAAACCTAGCGGACTTGAATGAGATGTCAATTCTACGAAAGTACTACAGCAATTTTGGGAGGACTCGACTAGTCTACGAACCCATTTTACGACTAACGAGGTAATATCGGTAATATGAGACGAGTCAGGCGAGCAATGCAGTCTTCATTATCACGCGAGTGATTAAAGCAGATGGGTACTGCGCATGGGTGGCCTACACACATCAACACGGGAATGCAGAAAAGAGTGATACATCCGAATCGATAGTATTAGACCAGATGGAATAGACAGATCCCTAATCTATGATTTTTCTTTTGTCACCTGTTCCACAGGATAGCCGTGATCGCGCCAGGCATTAAATCCGCCTAAAAGCGGCCGAACATGCTTAACTCCCTTCTGCCGCAAGATCAGCGCCACCCGGGCGCTGGATGCTTCATTGGGTCACGTGCAATAAACGACTGTCTCACGGTCACTTGATAATGCCGGATAGCTCTCCGCCTGGTCTAAAGACATGCGCAAAGCGCCGGGGATGGCATACGGGTCGGCCTCGAAATCCAGAGAATGGCGCACATCAATTATCATGATGTTTTCGCCCGCGTCTAATTTTTGTTTCAGTGCGTCCGGTGTT
>Ga0326726_10005296_pt1 | contig 11698 bp, 7 predicted proteins | sample MHFenrmetagenome_2_FD_207603 | JGI IMG/M metagenome (GOLD analysis project Ga0326726, IMG submission 207603) | Lab enriched peat soil microbial communities from Michigan Hollow, Ithaca, NY, United States - MHF15MN | ecosystem: Environmental > Terrestrial > Soil > Wetlands > Peat | place: USA...
GCCGTCGCGGCGCTGAACGCGCCGCGCTACTCCTGGTGACAGGTCTCGTCGCGTCGCTCGCCGCCGCTGGCCCGGGCAGGCCTTCGTCCGACGGCACAACGGACCTGCACCGCGCCGTCAGCGTCAACGATGTTCGGACATCCGAAGGCCTCATCCGCGCGGGCGCGGACGTCAATGCCGCGAACCGCTACGGCGTGACGCCGCTCTCGCTGGCCGCCGGCAACGGCAACGCCGCGCTGCTTGACGTGCTGATCAAGGCGGGAGCGAGCCCGAAGACCGCTGATGCTTCGCTCCGCGAAGGCCGCACGCTGCTGATGCTGGCGGCGCGAACGGGAAGCGCAGAGGCCGTGAAGCTGCTCGTAGCGAATGGCGGCGCCGTGAACGCGGCTGAATCTAGAACGGGCACGACCGCGTTGATGTGGGCCGCCGCCGAGAATCGCGCGGACGTGGTGCGCGCGCTCGTCGCTGCCGGCGCCGACGTCAACGCCAGGTCGAAGGTCACCGCGTATCCCCACACGCCGCCGGGTGTCATCGGCGACGCGCTCGAGGAAGGCTACTCGTACGTCGGCCAGACGGTCCTGCCGAGAGGCGGATGGACCGCGTTGATGTACGCGGCGCGGCAGGGCGCGCTCGAGGCGGCGAAGGCACTCGCCGAATGCGGGGCCGACCTGAACGCCCAGGATCCGGATGGCACGCCGCCGATCACGTTCGCCATCATCAACGGCCAGTACGACGTCGCCGAGCTGCTGGCCGGCAAAGGCGCGAACGTCAACGTCGCGGATCGCACCGGCGCGACGCCGCTGTACTCGGCGGTCGACATGCACACGCTCGTGACGTCGTTCGGACGGCCGGAGCTGCCGCGCACCGTCACCGACGGCAGCGTCGGCGCCGCGAAGATGCTGATCGCCCACGGCGCCAACGTGAACGCGCCGCTCAAGGCGAAAGTGCTGAAGCGCACCTATCAGGCCGGCGACGCGCGGCTGGCCGAAGGCGCGACACCGCTCATGCGCGCGGCCAAGGCCGGCGACGTCGTGATGATGACGCTGCTGATTGCGGCTGGCGCCGATCTGGATCGGGCAAACGCGGCGGGTGAGACGGCGCTTCACATCGCGGCCGGATCGCCGGCGACAGTGCAATTCCTGACCGACCAAGGCGCGTCGCCCGACGTGAAGAACAAGGCCGGACTGACGCCGCTCGAAGCGCTCCTCAAAACCCGCGCTCCGAACGAACAATCAGTTGCGCTGCTTCGCGATCTCACGGGCGACTACACGACCCAGCCGTCGCCTGAAGGTCCCGCCCCCCGCCGCCGCGCACAGTAACTCGCCGAGCAGCGAGCCCCGAGTCCCGTCTATTTGCCCACCATGTGCCCCGGGTCCTTGTTGTTTTCTTCGCAGATGCTCTCGATGAGCTCGATGTCCGGCTGGAGACTCCAACTCAGCTTGACGTTCCAGGGCTTCGTATAGGCCTTGGGATCGTCAATCGTCACGTCGATGTCCATGTGGCCGATCGTCGGACGCGAAAACCGTTCGACGACGCGAAGCGATTCGGTCCCCGGGAGGCCGCGCATGTCGAGCCACGTCCTGCCGTTCTGCCCGATCGTCTCGACGACGAGCGTGTCGCCGTCCCACTTGCCGACCGAATAGCCCATCCACGTCGGCTGCGCACCCTTCGGCAACGGACGGCCGTCGAGGAAGATCTGCCGGTAGATCGTCCGCGACTCGTGCAGCACGACGAGCACATCGGGCGTCTGGACGATCTTCAACCCGTCGGGAATGTTGTCCTTCTCCGGAATGCCTGACGGCAGGCAGCGCACGCCCGGGTGGTCCTTGCCATTGGTGTCGATGCGTTCCTTGTAGAGCGCTTCGGCCCACGGCTGCAGCGGCACTTCACCCGCTTTCATGTCTGCAGCGAGGTTGAGCAGGTGCTTCACGGGGTTCGTCGGCATCCAGAAACCCTGGAGATCCGGTTTGCCGTCCGGAGTGCGCCGCGCTGGAGCCTTGAGATCCACCTTGCCGTCAGCGGCGCGAGGCACGTTCTTCATGGGGAACGGATCCCACTGCGCATTCGCGGTCGACGCAGCCAGCACAATTGCCAGCGAACTCAGAAACACACGCATCGGCGTCGGAGTCATAAGCGGTCCTTTGCGGCGGATTTTAGCAGAAGGGCGGGAGGACAGGCCGGCCGGGCGGGAAGGGCAGGACGGGAAAACAGAGCTAGAACAAACGCGGCTGCCGCGAGCCGCCGTTCGGGCTGTGCCGTGGCGATTCGTCGAACACGGTGCGTCCGCCGATCGATTTGGAGATCGCGCGTTCGTGGGCGAGCGTCGCGGGGAAGTCGGCCTCGGGCGACCGGCGTGTCTCGACACCGCTCACGAAGCGATCGAGCCGTGCCATGCCGTCGAGCTTGTCCCGATCGCCGAGCCGCGCCGCGTCCAGGCATCGGCGGAGGACGTCGATCGACTCGTCGTACGTCCGCAGCGGCACGGGGAAGGGGTGGCCGTCTTTCCCGCCGTGCGCGAACGAGAACCGGGCCGGATCGTCGAAGCGGCTTGGCGCGCCGTGGACCACCTCGGCGATGAGCGCCAGCGACTGCAGCGTTCGTGGACCGAGCTGCTCGACGAGCAGCAACCGGGCGAAGTCGTGCAGCTCGCGCTCGTGCGCCACGGCGAGCACGGCGCCGAGCCGGCGCAGGTCCACGTCCTCGCGCCGCACCTCGTGGTGACGCGGCATTGAGAGCTTCCGCGCGTCTGCAAGCGTCCGTGCCGGGTCGGTGCGCGCGATCGCCAGCATCGCGTCCTGCGCCGGTTTCGCGCGGTGATCGACCAGATTCGTGATGACGCCCGCGTGCATCCCGACGATAGCCGTGTGGGGTTCGCAAGTGAAGTCGCGAACCGCGGCTGAGTGCCAGTGGTAGCGGCGCGCGAGCCGCGACGAGGTGTTCATGCCCTGCTGGACCACCGCCCATTCGCCGTCGGAGGACACGATGAAGCTGTGCAGGTAAATCTGGAAGCCGTCGGCGATGGCGTTGTTGTCGACGCGGGCGGTCAGCCGGCTCGTTTCCACCAGCGCGTCGCCGTCGAGTCCGGTGCGATCGGCCAGCGCGCGCAGCTCATCGGGCGTCCTGCGCGAGTGACGTCCCCGGCCGCCACAGACGTGAACGCCGAGCTCGCGCGCCCGTGGATTCAAGCCGCGCTTGAGCGCGCCGACAACCGACGTCGTGATCCCCGAGGAATGCCAGTCCATGCCCATCACGGCGCCGAGCGCCTGGAACCAGAACGGATCGCTCAGTCGTGAGAGCAGCCCGGAGCGGCCGTAGTGCAGGATCACACTCTCGGCGATGGCGGTGCCGAGCGTGGACATCCGCGCGGCGAGCCACGTGGGCACGCGTCCGCCATGCAGCGGAAGATCAGCGGTCCCGGAGCGCTTCATTGTCCCGTCCTCATCCTGCCCGTACTACGCAATCTTCCCCCGCGCCATGCGATAGACGAAGAGAAAGTAACCGATCGCGAGCAGGATCCCGCCCGACCACCAGACGAGTCCCGCCGAGAGGGCGTGCCGGCCGGCGGCGGCGTTGAAAATCGTGACGCTGCGTGCCGCGTCGCCGCTCGAAGGCAGCAAATCAGGGTAAAGCGCCGCGGCCGCTCCCGCGAGCATGGTCGCCAGGAAGATCGACGAGCTGAGGAAGGCGGCCAGCTCCCGGCGGCGGCGCGTCAGGGCCGGCGTCGCAAACAGACTCACGATCGCCGCGAGTGGAATGACGAGGGCCCCGCCATGCCTCCGGTAGTTGTCGAGCAACGCGGGCCGGACCGCGATTGTCGCCGTGAGGCTCGCGATCGTCAGCACGAACAGGACCGGCCAGATTCGCAGCGCGAGCCGCGAAGCCCGTGCGTTGAGCGGGCCGCTGGTCTTGAGCGCGAGCCACACGGCGCCGTGCAGCGCCAGCGCCGCCAGGGCCGTCGCGCCGCCGATGACCGTGTACCACTCGAGAATGCCCGGCTCCGGTCCGACGCGCCAGTTCGTCCACAGCGGCGAGAAGAAGTAGCCGTCGGCCTGAAGCGGGACGCCGCGAAGCACGTTGGCCAGCGCGGCGCCGAAGAATACGGCGAGCAGGAGGCTGGAAAGGGCGAAGAAGCCGTCGAAGAGCTCACGCCAGACGGGCGATGCCACGTGCGAGCGAAACTCGATTCCGATGCCCCGGAGAATCAGCAGCCACAGCACGATGGTGAGCGGCAGGTAGAAACCGCTGAACGCGGACGCGTAGAGCAGCGGGAAGGCGAAGTACAGCGTGCCGCCGCCGGCAATCAGCCAGACCTCGTTGCCGTCCCAGACCGGCCCGATCGAGCGCAAGACGGTCTGGCGTTCAGGTTCCGAGTGTGCAATCAGCAGATGCAGGATGCCGGCGCCGATATCGAACCCGTCCAGCACGACGTAGGCCGTGAGCATCAGGGCGACGAGCCAGAACCAGATTGTCTCCATGTCCCGTTACCGGGCCGCTCGCACCGGGCCGTGCGAGAGTTCGTGCCCGACGAGAAAGAGGAACAGGATGGCGAGCAGCGCGTACAGGCCCATGAAGCCCAGCAACGTGAAGAAGCCGTTGCCCGCACTCACGGTTGGCGACACGCCGGCCGAGGTCCGCATCAGTCCGTACACGAGCCATGGCTGTCGGCCCAGCTCCGCGGTCATCCATCCCGCGGTGTTGGCGATGAACGGGAACGGCGCCGACAGCATCAGGATCCAGAGCATCCAGCGACTCTTGAACAACCGGCCCCGCCACAACAGAAACGCCGCCGCGACCATGACGGCGACGAAGATCGTGCCGAGGCCGGCCATGACGTGGTAGCTGAAAAACAGCAACGGGATATTCGTCGGCCACTCGTCTTTTGGATACGCGTCGAGGCCTTTCACGGTCCCGGCCGTCGTGCCATAGATCAGGAAACTCAGGGCCCGGTTGACCCTGATTGGATTGTCGATGCGCTGCTTTTCGGGATCGGGCTGACCAAGCAGGACGATCGGCGCGCCGGTCTCCGTGGTGAACAGCCCCTCCATGGCCGCGACCGTCGCGGGTTGATACCTCGCCATGTAGCGTCCGTGCACGTCGCCCGTAGGGAAGACCTGCAGCGAGGACGCCACCAGGCCGGCGACGACGCCGACTCGGACGAAGATGCGCGCGTGATCGGCGAACGTGCGCTCGAGGAGATAGTAGGCGCCGATCGCCGCCATGGCGAATGCGCCGGTCACGAGCGCGCCAGACATGTTGTGCGCGTATTGCACGATCGCCCACGGATTGAGCAGCAGCCCGGAGAAACTCGAAACGTCGAAGGCCCCGTCGGGCAGCCGCGTGTACGCGACCGGATGCTGCATCCACGCGTCGGTGACGATGATAAAAAAACCGGACAGCCAGGATCCCAGAAACATCGCCACGCCGACCCACCAATGCCCCCAGCGGCCGAGACGGCGTTCGCCGAACAGAAACAGGCCCAGAAACGCCGACTCGAGGAAGAACGAGAACACGCCCTCCATGACGAGCGGCTGGCCGATAACGCCGCCCGTGGCGCGCGAGAAGCCCGCCCAGTTGGTGCCGAACTGGAATTCCATGGGAATGCCGGTCACGACCCCGAGCGTGAAGCTGATGCCGAAGATCTTCGCCCAGAACCGGGCGGCCTCGTTGTAGCGCTCGTCGGAGCGCGCGATGGCGAGCGACTTGAGCGCGACGATGAGCGGCGCGAGGCCCATCGTGAGCTGGGGAAACAGATAGTGGAACGTGATGGTGAAGGCGAACTGCAGCCGGTGCACCAGCAGGGCGTCGTTCACACCGACGAACCTATCACACTAGAATCGAACGATGGCCAGCGTTGACGATCCGCTCTCCGCCTTCATGGTCTCGGCGTGCGTGCCGCTCGACGCCTGGCACGCCTCGGGCACGCTCGATCGTGCCCGCGAGATCCTCGCCGCGCATCCTGAGGTGGCTGCCGCGAACATCTACGCCGCGGCGGTGCTGGGGGACGAAGCGGCGGTGCGGCGTTTCGTCGAGCGGGATCCGTCGAGTGCGACGACGAAGGGCGGAACATACGGCTGGGACGCATTGACCTGTCTCTGCTTTTCGAGATTCCTGCGGCTGGACGCTTCGCGTTCGGAGTCGTTTGTACGCGCGGCCCGCGTGCTGCTCGACGCCGGCGCCAGCGCGAACACAGGGTTCTTCGAAAAGGATCATCAGCCCGCGCCCCAGTTCGAGAGCGCGATCTACGGGGCGGCCGGTGTCGCGCACCATCCGGAGCTGACCCGTCTGCTGCTCGAACGTGGCGCCGATCCGAACGACGGAGAGACGCCCTATCACGTCATCGAAACGCGCGATAACCGCGCGATGCAGCTGCTCGTCGAAAGCGGGACGCTCACCGGCGACAGCGTCTGCACGCTGCTGCTGCGGAAGCACGACTGGCACGATTACGACGGCATTAAATGGCTGCTCGAGCACGGCGCGAACCCCAATGCCACGTCGGGCTGGAAACGCACGCCGTTCTTTCAGGCCGTGCAGCGCGACAACGCGATCGAAATCCTCGAGCTGTCGCTCGATCACGGCGCCGACCCCACCATCGCAGCCGACGGCCGATCGGCGGCAGCGGTGGCGGCCAGGCGCGGCCGCGGCGACGCGCTCGATCTCTTCGCGCGGCGGGGGATTCGGATCGACTTTGCGGGTGTCGATCGCCTGATCGCGGCATGTGCGCGGAACGACCTCGAGCCGATCCGATCGATGGCCGCGAAGGAACCGCAACTCGTGCGTGAAGTCGTCGCGCAGGGCGGACCGCTCCTGGCCGAGTTTGCCGGAAACGGGAACACCAACGGCGTCAGGCAGCTGCTCGATCTTGGCGTCGACGTGAATGCGAGGCACCCGGAGGGCGACGCGTACTTCGGCGTCGCGAAGAACAGCACCGCTCTACATTCAGCGGCCTGGCGTGCGCGGCACGCGACCGTGAGGCTGCTGATCGAGCGCGGCGCGCAGGTCGACGCCGACGACGCGAATGGCCGGACGCCGCTCATGCTGGCCGTGCGCGCGTCGGTCGATTCGTACTGGACCGAATGGCGGAAGCCCGACTCGGTGGAAGCGCTGCTCGGCGCGGGCGCCTCGGTGGCGAATGTGCCTTTCCCGTCCGGATATGCCGAAGTGGACGAGCTGCTGCGGAAGGCTGGCGCGCGTGGATGAGCGGCAGCCGCAGGACGAGGATCGCGCACGTGCCGGCCTCTGCGCCGACTGTCAGCACGCGCGGCGGATCGAATCCTCCCGCGGGTCCACCTTCTATCTCTGCCTGCGCGCTGAACACGATCCGGCGTTCAGGAAATATCCCCAGCTCCCGGTCAGAAGCTGCGCTGGCTATGAACGCGGTGAGTCGGCGTAGTGTCCGCCTTTAGGCGGACCTGCGTGTCCGGCTGAAGCCGGACACTACGAGCAACCATGTAGCGACGGCCGGTTGTGAGCTGTTCCGCCGTATCAGCGCACGAGTTCAGCTGGCCTCGTTTCTCCCATCCGGCGTGTTCCAAAGGATTTGCGAGCGTGGAGTTGGCCTTGCAGCCTCGGATCGATGAAAGCGAGGCGGTCATGCGCAGAGTGCTCGTGCTTCTAATGACGGCAGTGTCGTTCGAGTGCGCTCAGCTGTCCGCGAACTCTCAGTGTCCGGACAGTCAACCAGCGGTAACGGTTCAGATCCACGATTACGTGCACCTGAAAGGCGAGTCCATGTCGACGGCGAGAGGAATCGTGACTCGCGCGTACATGAACGTCGGGATCGGGATCGAGTGGCTGGGAATCATACAGCAGGACGTCGGTGCCAGGCGCGCGCCGGGTCAGGATGCGACGCACATCCCGATCGCTCAATTGACGATCAACATCCTGACGCCGTCGATGGCCGCGCGCGGGGGTGTCCCGTCAACCGTGCTGGGTTTCGTGGCCGTCCCAACCGAAGGAGGGATGGGTCGAATCGGGTACGTGGTCTACGAACGTATCCCCGAGATTGCCGCCGCCAGTCAGAGGAGCGAAGGCGAGGTCCTGGGAGTCATCGTTGCCCATGACATCCGCCGTCTGATACTCGGCGCCGACCCGCAGCCGGGCGACGGCGTGACGGAGGATCGCGGGAATCGTCGTGACCGGGAACGGGCCGATCCGCTGGCGTTGCAGTTCACGCCATCGGAGATTGCCCGGCTCCACGCCGTGCTCCAAAGCAATTCGGCGTCGTTCCCTGGAGCTGTCGCGACGGGAGGCACTGATCCGCAGGGTCAATGCGCCTCGAGCGGTGACGCCGTGCGGCAGTGAACCCTCGGGCCACGGCTACCGCGGCGTCATGCTGAGTGCGCTCTCGAAGAACTCGGCCGCCGCGGTCGCCGCCGCCTTCCAGCTTCGCCACAGCAGCGAGTCGTGGACCTCGTCGGGCAGCACCAGTTCCTCGACTCGCACGCCTTTGGCCACGAGCCGGGCGCGCAGGTCGATCGTCTGGCGGAAATCCACGGTGCGGTCGTCGTCTCCATGAATGAGCAGCACGGGCGAGCGCCACGTGTCGATCGCGCCAATCGGCGACGACTGGAACTCGACGTGCAGCGCTTCCTTCAGCTCGTCCTCGGTGATGCCGTCGCCCACGATGGCATGAGCGAGTTGCGCAGGATTGACCGCCGGCAGCCGATCGTGCACGCCGTGGAGGTCGACGCCCGCCGCGAACACGTCCGAGTCGCGCCCGAGGCCGAGCGCGGTGAGGTAGCCGCCGTACGACGCGCCCCAGATGCCGATGTGCCGCGGATCGACGTCGGGCCGGCGCTGCAGGAACAGGCCGGCGGCGAGCACGTCGCGGTATTCGCTCGCGCCGCGCGCGCCCGTCTTCTCCGCAAACTGGAACGGCGCGCCGTACCCCACGCTGAGTCGATAGTTCACCGACAGGACGATGAAGCCGTGTGCCGCGAAGTACTGGTTGATCGCGTAGTCGTTCGCGTACTCCCACCGATAGTGCCAGCCGAGCAGCATCTGGCGCGGGCCGCCGCCGTGAACGTAGACGATCGCCGGACCGCGCGTCCTCCGCCCCGGCGCCCGGAACAGCTGCGCGTGGACCTCGACGCCGTCGCTCGCGCGGAACGTGACCGGCTCCGGCGTGACGAGCTTGCCGGTGGGGAAGTCGGACGGGATGTGATCGGCGGCGATGAGTCGGGGCACGCCGCCGCCGGCCGGGACAACCGCGGGAATTGGCGGACGCTGCGCTTCGGCGCTGATGAACGCGATCGACTGCCCGTCGCCGGTCACGACCGGGTTCCACTCGATGCCGCGTCCGCTCGTGAGCGGCGTCGGCGTCGCGGCGTTGATCGGCACCTTGAACAGGTGCCGGCGGTCGGTATCGGCCGGGTCGCCCGGGTCCTTTCCGCCGTCCTTTCCACCGTCCGTTCCGGCGTTCGCGTTGTAGATCATGGCCTTGCGGTCGGGCGTGAGCGTCACCTGCTCGGCCATGAACGCGCCCGGCGTCAGCAGCATGGGCTTGCTGTCTTTTCCCGGATGGCGAATCGCGTAGAGATGCTGCCAGCCGTCCCGATAGGAAAAGTAGATCAGCGTGTCGTCGGCGGCCCACTGCACGTTCAAGCCGACCGGGTCCCTCGCAATCGGATCGATCGGATCGCCGCTGCTGGCCACCTCGACCACACGCGACGCGGGCACGTCGGTGGTGCTGTCGGCTCCTGATAGATCGGCGACGCGGATCGACCACGACGACTCGGGTTCTTCGAGCGGATTCCGCGGCGCGCCACCGGTGCCGGGTTGACGCACGAAGGCGATCTTCCTGCCGTCCATCGACCAGACCGGCTCGCTGTCGTGCCTGGTCTGCGGGTTGATGTAGCGGATCGCCTCGCTCCCCGGAGTCCAGAGGGCGATGAAGCTGTGATCGCCGCGGTTTGACACGAACGCGAGCGTCTTGCCGTCCGGCGACCAGGCCGGCGATCCGCTGGTCCCTCGCAGCGCGAACGCGGCCTCGGCCTTTTTCGATCCGTCGATGGGCGCGAGGAAGATCTTCCGATCCTGCGTGAACACGACGCGCGTGCCGTCGGGCGAGATGGCCGGCGAGTCGCCGTCGCCGAGAAGCCGGGCCGGCCCACCCGTCGTCGCCACCGCCCACACCTGCATCTTCGGCGCGGCAGGGCTGGCGGCCGGATTGGGCGCGTCGCCTGGCCGGGTCGAACCGTGGTCGCCGCCACGAACGTAGACGATCGTCTTGCCGTCCTTCGAAAAGGACAGGTTCGTCAGTTCCTGCCCGTCATCTCGACCGTTGTCCGTCAGTCGCCGGGCGGCGAAATCAGGTCCGTTCGCGATGTAGATGTTGCGGACGCCGCGCTCGTTGAACGTCCACGCGATCGTCGATCCGACCGGGGACGCAATCAGGTTATCGGGCGTCGGCAGGCTGAGCACCTGCTCGATGGTGAACGGCGACGGCGCGGGCGTCTGGGCCAGGCCGATCACGCCCGCCGCGCCTGCGAAGATCGTGGACGAAGTCAGGACGAGAGCGCCGCCGACGCTTCGCATCGTGCGCGAATTATACGCCGCCCCTCCCGCTCAGCTGTAAGTGTCAGGCTGATTCCAAGGATGAGAAGCGCGCTGCCGAGTCAGGGCGCCGGGGCCGGCAACTCGGCGATTCGGGGCGCTGAAGCGACGTAAGGCGGGATCTCGCTGTCCAGGTAGGCTGAGGGGCTGCCCTTGGCGCCGCTCGCGGCGGCCATCGCCAGGTTGTACGCCTCGCGCGCGGTGACGTAGTGAAGCACGTAGCGCTGGCCGTCGTTGTAGTGCTGCTCGAGCTCGGTGAGCGCGCTCTCGAAATGGTCGCCGACGACTTCGTCCTCGTCCTCGATCGAGCTGACGCCGTGCGCGAAGACCTTGACGAACACCCAATCAGGCCGCTCGGCGACGTGCACACGCGTATTCACCCAGCGCCGCACGCGCGTCGCGCTGGCCGGCATCGTCGCGTGGATGTTGCCGTCGTCGACGTCGATGAACAGCCGCCGGAGGTTCCATGAGGGCGCGAGCGTCAGCGGTCCCTGGAAGATCATCAGATCGGCGGCGCCGCTTTTGAGATCGAGCAACGGCCACCTGGTCCGGTACGACTTCGGCTGGGGATCGTCCCGCGCCGCGTAGAGCGAGTTGACGAACGGCGGCTGCGCCCGGTGGTACAGCGCCGGGAACGTGTAGTCGGCGAAGCATCCGAACGAATGGAGGATCCGCAGTTCGTCGTTCACGCCGCAGAGCTCGCCGTCGGCGTTGTCGAGGCCTTCGTTGCCGTGGACGAACGCGAAGGCTGTCCGGCCGTCGACGGTCTTCAGGAAGCCGAGCGTCTGGAAGCGCTTGATGGCGTATTTCAGGGCAACGCGGAGCGTCTCCGGACTGTCGTCGGCATGATGGTAGTGAAGTTCGACCTCGCCGAACCCGTCGGCCATGAGCTGCCGGAGGATGCCGAGGATCCGCGGTTCGAACTGGTCGCCAGGATAAAACCAGGTGTGCTGAAGCACGCGTCCGGTACTGTCACGATGCTGCAGGGCCATCGCGCGATAACGGTCGGCCCACTGCCGGGTGCGCTCGACGCTGAACAACGGTTCGAAATGATCGGCGAACAGGAAAAAGACGTGCGTCGGACCCTGGACGGCCGCGACGGGGCGGAAGACGCTCCGCATGTAGTCCGGAAGGAAGATGTAGT